>Ga0310345_10002299_pt1 | contig 19646 bp, 20 predicted proteins | sample HC15DNA20500_MG_FD_204667 | JGI IMG/M metagenome (GOLD analysis project Ga0310345, IMG submission 204667) | Marine microbial communities from station ALOHA, North Pacific Subtropical Gyre - HC15-DNA-20-500_MG | ecosystem: Environmental > Aquatic > Marine > Oceanic | place: Pacific Ocean: North...
GCGGGCACTGGTCGGCGTGCAGCGCACCCACGGCGGCTCCGTGACCGTCCTCGACCACCCCGCCGGCGCCGCGGCGGTCCGGGCGCGCGTCGGCTACGTCACCCAGGCCGCCTCGGTGTACGACGACCTCACGGTCTCGGAGAACCTCCGCTTCTTCGCCCGGGTGCTCGACGTCCCCGGTGACCGGGTCGACCGGGTGCTCGCCGAGGTGGACCTCACCGACCGGGCCGGTGACGTGGTCGGTCGGCTCTCCGGCGGGCAGCGGTCGCGGGTGAGCCTCGCTGTCGCGCTGCTGCGCCGCCCCGAGCTGCTGGTGCTCGACGAGCCGACCGTCGGCCTCGACCCGGTGCTGCGTGAGGACCTGTGGCGGCTCTTCCACGAGCTGGCCGACGCCGGCGCCGCGGTGCTGGTCTCCAGCCACGTGATGGACGAGGCCGAGCGCTGCGACCGGCTGCTGCTGATGCGGGAGGGCGCGATCCTCACCGACGGCACCCCGGCCGCGGTCAAGGAGGCGGCCGGCGTGGCCACCGTCGAGGAGGCCTTCCTGGCGCTGGTGCGAGGAGGGGCCGCATGAGCCCGCGCATCCTCCTCGCGGTCACGGCCCGGGTGCTGACCCAGCTGCGGCGCGACCACCGCACGCTGGCGATGCTGCTGGTGCTGCCGACGGCGCTGATCGCCATGCTGTGGTGGGTCTTCTCCGGGGACGCCTCGGGCTCGGCCTTCGACCGGGTCGGACCGGCCCTGCTGGCGATCTTCCCGTTCACCGTGATGTTCCTGGTGACCAGCGTGACCACCCTGCGCGAGCGCTCCAGCGGCACCCTCGAGCGGTTGCTCTCGATGCCGACCGGGCGCTTGGACCTCCTCGGCGGCTACGCCTTGGCCTTCGCGCTCGTGGCGCTGGTGCAGTCGGGGCTGGCCGTCGCGGTCTCGGTGGGACTGCTCGGGCTGGAGGTCGACGGCTCGCTGGCCGTCCTGGGCCTGGTCGCGGTCGTGGACGGGGTGCTCGGCTGCGCGCTGGGCCTCTTCGTCAGCGCCTTCGCGACGACGGAGTTCCAGGCGGTGCAGTTCATGCCGCTGGTGGTGATCCCGCAGCTGCTCGTGTGCGGCCTCTTCGTGCCGCGCGACGCCCTGCCCTCGGTGCTCGGCGCGATCTCGGACGTGCTGCCGCTGTCCTACGCCGTCGACGCGATGGGCGCCCTGACCGCCGGCGGGCCCGGCGGCGGTGGCGGGTCGGACGGGTCGGTGTGGGCCGACCTCGGCGTCGTGGCCGGGTTCGCCGTGGCCGCGCTGGCCCTGGGGGCGGTCACGCTGCGTCGGCGTACCCCCTAGGGCGAGGCACGGGCGAGGGATGTCGGCCGGGTGAGCCCGCCGACGTACCCTGGCGCGCATGTCGTTGCTCCGCCAGCCGCTGCTCCTGCTCGCCCGCAGTGGGGTGGTGAAGAGCGTGGTGTCGACGATGCCGGTCTCCTCGGGGATCGTGCACAGCTACGTCCCCGGCGAGACGACGCGGGCCGCGGTCGACGCGACCGCCGACCTCGAGGCCGAGGGCCTGAAGGTGACGCTGGACTTCCTCGGTGAGGACACCCTCGACGCGGCCCAGGCGCAGGCGACCGTCGACGCCTACGTCGAGCTCCTCGGCGCCCTCGCCGCGCAGGGGCTCGCCCACGGCGCCGAGGTGTCGGTGAAGCTGTCGGCCGTGGGCCAGGCGCTGCCCGAGGGCGGGCACGGCATCGCGCTCGAGCACGCGCGCACCATCTGCCGCGCGGCCCGCAACGCCGGCACCACGGTCACCCTGGACATGGAGGACCACACCACCACCGACTCGACGCTGTCGATCCTGCGCGAGCTGCGCAAGGACTTCCCCGAGACCGGCGCGGTCCTGCAGGCCTACCTCCACCGCACCGAGGCCGACTGCCGCCAGCTCGCCTACGAGGGCTCGCGGGTGCGGTTGTGCAAGGGCGCGTACGCCGAGCCCGAGTCCGTCGCCTTCCAGGACCGTCTCGACGTCGACAAGTCCTACGTGCGCTGCCTCAAGGTGCTCCTGGCCGGCCAGGGCTACCCGATGATCGCCACGCACGACCCGCGCATGGTCGAGATCGCCGCCTCCCTGGCCAGCCGCTACGGCCGCGCGCCGGGGACCTACGAGTTCCAGATGCTCTACGGCATCCGTCCCGAGGAGCAGCGCCGTCTCGCTGCCTCGGGGGAGACGGTGCGGGTCTACGTCCCCTACGGCCAGGAGTGGTACGGCTACCTCATGCGGCGCCTCGCCGAGCGCCCGCAGAACCTGTCATTCTTCGTGAAGTCGTTGATCTCCAAGAAGTAGGGACTCCCCATGAGCTCGAGCCAGCCCGCCGGTCAGACCGCGATCATCGGCGCCGGCGTGATGGGGGAGACCCTGCTCTCCGGCCTCGTCCGCTCCGGGCGTCGCGTCGACGCGCTGCTGGTCGGCGAGAAGCGCCAGGAGCGGGCCACCGAGCTGGAGGAGCGGTACGGCGTGGCCGTCGTCTCCAACCTCGACGCCGCCGCCAAGGCCGACACGGTCGCCCTGGTGGTCAAGCCCCAGGACATGGGCGAGGTGCTCGCCGAGATCGCCCCGGCGCTGCGTGCCGGACAGCTGCTGGTCAGCCTCGCGGCCGGCATCACCACCGGGTTCATCGAGTCCCGCGTGCCCGAGGGCGTCGCGGTCGTCCGGGTCATGCCCAACACCCCGGCCCTGGTCGACGAGGGCATGGCCGCGGTCTCGCCCGGGTCGCACTGCTCCGAGGCCCAGCTGGCCGAGGCCGAGGCGCTGATGGCCTCGGTCGGACGCGTCGTACGCATCCCCGAGCGGCAGCAGGACGCCGTCACCGCCATCTCGGGCTCCGGCCCCGCCTACATCTTCTTCGTGGTCGAGTCGATGATCGAGGCCGGCGTCCACCTCGGGTTGCCGCGCTCCACCGCCTCCGAGCTGGTCATCCAGACCCTCGTGGGCTCCGGGAAGATGCTCCAGGAGACGGGCACCCACCCGACCGTGCTGCGCGAGCAGGTCACCAGCCCCGGCGGCACCACCGCCTCGGCGCTGCGCGAGCTGGAGATCCACAAGGTGCGGGCCGCGTTCCTCGCCGCGATGGAGGCCGCCCGCGACCGCTCCCGCCAGCTCGCCGAGGGCTCCTGAGCCTCCCCCTCCCCGTCCCCGTCCCCGCGTCGAGTCGGCCTATCGACACGCCGGCTCGGCGGTAGCGTGCCGGCATGCAGCAGGACGATCTCGTGGACACCGGCCTGGACGCCTACAACCTGAGGGTCCTGGCCGGGCTCCTGGCGGTGCTGACGGCGGTGGCGTGGTTCATCGTCATGCTGCTGATGCTGGACGACCAGCCGCACCGGACCCTGCGCCTGTGGCTGGAGGTGCTGGCGTTCACCGCCACGATCGCGAGCGCCGCGCTCGCGGTCTGCGCGACCGTGAAGGGCTCGGAGCAGCGCATCCTGGCCGCCGTCCGCGGCGACCGCACCTGACCCTCACCCCGCGTCGGCGTGTTGACACGCCGGTCCGGCGAGCGGGGTTCCGCGGAGGTCGACGATCGGGCAGGGTCGAGGGATGAGCGACCCCGACCTCCGCTTCTGGTTCGACCCCGTCTGCCCGTTCGCCTGGCTGACCTCCAAGTGGGTCCGCAGCGTCCAACGGCAGCGTGACTACTCCGTGGAGTGGCGGCTGATCTCGCTGCGGCTGCTGAACTCCCACATCGACTACGACTCCCACTTCCCCGAGGGATACGAGGACGGCCACAACGCGGGTCTGCACCTGCTGCGGGTCTGCGCCGCCGCCCGTGCCGAGCACGGGGCCGAGGTGCTGGCCGACCTCTACCCGGCGATCAGCTCGCGGATCTTCGACGCCGACCCCTCCGAGCAGTCGCTGCGGCCCGAGCGCGGCCGCGAGGTGCTGGCCGTCGCGCTGTCCGACGCCGGGCTCCCGGCCGGGTTGGCGGCGGCGTACGACGACGACAGCTGGGACGCCACCATCCAGGCCGACACCGACGAGGCGCTGGCGCTGACCGGCAAGGACGTCGGGACGCCGATCCTGCACATCGCGCCGCCCGAGGGCGCGGCGTTCTTCGGGCCGGTGATCAGCCGGGTGCCCTCCGACGAGGACGCGCTGCGGCTGTGGGACCACGTCGTCGGGCTGGCGACCTTCCCCGGCTTCGCGGAGATGAAGCGGTCGCTGCGCGAGCTTCCCCAGCTGCGGGCCCTCGGCGTCGCCGAGGACGAGGTCGGGAGGACCGAGGACTGGCACGGCGGCTCGCGCCGCTTGAAGAAGTAGCGATCCGTAGCCGGACGGACCGAACCGCCTGCAGACGGCCGTGGCCCGCCGACCGCTCGGGAGCACGGCTCCGTTCGGTCCGTCCGGCTACGACCTCACAGGCCCATCGCCGCTGCGGCGGCTCCCAGGACCGGGTCGGTGACCTGGCGGCACCGTTGCTCACCGCGCTCGTAGACCGCGGTGACGTACGCCGGCTCGTCGGCCAGCTCGGCGTACCTCGCCTGGATCGGTGCCAGGGTGTCGACCACCGCGTCGGTCACCGCCCGCTTGAGCGCGCCGTACGTGCTCACGCCCTCGGCCGAGCCACCGCACCCCACCAGGACGTCGAGCAGGTTGGTGACGCCCGGCTTGGCAGCGCGGTCCGGCCGCACGGCACCCGGCCCGGTGTCGGAGTCGGTGACCGCGCGGGCGATCTTGCGTCGCACCACGTCGGGCGGGTCGAGCAGGTAGATCGACCCGGCGGCTCCCGCTGACTTGCTCATCTTGCGGGTCGGATGGACGAGGTCCATCACCCGCGCACCCGCCGCGACGGTCACGAGCTCAGGCACCACGAACACCTCGCCGTACCTCGTGTTGAACCGCTGGGCGAGGTCGCGGGCCAGCTCGACGTGCTGGCGCTGGTCGTCTCCGACGGGGACCACGTCGGGCCGGTAGAGAAGGATGTCGGCGGCCATCAGGACCGGGTAGGTGTACAGCGAGACGCGGGTCGAGTCGACGCCGCGACCCTTCTCCTTGTACTGGATCATCCGCGCCAGCTCGCCGGTCCGCGCGGTGCACTCGAGGAGGTAGGCGAGTCCGGTGTGCGCCGGGACCCTGCTCTGTCGGAACAGGGTCGCCTCGCCCATCCCAGTGGCGAGCAGCAGCGTCATCATCTCGACGCTGCGCTCCCGCAGCGCTGCCGGCTGGTGGGGGGTGGTCATCGCATGCAGGTCCGACAACCCGTAGTACGAGTCGGGGCCGGCGGCGTCTGCCATAGGTCCCAGGGCGCCGAGCAGGTTGCCGAGTGTCAGGTGCCCCGACGGCGTGAGCAGGGACAGGGATCGCGTGCGGGTGGTGAGCATCTGGGTGCCTCTCGAGGTGGGCCCGCGGAGGGCCGACGTGAGAGCACGCCGACGGCCGCCGAGGGCGGCCGATTGGTGGGTGCTGGGTGCGCGTGGGATCGGTGGCCGCCGTCAGGCGGGCCACCACTGCGAGAGCAGGGGAGTGATACACGGCACGGCGCGAGACTAGCAGCGGGTACCGTCGCCGGGTGCCTGCCTGCGATGCCCGGTCCACGGTCGTCTTCGACCCGCTGCTGACCGGCTACGACTTCGGGCCCGACCACCCGATGTCCCCGGTCCGGGTCGACCTGACGGTGCGGCTGGCCGAGGCGCTGGGCGTGCTGGGCCCTGGCGGCCTGGTGGCGACGCCCGCGCCGGTCGCCACCGACGACGAGCTGCTGACCGTCCACGACGCCGCGCTCATCGAGGCCGTCACCCGGGCGGGCACCACCGGGGCGATCGACCTCGCCCATGGGCTCGGCACCGACGACAACCCCGTCTTCGAGGGCATGCACACCGCGACGGCCCACGTCGTCGGAGCCACCCTCGAGGCGTTCCGCGCGGTGTGGACCGGCAGCGTCGACCACGCCGCCAACATCACCGGCGGCCTCCACCACGCCATGCAGGACCGCGTCAGCGGCTTCTGCGTCTACAACGACGTCGCGATCGGCATCCACTGGCTGCTCGAGCAGGGGGTCGAGCGGGTCGCCTACGTCGACGTCGACGTCCACCACGGCGACGGGGTCGAGCGGTTGTTCTGGGACGACCCCCGGGTCCTCACCATCAGCCTGCACGAGACCGGTCAGCTCCTCTTCCCGGGCACCGGCGACTCCGCCGACCTCGGCGGCCCCGACGCCCAGGGAACCGCGGTCAACGTGCCGCTGCCGCCGGGCACGTCCGACGCGGGGTGGTTGCGTGCGTTCCACGCCGTGGTGCCCCCGCTGCTGCGCGAGTTCCAGCCCCAGGTGCTGGTCACCCAGCACGGCTGCGACTCCCACGCGGAGGACCCGCTGGCGCACCTGATGCTGACCGTCGACGGCCAGCGCGCCGCCATCGGGGCCCTGCACGAGCTGGCCCACGAGGTGGCCGACGGTCGCTGGGTCGCCGTCGGCGGTGGGGGCTACGAGATCGTGGGAGTCGTCCCGCGCACGTGGACCCACCTGCTCGCCGAGGTGGCGGGCCGACCCATCGAGCCGACCCTGGACGTTCCGGGCGCCTGGCTCGACCACGTGCAGCACCGGCTGGGTCGCGTCGGACCGCGCCGCATGGGCGACGGTCGTACGCCGACGTACCGCGACTGGTCCGAGGGCTACGACCCCTCGACCTGGCTGGACCGGTCGGTGCATGCGACCCGCATGGAGGTCTTCCCGCTCCACGGCCTCGACCCGATGCCCTGACCCGGTCGGGCACGTCGCTGACCTGCGGATCGACCGGCCGCTCGAGTCCCCCGAGTGGAGCAGATGCAAGCCGACACGCCGAGGAATTCGAGATCAGGGCAGTGATCCCCTTCCCCACGAGTCACATCAGGCTCTATTCTCACTGTTCGACGCGGTCGTAGTACCTCCGGTGGGGAAGCCGGAGGACGAACCGTGCAGAAAGACGGTGTGCACGATGAGCAGCTCCCCTGACGACATCTCGGACGCCAAGTTCCTCACCGTGGCAGAGGTCGCGGCCATGATGCGGGTCTCGAAGATGACGGTCTACCGCCTCGTGCACTCGGGCGAGCTGCCCGCGGTGCGGGTGGGTCGTTCCTTCCGGGTCCGCGAGAACGACGCCCACGACTACCTCAAGAACAGCTTCTACGACGTCGGCTGAGCCTCCGCGGAGGCGTCGGCAGCACCCGGGCGATGCCCGGGAACGAGGATCGGCCCGGTCCGGTGGTCCCACCGACCGAGGCCGATTCTGCTGCTCCGAGGCCCGGCGGCTAGGCTGAGCGGGTCCTGCGCCGACGCGCGGGACGTCCAGGCTGGAAAGGGAACACCGTGGGTTCGGTCATCAAGAAGCGCCGCAAGCGCATGGCCAAGAAGAAGCACCGCAAGCTGCTGAAGAAGACGCGCGTCCAGCGTCGCAAGCTCGGCAAGTGAGCCGCGGCGGACGTCGGCACCGCTGAGGCCCCCGGCCCAGCACCGCTGACGCCCCGCCCCTCACCTGCTCCGCCCGGGCAACGCCGCCCGGGTGGCATCGGTCCACCGTCGGATGCACCCTCGGGGTGCTTCTCAAGCCGGAGGCGGCATGGGGAAGGTCGTACTCGTCACCGGGGTCTCGCGAGACCTCGGTCGCAAGTTCGCGCGCACCCTCGCCGCCGACCCGGACGTGGACCGGGTCATCGGTGTCGACGTCGTCCCCCCGCGGGGCGACATCGGCGCCGTCTCGTTCGTGCGGGCCGACATCCGCAACCCGGTGATCGCCAAGGTGATCGCCAAGGAGGACGTCGACACCGTCGTCCACATGAGCGTCATCGCCACCCCCGGCACGGCCGGCGGGCGGAACACGATGAAGGAGCTCAACGTCATCGGGACGATGCAGCTGCTCGCCGCCTGCCAGCGCTCCGCGAGCCTGCAGCACCTGGTCGTGAAGTCGACGACGACCGTCTACGGCGCCAGCAGCCGCGACCCCGCCATGTTCACCGAGGACATGCAGCCGCGTCGCGCTCCCCGCTCGGGCTACGCCAAGGACGTCGCCGAGATCGAGGGCTACGTCCGTGGCTTCGCGCGCCGCCGCCCCGACGTCCGCGTCACCACCCTGCGCTGCGCCAACGTGCTCGGCCCCGACGTGGTCAGCCCGTTGACCTCCTACCTCCGGCTCCCGGTCGTCCCGACCGTCCTGGGGTACGACGCCAGGCTGCAGGTCCTGCACGAGCGCGACCTCTACCGGGTGCTCCAGCACGCCGTGGGCCACGAGGTCGCGGGGACCTTCAACGTCGCCGGCGACGGCATCCTGATGCTGTCCCAGGCGCTGCGCCGCCTGCAGCGGCCGACCGTCTCGATGCCCGGCTTCGCGGTCGGACGGGTCGGCAACCTGCTGCGCCAGGCCCGCGTGGCCGACTTCTCCCCCGAGCAGCTCGGGTTCCTCACCTACGGCCGCGGCGTCGACACCACCCGGATGCGGGCGGAGCTCGGATTCGAACCGACCATGACCACCGCCGAGTGCTTCGCGGACTTCGCGACCACGCTCACCCCCACCGGCGGCCGCACCGAGCGGGTGCTCGCCACCCTCGCCCAGGCGCTCCCGGAGGTCGAGGGCGACCCCGCCGCGCCGCTGTCCGAGGCGCCCGACGCCTCGCCCGCCCCCCGGCGACCGCGTGCGGTCGCCGCCGCGCGCGAAGGAGCAGACCATGGGTGACGCCGAGATCATCCCGATCGGCACCCGCGGCCGCCCCGGCCGCGGCACGGGCAAGCAGCCGTCCTCCGCGGCGCGCAACCTGGCCGGGGGCAAGGGCCCCGCGGCGCGACCCGCCACCCGGCGTACCCCCGAGGCCGAGGACTCCCAGGCGGCCGACGCCGTCGAGGAGACCCCCGAGACCACCGAGGTCCAGGACGCGCCCGCGGCCTCCACCGACGCCCCGACCGTCGGTGACCCACCCGAGGCGTCACGTCCCGCCGCCCGCACCCGCGAGCGCCACGCGCGCGGCGGCATCCCGGCCGCCGACCTGATGGCCGCGTTCCAGGTCGCCGCCCGTGAGGTGTTCGGCGAGGAGTGGGAGGTCCAGCTCGCCCGGTTCCTGGCCTTCCTGAGGCGCCGGGTGACCGGCGACTACTCCGTCGACGAGTACGGCTTCGACCAGGAGATCTCCCAGCGCTTCTTCATGGCGGCGCTGCGCCCGATCGCGGACAAGTGGTTCCGCATCGAGGTGCGCGGGATCGAGAACATCCCGAGCGAGGGCGGTGCCCTCGTCGTGTCCAACCACTCCGGCACGGTGCCGGTCGACGGCCTGATGACGATGGTCTCGATCCACGACCACGCCGGCCGCTTCCTGCGTCCGCTGGGCGCCGACCTGGTCTTCAAGATGCCGATCGTCTCGACGATGGCCCGCAAGGGCGGCGCCACGCTCGCCTGCAACGAGGACGCCGAGCGGATGCTGCGCGGCGGCGAGCTGGTCGGCGTGTGGCCCGAGGGTTTCAAGGGCATCGGCAAGCCCTACTCCGAGCGCTACAAGCTGCAGCGCTTCGGGCGCGGCGGGTTCGTCTCGGCCGCGATCCGCACCGGTGTGCCGATCGTGCCGCTCTCGGTGGTGGGGGCGGAGGAGATCTACCCGCTCGTCGGCAACATCCCCTCCCTCGCGCGGCTGCTGGGTGTGCCCTACATCCCGATCACGCCGACCTTCCCGCTGCTCGGCCCGCTGGGGCTCGTGCCGCTGCCGTCGAAGTGGCTGCTGGAGTTCGGTGAGCCGATCCGCACCGACGAGTACGACGAGGGTGCCGCCGACGACCCGATGCACGTCTTCAACGTCACCGACCAGGTGCGCGAGACGATCCAGCAGACCCTCTACACGCTGCTGATGGAGCGCGAGTCGGTCTTCCGCTGACGCCCGGCCGCTGACCGAGGGCGGCGAGCGCGACGCTCTGCGCGGCGGACCCGTGCGGACCCGGCGTGCGGAGCAGGCGTGGGGCGGGCAGCGCCCCGGCGCCTACTGCTTCTTCTTGCCGCCGGGGTTGAGCAGGTCGTCGACCAGCTCGAGGACCGGGTCGGTGATGCCGGTGACCGGGTTGTCGCTGCCGGGTCCCGAGGCCGGTGTGCCGGTGTCCCCACCGGTGCCACCGAGCAGGGTGCCGTCACCGAGGCCGCCCAGCGGCTCGTCGTCCTTCTTGCCGTCCTCGTCCTTGTCGCCACCGGAGGAGCCGGCGGGCGGCTGCAGGATGGTCGGGCTCTGCGGCGTCGCGGAGGCCGGCGGGCTGGCCGGGGTGCGCGGGCCGCTGCCGCCCTTGGTGGGCGCAGCCGGGGTCGAGGCGGCGGGGGCCTCGGCCACCGGGGTGGTCGAGGTCGGGTTGAGCAGGGTGCCGACGACGTCCTCGGCCGCCTGGACCAGGAAGCGCGGGATGCGGCCGATCTGCTCGCCGGTGCACGTGGGGCACAGCGACACGGTGGTCTGGGCGATCTGCGCGAGCAGCTCGCCCGCGGAGACGAGCGCCTGCTGGGCGGCGGCCGGCAGGATCGCGGAGAGCTCCTCGAGCGTGGCGAGGCTCTGGGCGGTGAAGTCCTGGAGCTCCACGATGGAGGCCTCGGCGCCGGTCTCGGCGTAGTCGGCCAGCAGCAGGTCGGAGGCCTCGGTGGCCTGGTCGGCGAACGCCTCGAGGGTGTCCTCGATCGCCACCAGGTCCTGGCCCTGCTCGGAGCGGGTCAGCTGGTCGATCTCGGCGAGGCGGCCGCGGGCGTTGGCCAGCAGCGAGGAGCCCTTCGACGCGTCGTCGACGCGGACGCCGGTCTGGGCGTTCTCCAGGGCCCGCTTGAGCGGGTAGAGCACGTCGCCCGGCAGGGCGGTCTGGGCCGCCACGGCCATCGAGGTGGTGGCGCCGACGATGGCGACACCGCCGACGGCGATGGCCAGCCGCCGCTCGCGGGGGGTACGTCGCTGGGTGACCGTGAGCCGCTCGGCCGGCGTGGGCGCGACCGGCACGAGCTCCTCGGCGGCGGCGGTCATCAGGCGGGAGCGCAGGTCCGCGACGAACTCGGGGCGGGCCTCGGGAGCCGGCGTGGAGCGGAGGGTCCCGACGACCTCGAGGAGCTCGGCGAAGCGCGCGTCCTCGACCCGCTGGCCCGAGGCGGCGGCCTCGACCAGGGAGTCGAACTCGTCGGCGCGTCGTCGCGCCGAGAACACGGGGCTCATCGCAGCTGTCCTGTCGTCGTGTCGGAGGTCTGGTGGTCGGTGCCGTGGTGGCCCGACACCTGCCTCAACGACCGGTCGACGGGGCGGGTTACGGGGTGTGATGCACGATTCATCAACCGTTCAGGAACAGCGCGGTAACAGGGCGCTGCCGCCGTCAGCCGGGCGCTCATCGCAGGCCCTCCGGCATCAGCTTGGCCAGGTTGCGCACCCCGCGCAGCTGCAGCTGCTTGACGGCGCCGTCGGAGCGGCCGAGCACGGCCGCGGTCTCGGCGATGCTCATGCCCTGCAGGAAGCGCATGACCAGGCAGTCGCGCTGCTCGTCGGGCAGCTCGGTGAGGGCCTTGAGCAGGATCTCGTTGGTCAGGCCCGCCAGCACCGTGGACTCGGGGCCCTCGGTGGCGTCGTCGTGCTGGCCCATGTCCTCGGTCGTCATCTCGAGGCGGGTGCGGCCGGCCTTGAAGTGGTCGGTGGCCAGGTTGCGGGCGATGGTCATCAGCCAGGCGCCGAAGTCCTTGCCCTGCCAGCGGAAGTTCTGCATCGAGCGCAGCGCCCGGAAGAACGTCTCGGAGGTGAGGTCCTCGGCCAACGCGCTGGAGCGGGTCCGGTAGAAGAGGAACCGGTAGACCGAGGCCTGGTAGTGGTCGTAGAGCAGACCGAACGCCTCGGAGTCGCCGGTGCGGGCCAGCTCGACCAGCGCGATCAGGCGCTCCCGGTCGGCGGCGTCGTCCTCGGAGGAGGCGGCCAGGTCGGAGTCGCCGTACCCGCTGCCGTCGGTGCCCAGGCTGGTGCGGGCGTCGTCGTCGGCGACCGCCTCGGCCATCAGGCCCAGGAAGCGGCGTGCGGTGGCGTCCGGCGAGCCGGACGTGGCGCCGGCGAGGACGGGCGTGAGGCCGGGGCTGAGGCCGCCGGAGAGGGGGTCGATGAGGGCGTGCGTGACCAGGGTGCGCAGGGCGTCGAGCCCGCGCACGACCTGCTCGGCGTGCAACGCCATCTGGTGAACCCTCCCGTTGTGCTCCCCCCATGGAGCCCGACGAGCGTACGACTTCCGGGCGTGACGTGGAACAGGTTCCGCAAAAACGGCACACCTGTGCACCGGTCGGCCGCCTGTGCCGGAGCCCCCGGTCCAGACCAGCTCCCGCCGGCCGTGACCGCGCCGTGACCTGCGTGTGACCGAGCGGTCGCTCCGTGACGGGTCTGCCGGCGGCGCAGGGTCAGTGCCGGTGGCGCGGGGTCAGCGCCGGCGGCTCAGCGTCAGTGCCGGCGGCGCAGGGCGACCCCGGCGGCCACGGTCCCGCTCACGGCACCGGCGGCGGCGCCGACGACCAGGCCGGCGCGGGCCGCCTTGCGACCGGTGCGGTAGTCGCGGATGCGCCAGCCCTGCTCCTTGGCGTGGTGCCGCAGCCGGCCGTCGGGGTTGATCGCGCACGGGTCGCCGACCATCGAGAGCATCGGCAGGTCGTTGTAGGAGTCGGAGTACGCCGAGCACCGGCTCAGGTCCAGTCCCTCCCGGGCGGCCAGCGCCTTCACGGCCTCGGCCTTCGCCGGCCCGTGGAGCATGTCCCCGACGAGACGGCCGGTGTAGACGCCGTCGCGGTGCTCGGCGACCGTGCCCATCGCGCCGGTCAGCCCGAGCCGGCGGGCGATGATCTGGGCGATCTCGATCGGGGCGGCGGTCACCAGCCAGACCCTCTGGCCCTGGTCGAGGTGCAGCTGGGCCTGGGCGCGGGTGCCCGGCCAGATCCGGTGGGCCATGCCCTCGTCGAAGATCTCCTCGCCGAGCTCCTCGAGCTCGGCGACGGTGTGCCCGGCGATGAAGCCGAGGGCGGAGTTGCGTGCCTCGGCGACGTGCTCGGGGTCCTCGACGCCCACGACCCGGAAGTAGGCCTGCTTCCAGGCGGCACCGACGATCTCGCGGGTGGTGAAGAACTTGCGCCTGTGCAGCCCGCGCGCGAGGTGGAAGATGCTCGCGCCCTGCATGATCGTGTTGTCGACGTCGAAGAAGGCCGCCGACGTGGGGTCCGGCGGGGTGTCGAGCGCGGCCTCCACCTCGGCGGCCGAGGCCGCCGCCTCGCCGGCCAGCACGGAGCGCTGTCGCAGGTCGGGCAGGGTGCGACGGGGAGGCGGGGTCACCCCGCACAGCCTAGGAGATCGCGCCCCCTGCGCCTAGGAGCCGCGACCCCCCGCGAGCGCGGCGCCGCTGTGCCAAGATCGAGCGCATGTCCGAGGACGGAACAGCCGACTCCGCCACTGCCCCTCCAGCCTCCCCAGCCTCCGCGCCCCCGGCCGACGCCACGCTCGCCGACCTCGTGTCGACGGCGGCCGCCGACGTGCCCGACGCCGTCGCGCTCGTCCACGGCGACGTCCGCCTGACCTGGGCCGCGCTGGAGGAGGAGGTCGCCCGGGTCGCCCACGGCCTGGTCGCGGCCGGGGTGGTCGCCGGCCATCGCGTGGCGCTGGCCATGGTCAACCGCCCCGAGCTCGTCGTCTCCTACCTCGCGGTGCTGCGCGTGCAGGCCGTCGCCGTCCCGCTCAACCCGCGGGCCACCGCGGAGGAGGTGGCGCGGATGCTCGCGGACTCCGGCGCCCGCATGGTGCTGGTCGACGAGGCGGCCGTGAGCGTCGTCCGCGCGGGCGTCGCGCGGCTCGAGACCGAGCTGTCCGGGGCCACCGACCGGCCCGGGGGCACGCTGCCGGCCGAGCTGCTCGAGCGCGCCGTCGTACCCCGCGTCGTCGTGGCCGGCACCACGCTGCGACCCGGCGAGCGGTCCTACGACCACCTGCGCGCCGAGCGGGGCCGCGAGCACCCGCCGCTGGTCGACCCGGAGCGGCTGGCGACGCTCCTCTACACCTCCGGCGCCTCGGGCCGTCCCCGCGCGGTGATGCTCAGCCACGGGGCCCTGCTGGCCAACGTCGAGCAGGTCGCCCGCGTCGAGCCGCCGATGATCGGGCCCGGCGACGTCGTGCTGGGCGCGCTGCCGCTCTTCCACGTCTACGGCCTCAACGCGGTCCTCGGTGGCGTGCTGCGGCACCGCGCCACCCTGGTGCTCGTCGACGCCTACGACCCCGACGCCGTGCTCGACCTCGTGGCCGCCGAGGGGGTCACGGTGCTGCCGGTCGCGCCCACCGTCGTCGGGCACCTGCTGGGTCTCGAGCGGCTGGCCGAGCGGCTCGCCCCGGTCCGGCTGGTGCTCTCCGGGTCCGCGCCGCTCGACGCCGACCAGGTCGCGGCGTTCCACGAGGCCACCGGGATCGTGGTGCACCAGGGCTACGGCCTCACCGAGGCGGCCCCGGTCGTCACGAGCACCCTCTGCGCTCCCGCCGACAGGGGGGAGGCCGGTCCCGTCCCCGCCCAGCCCGACCCCGGGTCGGTGGGCACCGCGCTGCCGGGCATCGAGATCCGTCTGGTCGACGACCACGGCCACACCCCGCTGCAGGGTGACCCGGGGCAGGTGAGCATCCGCGGCGCCAACCTCTTCAGCGGCTACTGGCCCGACGGCGACGACGCCCCCGACGCGGACGGCTGGTGGGCCACGGGCGACGTGGGGTTCCTGGCGCCCGACGGGCAGCTCTTCCTGGTCGACCGGGTCAAGGAGCTGGTCATCGTCAGCGGGTTCAGCGTCTACCCGACCGAGATCGAGGACGTCATCGAGGAGGTGCCCGGCGTCCGCGAGGTGGCGGTGATCGGGGTGCCCGACGAGGACACCGGCGAGGCGGTCGTCGCCTACGTCGTGGCGCCCGACCAGGACCCGGAGACCGTCGAGGCCGCGGTGCGGGCCCGCTGCGTCGTACGTCTGGCGCGGTTCAAGCAGCCGCGTCGCATCGAGGTCGTCGACGCCCTGCCGCACACCGTCACCGGCAAGGTCCGCAAGGGCTCGCTGCGCGCCGCCGAGCGGCGCCGGCACCTGGAGCTGCTGTGAGCGCGACCCCCCGGGTGCGGCTCTACTCCCGCCCCGGCTGCCACCTCTGCGACGACGCCAGGGCCGTGATCGCGGCGGTCTGCGCCGAGCTGGGGGAGTCCTTCGACGAGGTCTCCATCGACGACGACCCGGCCCTGGTCGAGCGGTTCGGCGAGGAGATCCCCGTGACCTTCGTCGACGGTCGACAGCACGACTTCTGGCGGGTCTCGCCCGACCGGCTGCGCGCTGCGCTCACCGCGGGCTGAGCGCCGGGCCCGGGGCGACCGGGCCACCGCCGTACGCCGAGCGGCGCCACGGGGCGTGCGGCCCCTTACACCCTGAGAGGGGTCTCGCGCGACCCGAGCGACGTGGGCTGCGCCACGTGTGCTAGCGCCCCTCCCGCTCGTTTTGTTCTCCCGTTCACAAACTCCTACAGTGATCGAGCCGTCGCGGTCGCGAGGGCCGCGCCGGACCCCCGGCCGACCCCCTCCTCCGACTCCCACCCGCGACGGCTGGGCTGGAGAGCGAGCAGTGACCGAACGGACCCCCACCGAGGCGGCACGGGACATCCCCGAGGCCACCGTCGCGCGGTTGCCCGTCTACCTGCGGGCCCTGACCTCGCTGGCCGAGTCCGGCACGCCCACCTGCTCCAGCGAGGAGCTCGCGAGCGCCGCCGGGGTCAACAGCGCCAAGCTGCGCAAGGACCTCTCCTACCTCGGCAGCTACGGCACCCGCGGGGTCGGCTACGACGTCGAGTACCTCCGCTACCAGATCGCCCGCGAGATCGGCGTCACCCACGACTGGCCCGTCGTCATCGTCGGCATCGGCAACCTCGGGCACGCCCTGGCCAACTTCTCCGGCTTCCGCAGCCGTGGCTTCCGGGTCGTCGCGCTGCTCGACGCCGACCCCGGTCGGCACAGCGAGCAGGTCGCCGGCATCGACGTGCGTCCCTTCCGCGACCTCGCCACGATCGTCGCCGAGCAGGGCGTCGCGATCGGCGTGATCTCGACCCCCGCGCACGCGGCCCAGGACGTCGCCGACGCCATGGTCGCGGCCGGCATCACCAGCATCCTCAACTTCGCGCCGCAGGTGCTCTCGGTCCCCGAGGGCGTCGACGTGCGCAAGGTCGACCTCTCCATCGAGCTGCAGATCCTCGCCTACCACCAGCAGCGCAAGGCGTCCGCTGTCGAGGGGACCGTCCTGCCCGGCCCCGACGGAGCCGGTGACGCCGACGACCTCGACGGACGACTGGAGGCGCCGGCATGAGCGTGCTGATCGTGGGGGTCTCCCACAACTCCGCCCCCGTCTCCCTGCTGGAGCGGCTCGCCGCGCCCGGGGCGGACTCGGTGCACAAGCTGGTCAGCGACGCGGCCGGCTGCGCCCACGTCGCCGAGGCCACCGTCATCTCCACCTGCAACCGGCTGGAGATCTACGCCGACGTGGAGCGGTTCCACGGCTCGGTCGAGCAGCTCTCCACGCTGCTCGTCGAGCGCTCGGGGGTCTCCACCGAGGCGCTGCTCCCGCACCTCTACGTCCACTACGACGACGGTGCGGTCGCCCACCTCTTCCAGGTGGCCGCCGGGCTGGACTCGATGGCCGTCGGCGAGGGCCAGATCCTCGGGCAGACCCGTGAGGCGCTGCGCCTGGGCCAGGAGCTCGGCACCGTCGGGCCCGCGCTCAACGTGCTCTTCCAGCAGGCGCTGCGCGTCGGCAAGCGCTCGCGCGCCGAGACCGGCATCGACCGGGCGGCGCCCTCGCTGGTCACCGCCGCCCTCGACCGTGCCCGCCCGGCCCTCGGTGACGTCGCCGGTCGCTCCGTGGCCGTGCTCGGCGCCGGCGCGATGGCGGGGCTGGCCACCGCGACGGTCTCGCGCCTCGGGGCAGCCGACATCGTGGTGCTCAACCGCACGCCGGAGCGTGCCGAGCGCCTCGCCGCCGAGTACGCCGGTCGCCCGGCGCCCGTGGAGTCGCTGGCCTCCGAGCTGGCCGGTGTCGACCTCCTCATCACCTGCACCGGGGCCACCGGCGTCCAGGTCGACGCCGACCTGGTCCGCGCCGCCCGCCCCGACGGCCGCCCGCTGGCGATCATCGACCTCGCGCTCCCGCACGACGTCGACCCCGCGGCCGCCGAGGTCCCGGGGGTCACCCTGGTCAACCTCGCCGAGCTCGCCGCCGGGCTGCACGAGTCCGAGGCCGGGGTCGAGATCGCCGCCGTGCGCTCGATCGTCACCGAGGAGGTCTCGGCCTTCCTCACCGCCCGCCGCCAGGCCAGCGTCACCCCGACGGTGGTCGCCCTGCGCTCGATGGCCACCTCGGTGGTCGCCGCCGAGATGACCCGCCTCGACGGTCGCCTGCCCGACCTCGACCCGATGGTGCGCGCCGAGGTCCTGCACGCGGTGCGCCGGGTGGCCGACAAGCTGCTGCACGAGCCCACCGTCCGGGTCCGCGAGCTCGCCAACGAGACCGGGGCCGTGTCCTACGCCGCCGCTCTGGCCGAGCTCTTCGCCCTCGACCCCGACGCCGTCACCGCGGTCACCAGTCCCTCCGTGCCCGAGGAGAAGACCCGATGAGCGCCCCGACCCCCCGCACCGTGCGCGTCGGCACGCGCCGCTCCCTGCTCGCCACGACCCAGTCCGGCCACGTCGCCACGATGGTCGAGGGCCTGGGGATGCCCACCGAGCTGGTCGAGATCACCACCGACGGCGACCGCAGCCAGGCTGCGGGCACCTCGCTCGTGGGCAGTGCCTCGACCGGTGTCTTCGTCAACGCCCTGCGCGACGCGCTGGTCGCCGGCGAGGTCGACCTCGCGGTGCACTCCCTCAAGGACCTGCCGACCTACCCGTGCGAGGGCGTGACGCTGGTCGTCGTGCCGCCGCGGGAGGACCCCCGTGACGTGGTCGTCGCCCGCGACGACCTCACGCTGGGGGAGCTGCCGGTCGGCTCCCGTGTGGGCACCGGCTCCCCGCGCCGCGCGGCGCAGCTGCACGCGCTGGGTCTCGGCCTGGAGGTCGTGCCGATCCGCGGCAACGTCGACACCCGCATCCGCGCCGTGCGCGAGGGCACCGTCGACGCGGTGCTGCTGGCCCGGGCGGGTCTGGCCCGGATCGGCCGCGTCGAGGAGGCCACCGAGGTCCTCGACCCGCTGCAGGTCCTCCCCGCGCCCGGTCAGGGTGCGCTCGCGGTCGAGTGCCGCAGCGACGACACCGAGCTCCTCGAGGCGCTCGCGGTGCTCGACGACCCGCGCACCCGCGCGGCGGTCGAGGCCGAGCGCTCGGTGCTCGCGACCCTCGAGGGCGGCTGCTCGGCCCCCATCGGGGCGCTCGCGGAGATCGTCGAGGGTGAGGACGAGGAAGAGTTGTGGGTGCGCGCGATCGCGTTGTCACCCGATGGGGCGCTCTCGGTGCGGATGTCCGCCACCGGCTCGCCTGCCGACGCCCACGGCGTCGGTGCCCGTCTGGCAGCGGAGATGCTGGCCGACGGGGCAGGACAGCTGGGCCAGCCAGGTCCGGCCATCGAATCAGGACAGGTGCCACAAGCATGACCCGAGGCAAGACCACCGCACGAACCGAAACCCCCACCACGGCCCGCGTCGGCTGGGTGTCGTTCGTGGGCGCCGGCCCCGGCGACCCCGAGCTGCTGACCGTCCGCGCCGTCGAGCTGCTCAAGCAGGCCGAGGTCGTCGTCACCGAGTCACCCGAGCACGCCGAGCTCGTGCGCCGCGTGGTCGGGGTCGACCCCGCCGACGAGACCGCCGGTCCCGAGATCGTGGACGGCGGCTTCGGCGAGGACGGCCAGCCGCTGACCCACGCCGCCCGCGCGAAGGTCGTGGTCAAGCACGCCAAGAAGGGCGGCCGCGTCGTCCGGCTGATGACCGGCGACCCGTTCACCTACGCGTCGGGTCCCGAGGAGGCGCAGGCCTGCGCCAAGGCCTGCATCGGCTTCGAGATCGTCCCCGGCATCTCCTCGGTCGCCGGCGTCCCGGCGTACGCCGGCATCCCGCTGACCAGCAAGGACCACCGCGAGGTGGCGGTCGTGACCTGCGACGGCACCGTCGACTGGAGCCGCTACGCCGACGACCGCACCCTGGTGCTGCTCTCCGGCGTGGGTCAGGTCGGTGACATCGCCAAGCAGCTCGTCGCCGCCGGGCGTCCGGCGACCACGCCGGTGGCCGTGACCCGGGTCGGCACCACCACCGAGCAGTCGACGGTCACCTCGACGCTGGCCGACGTCGCCGCCGACGTCCGCGCGGCGCGCATCGCGCCGCCGGCCGTCATCGTCATCGGCAAGGTCGTGGACCTGCGCCAGACGCTGTCGTGGTTCGAGACCAAGCCGCTGTTCGGCTGGCGCGTGCTGGTGCCCCGCACCAAGGAGCAGGCCGGCTCGCTGTCGACCAACCTGCGCGGCTACGGCGCCATCCCCGAGGAGGTCCCCACGATCTCCGTCGAGCCGCCGCGCAACCCCCAGCAGATGGACAAGGCCGTCCGCGGCCTGGTCGAGGGCCGCTACGAGTGGATCGCCTTCACCTCGGTCAACGCGGTCAAGGCCGTGCGCGAGAAGTTCGAGGAGTACGGCCTCGACGCCCGCGCCTTCTC
>Ga0310345_10002300_pt1 | contig 19645 bp, 11 predicted proteins | sample HC15DNA20500_MG_FD_204667 | JGI IMG/M metagenome (GOLD analysis project Ga0310345, IMG submission 204667) | Marine microbial communities from station ALOHA, North Pacific Subtropical Gyre - HC15-DNA-20-500_MG | ecosystem: Environmental > Aquatic > Marine > Oceanic | place: Pacific Ocean: North...
GAAGTTCAAACACTCATTTCCTGTGGCGCCCCGGTGCCGGTACATGTCCTCGATCAGCATCAGCACACCCACGCGCAGCCTGATCCGGTCGCTGGTCCCTTTGGGGCTTGATGCACGTGGAGGAAGAGTTCGACGAGGAGGTGGGGGGGGTGTCCGGCGAGCGCTACGCGCAGAAGAACACGTCGATGGCCGGTCGTGGAAATTGTGACTGATGGAGAGAATGGCTTTCTCTGGTCAACCGTGGATAAATGGGTCAACAAGATTGCTCGATTGATCGAGTCGCCGCAGCAACGAATCGCATTGGGGCGTCGAGCGAGAGAGACGGTGGCGCAGAAGTATTCTGTCCGGGCGTACCAGGAGACCTACGTTGACTTCATTAAGAGTGTTCTTCGATGATGGGGGCCATCAGGACAGAGGTCGTGGTCACTCGGCCGAGTAGAACGTGTTGAAGAACGCGGTGAAGACATTTAATAACGTATTAATAACGAGCACCCGCATCCTCGCTCCGTATGACGTCAAGCGCGGCGCAGTTTGTTGAGGGAACCGCGCGTTCCCTATGTAGTGAGATCGCCGATCTCGGTCCCATGCACGTTCGCAAACGGAGCCCTTCTCGTTGTAATTTGCCATGCACCGCACGCAGAACCGCAAACGTTTGACACAGAAAAGACGATAGTGACAGAATAGGGCCGTAAGTGTTCGTGGCGTCGTGTCTGTTCATGGGATGCCGCATTATTTTTTAGGCTAAGTGTCCTAGTAGCAGCCAGTTAGGGGCGTTTAGACGTGTCAGGATGTGACAAGGTGCCGCAAAATTTGCACAGGGGGGGTCATGGCTAGGGGTCTGTTTCTTCTGGTCGCGGGTTGGCTGACGATCGCGGGGGGAGCCGCAGTCGACGCGCAGACTGCCGGTCTGCCGCAAGCTGCAGGCACCGTCACGTCGTCCGAGTCACCACAACGCGCCCTCCTCGATCGATACTGCGTCACATGTCATAACCAGCGACTGCAAACAGGCGGGCTCGCACTCGACAACATAGACGTGTCGACAGTTGCGGAAGATGCAGAGGTCTGGGAGAAGGTGGTCCGGAAGCTCCGTGGCGGGCTTATGCCTCCTGCTGGCCGGCCGCGACCGGAGAAGGCCGCCTACGACGGCTTTGCGTCGTGGCTGGAGACGGAGGTCGATACGGCGGCAGCGATCGACCCTAATCCTGGCCGGACGGAAGCGGTCCATCGCCTCAATCGAAGGCAATATCACAACGTGATCCGTGACTTGCTTGCGCTTGACGTCGATGTCATTGACTTGCTCCCAGCGGACGATACGAGTTACGGCTTTGACAACATTGCCGGGGCCCTCGCGGTTTCCCCAACGCTGTTAGAGCGCTACCTGTCGGCGGCTCGGAAGATCGCTCGCTTGGCGGTGGCCGCACCTGTCCCTTCGGCGACAGCTGAAACGTTCCGTGTTCGGTCTGATCTTCCGCAAGAGGATCGTCTTGACGGTCTGCCATTCGGGACCCGCGGCGGTGCAAAGATTAGTTACAACTTTCCGGAGGACGCTGAGTACGTCATTCAGGTGGAACCGACTGGTCGTCCCAAAGAATCACACGAGATTGAGGTCACTATAGACGGCGAGCGGGTGCAGCTGTTCACCGTCGAGCCGCCGAGCGAAGATCAGCGACCCGGTTACGAGACGGAAACCGCGGATCTGGAAGTCCGACTTCCGGTGCGGGCTGGCCCGCGGGAGATTGGGGTCGCGTTCATCAAGAAAACCAACGCAGAGGTGGAAACGCTGCGTCAGCCGTTCCTGAGACCTTATGGTGGTCAGCTGGCACAGCCGAAGCTCGAGAGTGTCACCGTCACGGGGCCGTTCGAGGCCAGCGGGTCACGCCCGGTCGAGGGCACGCCCAGCCGGAGCCAAATCTTTGTGTGTCGACCGGCGGCGAGCGCGTCTCCGGAAGACGAGGCGAGTTGCGCGGCAGAAATCCTGTCGACTTTGGCCCGCCGTGCTTATCGACGGCCCGTAACGGATGTGGATCTTCAAGGCCTGCTCGATTTCTATGATGAGGGTTGGGCTAACGGGGGATTCGAGACGGGCATAGAAGCGGCGCTCAGACGGCTCCTCGTGAGCTCAGAATTTATATTCCGCATCGAGCGCGATGCGGCAAACGTCGGGCCGAATACGTCCTACCGCATTAGTGACTTGGAGCTAGCCTCTCGTTTGTCGTTTTTCTTCTGGAACAGCATCCCCGACGACGAGCTTTTGGACTTGGCGATCCAAGGAACGCTGACGGAGCCGGCGGTACTTGAAAAACAGGCGCGGCGGATGTTGGCTGATCAACGTTCGGAAGCGTTGGTAAGTAGCTTCGTTGCCCAGTGGCTGCTGCTAAGCAGGGTAGATGTCGCGCTGCCGGATCAGTATTTGTTCCCCGACTTCGATCAAGGCCTACGGGAGGCCATGGTGCGGGAAACGGAGCTCTTCATCGAAAGCCTCATGCGGGATGACCGGAGCGTGCTCGATCTGCTGTCGGCGAACTACACGTTCGTTGACGAGCGGCTGGCCCGGCACTATGGGATTCCGAACGTGTACGGGAGTCACTTCCGGCGCGTCACGTTCAGTGACGACAGCCCGCGTCGCGGGCTGCTGGGCCAGGGGAGCGTTCTGACGTTGACCTCGTATCCAGGGCGGACCTCCCCAGTGGTGCGCGGCAAGTTCATCCTTGACAACATTCTCGGCACACCGCCACCACCACCGCCGCCGAACGTGCCGGACTTAGAGGAGAAGCCCTCGGACCAGGTCCTCACGATGCGTGAACGGATGGAGCAGCATCGCGCGAACCCGGTGTGTGCGAGTTGCCATCGGATGATGGATCCGTTGGGTCTCTCTCTGGAAAACTTCGACGCGGTTGGCCGCTGGCGGGACACCATGGACTTAAGTACATCCAATGCGATTGATGTCGCAGGGGTGTTCCCCGACGGCACCGAGTTCGAAGGCGTCGATGGGCTCCGCAATCTCTTGCTAAGCCGCCCAGACCAATTTGTTGCCAATGTGGCTGAAAGGATGCTCATATACGCCTTGGGTCGGGGGCTCGAGCATTACGATATGCCTGCCGTTCGCGAGATCAGGCGCGAAACCGGTCGCAATAATTACTCGTTTTCATCGCTCATTCTTGGCATCGTCAACAGCACGCCGTTTCAGATGAGGAGATCACAGTCATGATCATCACCAAGATGGCTCTACCCAGGCGGACGTTTTTGCGTGGCATCGGTACCACGATGGCGTTGCCATTACTGGACGCGATGGTTCCGGCGCTGTCTGCCATGACGAAGACAGCTGCCGCCCCGATACGCCGCTTAGGGTGTGTCTATGTGCCGCAAGGGGAGAATATGTTCCTCTGGCCGCCCAAGGGAGAAGGCACGAACTTTGAGCTCTCGCCCATTCTCAGCCCGCTCCAGCCATTTAAAGACCAGCTGTTCGTTCCCACGGGACTCGCTCACCGGATGGCGGAGTCGATGGGTGATGGCAACGGCGAGCACTCGCGCGCCAGCGGGGTGTGGTTGAACGGTGTGCATCCGAAGCGGACTGAAGGAGCCGACGTCCAGGCGGGCACGACGATCGATCAAATCGTTGCAGCACAGGTTGGCAAGGAAACGCCGCTACCGTCGCTTGAGATCGCCCTGGAAAACAGCTTCGTCGTCGGCAATTGTGACAATGGCTATAGCTGCATTTACACGAACACGATTTCGTGGCGCTCGCCGACCTCGCCGTTGCCCATGGAGCATAACCCGCGTGTGGTTTTCGAACGTCTGTTCGGCGAAGGCGGGACTGCCGCCCAGCGGCTCCAGCGACTGGGAGAGGACCGGAGCATTCTCGATGCAGTGACCAACGAGATCGCGCGGTTGGAACAGACGCTCGGCGCAGGTGACCGCAACAGGGTCGGCCAATATCTTGATGCGGTGCGCGAGATCGAGCGGCGTATTCAAAGAGCCGAGGTGCAAGCTGGCGAGTCGACGCTGCCGCCGACATTGGACCGCCCGGTCGGCATCCCGGAGTCGTTCGACGAGCATGCGAAGTTGATGTACGACTTGCAAGCGTTGGCATTCCAGGCCGACATCACGCGAGTCTTCACGTTCTTGATTGGGCGCGAACAGACCAATCAGTCGTACCCCGAGATTGGCGTTCCCGATCCGCACCACTCGATGTCGCACCACGGGCACGATCCGGAGAAACTGGCAAAATACGCCAAGATCGGCACGTACCATATTCAACTGCTGTCGTATTTCTTGGATAAGTTGCGAGCGATACCGGACGGTGATGGCAACGTGCTTGATAATTCGATGATTCTGTTTGGTAGCGGCATCAGCGACGGAGATCAGCATTCGCACGTCGATCTGCCGCTCGTCTTGGCGGGTGGGGCTATGGGCATGAAGCAAGGAAAGCATCTGAGGTACCCGGCCTACACCCCGATGGCGAATCTGTTCGTAAATATGCTGGATCGAATGGGGGTCCCGCAGGAGACTGTGGGCGATAGCACGGGAACGCTCGAGCTTGAACCCCTTTCCGGCGTGTAGTTTGTAGCGTGCCTCGTGAGCTGATCGGCGTTGCCGCCGTATCAGCCCACGAGGCCGCCGCAGCGTGTGATTGACGAAGAGCCCAGGCAAGGGAGGCAACTGAAGATGTCTGTGAATCAGCTACGTAAATGGCGGATCATGCCGCTTTTGGTCGTAACCGGCCTGGGCTTGTTCAGCGTTACTTCGGCGCAGGCTGCTGCCGAGGATGTCCCGCTTGTCGAGATGGTTAAGGCGGGAAATGCGGCGGCCGTACGCACCCTGATTGAGCAACAGATTGATGTGAATACGCCTGAGGTAGATGGCACGACAGCTCTCCACTGGGCGGCGCACGGTGATCATCTAGAAGTGGCCGACCTGCTGATTGGTGCTGGCGCGAACGTCGGCGCAGAAAATCGCTATGCAGTTACGCCGCTTTCGCTAGCTTGCATCAATGGGAGCGTGGCGATGGTCGAGCGGCTGCTGGAGGCTGGGGCAGATCCGAACACCGCCTCACCGGAAGGACAAACGGCATTGATGACGGCGGCGCGAACGGGAAACATCGATGTGGTGACGACGCTATTGGACAGTGGTGCGACCGTTGATGCCAAAGAAAGTTACCGCGAGCAGACCGCTCTGATGTGGGCGGCGGCGCAAGGCCACCCGGCGACCGTTCAGGCCCTGATCGATGCTGGAGCAGACATCCATGCCCGCTCGAAGGGCGATGCCAATTCTGTGCGCGCCTCCGTGCGACGAGGTCTCTCGCAGTTTGCGCTTAACGCCGGAGTGGATCCTGAACGGGGCTTGGCGGAGCCAGAGGCTGTGGCGCCGGTGGGGTTCTCGCCACTGTTGTTTGCGACTAGGGCAGGTCAAATTGACGCAGCCAAGGTCTTACTTGAGGCTGGAGCGAATGTGAACGACATGGTGGGTGATGGTGCATCCGCCTTAGTCGTGGCCGTCATCAATGCCCACTATGAGCTCGCAAACGTTTTGCTCGAGCATGGTGCGGACCCGAACGCGGACGCCCAGGGATGGACGGCGTTGCATCAATTGGTGTGGACGCGTAAACCAAACTTGTTGCGACCCGTTCCGTTCCCGTTGGTGACAGGTAAGCTGTCTGATTTGGACTTGGTCACGCAACTGGTGACACATGGCGCCGACCCAAACACTCGACAGAAAGGGGAGCCGAGGGATGGGAATCGGAACGTTCTGAACAGAATCGGCGCGACGCCGTTTTTGTTGGCCGCCAAAGCTGCCGACGCCGATATGATGCGCCGTTTGGTGGAAAACGGTGCCGATCCGCAGCTGACGACCATAGACGGTGTAACGCCGCTGATGGCCGCGGCTGGTGTCGGCATCTGGAGGATCGGGGAGAACGTCGGGACCAATGAAGAAGCGCTGGAAGCTGTGACACTGGCGTACGAGTTGGGTAACGACGCGAACGCGGCTGACGTCAACAACGACACTGCCTTGCACGGTGCCGTGCACCGGGGAGCGGACGATATCGTGCGGTTCTTGATGGACAAGGGTGCCGACCCAGACGTGGCGAACAGTTTTGGGTGGACGCCGTTGACGATCGCGGAGGGCGTCTGGTACCCGAACACCTATAAGAGCGAGCCCGAGACGGGGGTTGTGCTACGTCAACTGGGTGCTACAAACCCTGGTGCCCGTCGCCCTGAAGATTTTCCGCCTACGGAAATTGCGGCCCCGATTGAGGGTGGTGCTGCAGGCGGCGGCCGGTATCTACAGCTTCGACAGGGCAATGCGAGCCCAGGCACGGTCGGTAACCAACAACTGGAACGACAAATACAGCAACAAGGACAAGAAGAACGACAAGAGCAAGGACGACCACAGGAGTCAGGGCAGAGTACGGCGCCGCAGCGGTAGTGGGCTCGGCACTCGGTTGTGGAATTCCAGAGGGCCGAAACCCGTCGCTGGGCTTCGGCCCTTTCAAATTGCAGATCAGCGGACGGAGGCAAGAGTCATGAAATTACTAATGAATCGACGGGTGCAGCTAGGGGTGGTGGCGGTGGCGGCGATGGTGGCCGTCTCGTTGACCTGGGTCGACGCCCGGCAAGGTGACGTCGCGATTGACGCCGATGACATCGGCGGGGTCGTCACGAGTCCGCAGGGTCCCGAAGCCGGCGTGTGGGTCGTTGCCGAAACGATGGACCTAGAAACCAGGTTTATCCGCATTGTGGTGACTGACGACCAGGGGCGCTATCTGGTGCCCGACCTGCCGGACGCGACCTATGAGGTATTCGTGCGTGGTTACGGGTTAGTCGACTCGGCACGAGTGACGGCAAACCCAGGCCAGCAGCTTAATCTCACGGCGGTCGTGGCACCCGACGCACGAGCAGCCGCGACGGTGTATCCGGCAAATTCCTGGTTGTCCCTCATGGAGATACCGAGTGGTGAAAATTCAACAGCGCAGGCCACCGGCATCATCAAAGGCGGGTGCATGATCTGTCACCAGCTCGGGAACGTCGCGACCCGGGAGATCCCCGCCGTCCACGGCACGTTCTCGTCGAGCCTTGAGGCCTGGGACGCACGCGTGGGGGTTGGGCCGAGCGCAGCGGGAATGACTCGGACCTTCAACCGGCTCGGAGACCAACGCTCGGCATTCTCTGACTGGACTGATCGGATTGCAGCCGGTGCGTTTCCGGAAGAAGCCCCTCCACGTCCACGTGGGGTGGAGCGTAATCTGGTCGTGTCCTTGTGGGATTGGGGTACGCCGCAAACCTTCACGCACACGCATGCGGCAACTGACCGGCGTGATCCAACGGTGAATCCAAACGGGCGCATCTACGGTCCGGACCGCACTTATGACCAAATCATCTGGGTGGACCCCGTCACGGGCGAGACGGGTGACATTAACATCCCCACGCGCGATGTTGACATGCCGAGCCGGCGCTCGGTGGCCTCACCGTACTGGGGTGATGAAAACATCGCGGGTGGACCGGCGGCACCGCGCAGCGGAGCCATGGACCAGGACGGCCGCGTGTATGTCGCTGCCACGATTCGGGCACGCGAGAACCAGCCCGACTGGTGTCAGGAAGGCTCTAGCAATAAGTTCGCCCAGTACTTTCCGATCCGGACCAGTGGTAAACAATTTGCCCGCTACGATCCGCGTACAGACGACATGACGTTGATCGATACCTGTTTTAACGTGGACCACAATGAGTTCGGACGTGATCCGGACAATCCGTTGTTTGCCGGCTCACGGGACCTCGTCGGTTGGGTGAGCATGACGACCTATGACGAGACGATGAACGAACAGGCCTCGCAGGGCTGGTGTCCAGCCGTTCTCGACATAAATGGTGACGGCAGAATCACGAAGCCGTGGACCGAGCCGGACGAGCCGATTAACCCCACCCAAGACGCCCGAATCGGGTTCTCCGGTTATGAGGTTAGCGTCAGCCCGAGGGATGAAAGCATCTGGATCTCTGGGATTGGGGGAGAAACGGACAATAAAGTCGTTCGTATCGAGCGCGGTGCCAACCCGCCGGAGACCTGTAAGGCTGAGGTGTATGAGCCGCCGACAGGTCATCAACCGCCGATTCAGGCAGCGGGTGGCGTCAAAGTCGACGGCCAGGGTTTGGCCTGGCAGAACTGGCGCGGGAGTGATCACATTACGAGCTTCGACCGGACCAAGTGCGGGACGTTGAACGGGCCGACGGCCATCGGGCCGCACTGCCCCGAGGGTTGGTCGGTCTATCGTAAGACGGACCTGCCGACGTTTGAAGGCAACCTCTACCAGTCCGGCCTGAACTACTTGATCATGACGGACCCGTACAATGCGTCCGGTCTCGGCAATGACACGGTCATTACCTTCTCTGATAATTCAGATGCGATGCTGGCCCTGGAGCCAACGAACCGCGACTTTGTGACAATGCGCGTGCCGTATCCCATGGGGTTCTATACGCGCCAAGCTCACGGACGTATCGACGATCCGGACGCTGGATGGAAGGGACGTGCGATGTGGTCGACCGTAATGAGTTACGCGGTCTGGCACATCGAAGGTGATGACAAGGGCGTGATGGGTGGCAAGGGCCAGAAGGCCAAGGTGGCGAAGTTTCAGTTCCGTCCCGATCCACTTGCGAAGTAGTGTGTGTAACGAATACTGAATGAACACGGTTGGCAGTACACCGACCTTGAGTCGGGAGGAGTGACCTATGAGATCGTACGTGAGTCGGAGCGTTGGGTTATTAGCAGTGGCAGTTGCGGTTGCGACCGTGATCAGCTGCGCGGGGGAGAACGGCGAGAGCGCGAGCGCCGTGGCGATCGACGCCGATGACATCGGAGGCGTCGTCACCAGTGCACAGGGGCCCGAAGCGGGCGTGTGGGTGGTCGCTGAGACCCAGTCGTTGCCGACGCCATTTGTCCGCATGGTGGTCACCGACGATCAGGGGCAGTATGTGCTACCCGATCTTCCGGACGCCAGCTATGAGGTATTCGTGCGTGGCTACGGGTTGGTGGACTCGGCGCGGGTCCAGGCGATGCCGGGTCAGACGCTTGATCTCGATGCAGTCGTCGCACCCGACGCGGCCGCCGCGGCTGAGATTTACCCGGCCGCGTATTGGCTCGCGACGATGGACCAGGATCTTTCTGGGTGCGCGCTAGCGTGCCACCAGATGGGTACCAAGAGAACGCGGGAAATTCCCGAGAACATCCTCAGCACGTCGGCGTCCAGCCTTGAGGCGTGGGATAAACGCACCGCGGCGGGTCCGATGGGTCAGGGGATGGGGGCCGGCTTCTTGCGGCTTGGTGAGGAGCGCCAGGCGTTCGCTGATTGGACCGACCGCATCGCTAACGGCGAGATACCGGATCAAGTGCCGCCGCGACCGGCCGGTGTCGAGCGGAACGTCGTCGTGTCGGTGTGGGATTGGGGCACTAAATTCGACGGCCGAACCGACGCCGTGGCGAGCGATCTACGAGATGCGAACGTCAACGCGAATGGGCACGTGTATATGACCTCTCGATCGTCGGATATTCTGGCGGTGCTCGACCCGGTCGAGCACCGGGCCTGGAATCTCGAGGTGCCTTCGACGGCCCCCGAGTCTGGCGATCCATCGCCGTGGTCGCCGTACTTTGGCGATGACCCGATCTGGAAACGAAACGCCGAGCCACGGAGCTTGGCGATGGACGGGGAGGGCCGGGTGTGGCTGACAGCGATCCTGCGAGAATCACCACGGGAGCACCCTGAATTTTGCACGTCTGATACGAACAAGTTCGCGCAGTATTCTCCGGCAAGGGCTGGTGGCGGGAACGGCCGACAGCTGCTTGTCTACGATCCGCAGGGGGAGGAGTTCACGCCGATCGTCGATACTTGCTTCTCACTTGACCACAACCAGATGGGACCAGATAACCAGTTGTGGTTCGGCGGGCGTAATACGGTGTTCTGGATGGATACCGATACCTGGGATGAGACGCAGGATGCCGAAGCCTCCCAAGGATGGTGTCCGGCGGTCGTCGATACCAACGCTGACGGTGTGATCACCGAGTGGACGGAGCCTGACGAGGCGATCGATCCAGCCAAGGATCACCGCGTCGAGTTCGGGTGCTACCAGATCGCCGTGGATCCGAATGATCCGGACGGCGTGGCCTGGTGTGGCGAAGCGACGAAGTTGACGCGCGTGGAGCGTGGCCCCAATCCTCCCGAGACTTGCAAAGCCGAAGTCTACCGCCCACCCACGGGGGCGATGCCGGAGGTGAGCGGCGCCGGCCATGCAGCCATTGACGGCGACGGGGTCGTGTGGATGAACTGGCGCGGTAGTCAACACTTTACGTCATTCGATCATCGCCAGTGCACCGTAACGAATGGGCCGGAGGTGGTCGACGGCCAGACCTGTCCGCAGGGGTGGTCGCTGCACCGGAGGTCAGGTCCGACGTATCCGGGCACCAATGCCATCGCGGACATGACTTATCTCTCACAAATCGATAGGCACAACGCACTCGGTTTGGGTGAGGACCTGCCGATGTACGGACCGGTGAACTCGGACTCGCTCGTGGCGTTCCGGCCCGACAGTGAGGAGTTCGTGAATCTAGTTGTGCCGTACCCGCTGGGATTCTTCTCCCGGTCGGCGAACGGCCGGATCGACGACGCAAGCACTGGCTGGAAGGGCAAGGGAGTCTGGTCTAGCTTTTCAACCTACGCGCCATGGCATGTCGAGGGTGGTGACAAGACCGGGTCAAAAGCGGTGAAGTTCCAAATGCGACCTGATCCGCTTGCGAAGTAAGACCGATCCCGTGTGTATGTGTATAGGAAAGGCCGATCGATGCTAAGAAGAACTGCACGTATGATGCCTATTCTCGCCCTCGTGGCGCTCGTTTGGTCGTCAGCGAGCGTCGTCTGGGCGCAGTCGTCGGTCTACTATCCACCCGCCGGGGAGTGGGAGCATAAGCAGCCGGAGGAGGTCGGAATGGATGCCGACCTCCTCGCGGCGGCCATCGAGTATGCGACGACGCAGGAAACGAGTAAGCCGATGGATTTCTCCGACCAGGAGGCGACCTTCGGCGGACTACTGGGGCCGATCCCGACCGAACGGGCTCACACCAATGGCCTTGTCATTCGCCATGGTTACATCGTCGCGGAATTTGGTGACACGCGCGCGGTCGACCCGACCTACAGTGCTGCCAAAAGTTATCTGTCAACGATTGCCGGCCTCGCCGTCGATCATGGCCTCATCGCTGACGTGCATGACCCCGTGGCAAGTGATGTGGATGACGGCGGCTACGACTCGCCACACAATGCGCAGGTCACCTGGCATCATCACCTGCAACAGACGAGCGAATGGGAAGGCTCGCTGTGGGGAAGGAAGCATGACTTCGTTGGCGAGTTCGAATTTGGCCAGGGTGAGCGCGCACCCCGTGCGCTCCAGGCGCCTGGAGCGTACTACGAGTACAACGATGTCCGCATCAACCGTCTAGCACTGTCGTTATTGCGCCTGTGGCGAAAGCCACTGCCGCAGGTCTTGAAAGACGAGATTATGGATCCCATCGGGGCAACAGGCACGTGGCAGTATCTCGGCTACGACAACGCTGATGTTGAGATCGATGGGCAGGTGATGCGGTCCGTGACGGGCGGCACTCGATGGGGTGCTGGTGTCTGGATCAATTCGTATGACCATGCGCGCTTCGGCTATCTGTTTCTTCGGAACGGGAAGTGGAAGGATCAGCAGATCCTTTCCGAGAAATGGATCCGGATGGCCACCACTCGCGGTACGGTTGGTCCGGACTACGGGTATCTGTGGTGGCTGAACACTGACGGGGAAGCATGGCCCGACGCACCGAAAACCGTCTTCCAAGCCGCTGGGTACGGATCAAACACCGTGTGGGTCGACCCCGAGCACGACTTGGTGGTCGTCTGGCGCTGGCATCAGGGTCGCGCATCGAACGAGTTCTACAAGCGGATCATTCAATCGATCCAATCCGAGTAGACACGCCCGCCTCCTCCCCCGCGGTCTCCGACCGTCAGCCCCCAGGGACTTGACGCCCCCCCGACGCTGGGCTCGTCCCGCACAGAGTGTCTAGGCTTCACGACCGTTGAAAGAAGCACCCCGCCGGCATGCGGCCGCGTCACCTCGCCGCGTTTGGCCGACCATGCCCGATCGGACCTGAACGCACCAGGAATGGGTTCTTGAACTTCCTATAGATCAAGGACGACCCGACCGATGCCGACTTGCCGCGCACCCACCGCGACCGGCTCCGCGCCTAGAGGCCCGCCACGGTCGAGGCCCGGAAGCTACGCCTGCTCTGCAAGCAGCACCGGAAGCTTGTCAATCACCGCGTCGCCTTGAGCAGCCGGCTCACCAGCGCTCAAGCAATACTTCCCGCTGCCCCCTCTACTGGGTCGGCGAACTCGCCTCGCCGCCGCAGGGGTGCGATGTGTGTGTGACGAAGGTTGAAGCGTACGGCTGGTATAGACGAGCACCTGAGGCCGCTACCAGGATGACACTGAGGTCCCACCACTGCGCCATTCCGACCCGCGGTTCGCAAGAGGCGCAGACACCACACGCGTCTGTAAATAAAAAAGCCCGGGGGGCGGTACCTCCCGGGCCTTCAGTAGTCAACAATGACCCGCGGTTCGCGGGAGGCACGTCAGCAATACGCGCATTCGTTCCTGAAGTCCGAACCCAGAGACCGCAAAAGCTCAATCGCCTCCGGATACGGAGGCACGCTCACTATCAGGCTGTTCGCGAAATCCGCGGTCGCGAGACCTTCCCGGGATTTCAGCGTGGGATCGGCACCGCGCTCGACCAAGTACTGGATCATCTCTATATCGCCCCGGCCGGCGGCACTGTGTAGCGGAGTGAGTCCGTTATGGTCACGAGCGTTCACGTCGAGCCCGACCTCTTCCACCAGGTAACGAACGGCGGCCATCCAGGCGTCGGGCACATGACGGTGAACGGGACCCGAGCCGTGATTGGCGTGTCCGGCGCCCGCAGCCACATGGAGAGGCGTGTTCGACGGCCCACCGACGGGTACAGGAGACATACCCGAATGGTCGATCTCCTCTCCGCGGTCGCCTCGCTCTCGATCCAATCGGCTGCGAGACGGAGTCCTCACGCTGCGAATGTTGGGATCCGCGCCGTACTCCACGAGCATGCGCATCGTCCCGACGTCCAGCGCGTACGCCGCTCGCAAGAACGCGGTAGCTCCGGAGGGATCGACCAGCTTCGACTCCAGGTGTTCCTCGAACCACGGCCGCATCTCCAGGCGAGTGTTAGGATCGGCCCCGGCTTCGATCAGCGCCCGCATGTAGTCTCGATAGTCAACCTCCTGCTCCATATGACTCGTCGGTTGCGGGTACATCGAAATCGGAGCAAACTGGAGATTAACAGCGGCGTACAGAGGAGCGATACCCGAGTGAGCGGGCAGATTGGGATCGGCCCCACGCTCGAGAAGTTCCAATCCAAGGTCAAAATGACCGTTGATCGTCGCGATCAGAAGCGGACTGCTCCCCTCCGCCGCCTGATGGTTGATGTCGGCGCCGCCGTCGAGAAGCCGCATCACGACGTCCCTGTGACCCTGCCGCGCGGCAAGGAGGAGAGGCGTCAATCCGCCCTTCTTGCTGACGAGATCCGCAAACGTTCTGACCCGCGGTCCGGACTGCACGACCGCCTCCTCGGGCTCATCAAACAGGTCCGGGCGTTCATCTGATTCGGTCTCTCCACTCTCCTGCCGCTTCTCGTACAGTTCCCGTGCCTTCCGGATGTCCGCGAACGCCTTGACCATGTCCACGACCTTGGTAGCGGCATTCAGATCCGCTCCCCCGTTGACGAGCGCGTTCACCGTCTCGAGATGGTTGCCCGCCGCCGCCCAGGTGAGAGGCGTCTGTTCCGACTCGCCTTCCCGAGCGTCGATATTCACCCCGGACTCGAGGAGCACTTCGACCGCGGCCGCGGAACCAGAAATTGCGGCAAAGTGGAGTGGGGTCACGTCACCGGTCGTGGTCCTGGCGACGGAATCGGCTCCGGCTTCGAGGAGGACCCGTGCTACCGACGCATTCCCGGCTTTGCTCGCCTCGTGCAGCGGCGTATAGGCGCCGTTTCGGGTCTTGACATCGACCGTCGCGCCTGCGTCGAGGAGAACCTTCGCGATCTCGGGCGCACCACTCTTCGCCGCCCAATGAAGCGTGGAGAAGCCGTCGCCCTCGGCAGCATTCGCGTCCGCCCCCTGTCTGAGAAGCGAGCGCACGGCTTCCACGTCCCCGTCGCGCACCGCGCTCACGAGCAGCGGGGCATCGTTATTCGACCTGAGGGTAAGGTCCAAATCCACACGGGCGTCTGGATTTTGGGTTTGCCCTTTGGTGGCCGTCGCGGCGGTCAGGACAATGAGCGCGAGAACCCAGAGGATCCGGGACGTGTCGGGTAGTACCTTTGACATTACGCCGTCCCCAAGGACAACCGTCCGGTGCTGTCCCCGAAGCTCTTCAGACCTTTCACGCCGATCCCGTCGAGGAAGGATAGCATCGCGTTCGCCGTCGGTGTCCCGTCGGGAGCCTTGATGTGGATCCCACCCCGGTGGAGGCCACCGTTAGCGCCGCCCACGAAGAGAAGTGGGATGGCTCTATGGGCGTGCTGGTTGCTGTTCGCCATGGGCGACCCGTACAGGATCGCCGTCTTGTCGAGCAGGCTCTTGTCTCCCTCCATGGTCGATGAGAGGCGCTCCAAGAAGTAAGGGAGCATGCTGACCTGATACTTATTGATCAAGGCAAAGTCCCGCAAACCATCCTCGGTCTCCCCGTGGTGGGACGCGGAATGGAACGCAGAGCCCGTCCCACTCTCCGGATAGGTACGGGCGGAGATATCGCGTGACAACTTGAACGAGAACACCCTGGTCATGTCGGTCTCGAACGCCAGAGCCTGCAGATCGAACATCAGTTCCACGTGCTCTCTAAAAGAATCCGGAACGCCTGCCGGAGCCTCGGGAATCTCCCGTTCCTCACCGCTCGTGTTGCGCTCCACGATCTTCTGGATTCGCCGCTCGACCTCGCGGACGCTGTTCAGATACTGTTCCATTCTCCGACTGTCATTCGTGCCGAGGTTTTTCTTCAGGGACCCGATCTCCTTCGTGATCCAGTCGAGGAGGCTGCCCTGGGTCTGTAATCGCACCTGCCGTTCCTCCGGCGTCGCTCCAGCTCCGAAGAGTTGCTCGAAAGCGATTCTCGGGTCCCGGATCATTGGGAGGGGCTCCTCGGGCGACTTCCAGCTGATGTTGTCCGTATACACGCAGGTGTAGCCGTACTGGCATCCGCCAGCCGTGTCGATGTTCTCGATGCAGAGCTGCATCGAGGGTATCGGCGTCTGATGGCCGACGCGCTCGGCGAACATCTGGTCCAAGGACTTTCCGACGTAAACGTCAGCGCCTTCCGTGTGCCGCGCGTGGCATTGGGTCAGGAAGACGGCGCTGGAGCGGAAATGGTCGCCGCCGATCTCGTCGTCAGCGAACGCCTCAGCCATCTTCGTGTCCGTGTTGGAGACGATCGTCAGATACTCCTTGAACGGTTCGAGCGGCGCGACGCTGGTCGGGCTGAGGTCGAAGTCAGTGCCCAAGCCAGCAGGGCTCCACAAGTTCAGCTCCTTCCCCACCGGTGCGGATCCGGCGCAACCGTGTGGGGTCTCGATACAAACCAGCCCCGTACGATCGTTCTGGGCCAGAACCTGTGCGCCGAGCCGGCCCGCGGGAACCATGGCGTCGAGGAAAGGAAGCGCGACAGTCGCGCCCATGCCTCGGATGAAGGTGCGTCGAGCAATGTGACCACCAGTCAAGATATTCATTTCTTTCTCCCCTTGTTTCCGTGAGGGCGTTCGCTAGACTTCTCTTGGCCCTTACACATTTCGATTGCAGTGTTTCCGATCGGATCAGGCGGTTTTCCCGACCTCAATCCTCACTGCGCTGCCGCCATAGTTTCGTTTTCCATCATCCGAAATGCATCGCTCATTACGATTCCCGTCGCGAACGACGAGAAGCGGTAGTCGTTCTCGGCTGCGGCACGGACGACCGCCCGAACCGTGGATTGGTCTTGGGCGTGGATCTGACGCCCGAGGGCATACCTCGACAGGTTCTCCGTGAAGGTGCGGAGGAACGCCTCCCGAAAATCATTGGCAATGATCTCCCGCAACTGACTCGGGCTCTCCACCGGCTGGCCCGTCCAGAGGGTCCCGCGAGAGTCGATCGGGGCCGGCACCGTCGCCCAACTCCGTTCCCGAATCCGCGTCTCGCCCGTGGGTCCGAAGGCCTCCAACGGTAACCCCAGAGGATCGATGAACTGGTGGCACGCACTGCACGTGGGATTCTGGCGATGCATCTCCATCCGTTCCTTCACCGTAAGGGCACGCCCGGACACCCCGTCCACCGAGTCCGTGACCTCGAGGTCCGGAACGTTCGGGGGCGGTGGTGGTGGAGCGGTCCCAAGCAGAACCTCCATCACGAACTTTCCGCGGTTGACCGGGGAGGTGCGCCTCGCAAAGGACGTTTGCGTCAAAATCGATGCTTGGCCGAGCAGGCCGTAGCGCTCCTCGTCCGTGTGCTGAACCCGACGGAAATCCTCTCCAGTCACTCCGGGAACCCCGTAGTGCTTGGCAAGGCCCTCGTTCATGAAAGTGTAATCGGCCGTCATAAGCTCCGTGACCGGCCGATCCTCCTCGACCATGTTGTAGAAGAAGAGCTCGGTCTCCCTTCTCATACTGTCCTTGATCGACTCGTCGATGTAGGGGAAGTAACGGGGGTCTGGCCTCATGACCTTCAGGTCAGGAAGGCGAAGCCACTGCGCCGCGAACCGGGTCGCGAGGCTTTCGGAGCGCGGATCGTCGAGCATGCGCTCGACCTGAGCTTCGAGGACGTCATCATCGGAGAGCTTCTGTTCGGCGGCGAGGCCGCGCAACTCATCGTCCGGCGGCCGAGCCCAGAGGAACTGGGCAAGACGGGTCGCCAGATCGAAGTCATTGAGCGCGAAGGCCTCGCCCGGCGCCAGGTCCTGGGGCTGCTCTTCGATCCGGAAGACAAAGTGGGGGCTCGAAAGTGTCGCCTGAAGGGCGCTCTTAATCCCCTCTTCGAATCCAGCGTCTGCCGCCCTCGACTCATACATCGACACCAATTCCTCCAACTCATGGTCGGCGGGGGGACGACGATAGGCCTGGGCCGCAAGATTCCCGATGATCTGCCGGGCGCAGGGACCTTCCTCCTCCGGACTCGCGGGCCGGCACGTGAAGATCCGCTCTCGCACGGGATTGTCAGACACGCCCGTGGCGTTGTAGGGACCCGTGATGGTCAATGAGCCCATGTGAGGCTGGGCAGTGATGCCGGGCGAACGGCCGCCCTCCGTCGTCGCCGCGACGGTCGCCTCGATCGGCATAAAGATGTCTTGGACGGGACCTTCGTATTTCTTAATAAAGACCGCCGAAACCGTCCTCTGGCCCGCGCGGATGAAAATCGGATCCGACTCGACTATCGCACCCAGCAGATCCTGTTCCTTCATCCATGGATTGACGTCGAGGAGCGCGACTCGCTCTCCGTCGATCGCGACCTCCACCTGCTCGTCCAGACCCCGGTTGCCAAAGAGACCCCCGGTTTCATCCACCAGGAACCCGCTTCTAAAGACGTACTCCCCGTCCGCTAGAAAGGTATGCGTCGTGACGATGCCGCCACGACTTCCAACGGGCGCGCCATCCACGCGCTCCCATTGGGCATAATCCCTAGAACGGCTGTAGGAACTCTGGACCGGGGACGCGTGGAGATCACCGATCGCCGAACGACTCACCTCTGCGGCGGCCCGGAGAAAGCCGTTCAGGAGGGTGCCGGACACGACCTGGACGTCTGCGATGTTGTCGAACCCCTCGCTGATCGTCTCCCCCGGAAGATACGCATCGGCATCGACCTCCAAACCGAGCATCTCCCGGATGGCGTTCTCGTACTCTGCGCGGTTAATGAACTGAATCGGACGTCGACCGGGCGCCCCCACGGTAGGTGACTCGTCGATCGTCCGCTCCAGAGTCTCGGCGAGGGCGAGAAGAGTATCTCGACCGGGATGACGCACGCCCGGGGGCGGCATCATGCCGAGACGGAGCTTAGTGATCACAGCTTCCGCCTCCTCGAGATGCTGAGGCGCGTCTGCAACCGTGAAGCCTTCGAGGGAAAGTCCCCCCGTAAGCCTCCGGTCGTTGTGGCAGGTGACGCACACCCCCTGAACCACATCGTTCAACGCATCAGTCGCCTCGCGAGACGCGGCGGCGTCTTGTTGCCCAAGCTCCGCAACCGGAGACGTGCCGTTCCGTGTTTCGGCACCCACCATAACGCCAGCGGCGATAATTCCTGCCGGTACAAGCAGCCAGTCAGTCGACATCGCTAATCCTTGCGGCTCAGAAAAATGGCAAATTACTGTTGTCTATGTCGCCTCAATTTATCTCGTGACTGAATGAAACGCAAGTATTAAGTACATGATGCCAGTCCCGGTTCCCCGCTACGGAGGCAACCGGCATGGCCGCACCTCGCAGTCCGTTGGCCCTGACGACCTTCGAAGTAGGTTGGCGGACTCGCCCGACAATCCGGCGCCGCGAGCAAGAGGCAACACTGGGGAAGGCGAATCCACCGGGTCGTTCAGTGACCGTGATGGCTCTCCTCGCGCTGAATCCGTTCGCGCATACGGTGTCCCCCCTGATTAGCGTCCCGTATCTTGGCCGCGTTCATGGCCTGGCCTCTGGTGGTCTCCGTCTGAATCCCCGGCAAGGAGATGACTCGTTCGAAGTCTTCTCCCTCGCAGGTAGGACAGGCCGTGGGCTCGACCCCGCGTTGAACTAGCTTCTCGAAGGTCCGGTCACACCCGCGACACTTGTATTCATAAATTGGCATCGGACGCCTCCTGGTCCGGCCGGCGCTCGCGCCCAGAGTTTGTCGCACTCTTCAGCGAGGTGCAGCCTCAGTTTGAGTTTCTACGCAGCCGATCGCTGGCTCGGTGTCTGGAGCAGTTTGGCCGCGAAAGACACGGATTGGCTAGCGCTAGCTATGGCAACAGCACTCACGCGCCGGTGCTGTCCTCCTCGGCGCTCAGCTCTTCGAGCAACTGCGTGAAGGCGTCGCGCCGCTCGTCGTTCGTGCTGATCACAAAGTTCAACTGATTGTAGCGGGTCTCACTGAGGTCGTGCTCCTGGAGAACCTGTTGAATTCTCTGCCGCGTCGACTCACGCGTCCGGGCCTGCGCGTTTTCCGATTTATTCTCAGGGAGGGCGAGCTCTGCTTGAAGCTCAGCACTGATTTCCGTGAGTTCCATGTAGGCCTTGGTGAAGTTCGTCCATTCATCTTCACTGGCGCTCGGGACCTCTCCCGTCTCCTGCCCCACCAGGGACCCCGGAGCCACCAACAAGACCATCGACACGAGAAAGCCGAGAACCGTTGTAGTCATGCGCATACTGAATAACCTCTTCCTCGGATCTCCACTGCGAAGGGAAACCAGGCCCTCCAAACACGGGCAAGGCAACCCAATCTATTGCGCGGCGAGGTACCCCGATTCTTCGAGTTGGTTCATCGCGTTGTTCGTAAAACCTCTGCAATCACGCGTGCATGTCGCAGGTGCCATGAACTGAAACACGAGGTCTTCATTCGTCACGGT
>Ga0310345_10002302_pt1 | contig 19643 bp, 27 predicted proteins | sample HC15DNA20500_MG_FD_204667 | JGI IMG/M metagenome (GOLD analysis project Ga0310345, IMG submission 204667) | Marine microbial communities from station ALOHA, North Pacific Subtropical Gyre - HC15-DNA-20-500_MG | ecosystem: Environmental > Aquatic > Marine > Oceanic | place: Pacific Ocean: North...
GGGTTTTAGTGCGAAAAGAAGTGATTCATGTAGCATCACCCGTAAAGCACAAAAGACACTATTTGACATTCTTTTAAAAGAGGCCAACATAGAAAAAGCTAGAGATGCAGTTAGACAATTACGACAACAGTTTAAAGATAAATCTATTCCACTAGCAGATATAGCAGTTCCAAGAGGAATTGATAAACCATTAGATCAATACTCTCCTGCAGCAAGAAATCATTCTGCATTACGTGGATATGATTATTCAACTAAGAACTTTAATATTTTAATGGGAAGTGGATCCAAACCACGTTACCTTTATGTAAAAAGAAAAAGAAATACTTCTGGATTGCCAAAGACTGATGTTGTTACAGTAGAGGATATTAAAGATATTCCAAAAAAGTTCTGGGATGACTTTGAAGTAGACTATACTAGACAAATGAACTTAACTCTAAGAGGAAAGGTAGAAGGAATCTTAGAAGCTGTTGGTATTGATTGGATGGAAGTTGAGACAGGACTTCGTCAAAAGGAATTGTTTGATTTTAGTGAAGACACTTCAAGTATTATAGAGATTCCAGAAGATTGGACTATAAAAAGAATGTGTTCATTAATGGAAGTAGAATATGCATATAAAATATCAGAGTTAATAGATATGAGTGGATTAGAAGAGAAAGTTATAGAAGTATTGATGACAGAAGGAAAAGATAAAGGAATTATAGACACAAAGCTATCTAGAGGTAAACTATTTTGGATCAAAGTTATATAGAGGGAGTAAATAGACTTTGTGCTACCCTTCAGCATTTAATGCTAGCAATTGTGCGGGAGCTGAAGTCTATCTCTAAACTCTATATGACTGGAGGACATCATGGCAATCTTTAAGGGTGCTCATTCTGACTACAGAGGATTCTCGGTAGTGGATGTGTATGAAGGTGACAAGTGCCTTTGTACCATCTCACTTCACGAGAATGCCGTAACCATCATCAGTCGGCATGAAAAAGGAGAGATGTCAACAACTGTTAATAAAGACTGGCCAGAATCAATAATATTGAAGTTCAATGATACGGAAAGTGAGAAAAAGTGATCTGGTCCAAATCTTCAATGCTTTCATATAATCAATGTGCAAAGAGATTCTTCTATGAATACATTGAACGAAGAACACCAGAAGTAGAGTTTGATCATTTACTACGTGGAACAATGTTTCATGATACTGTAGAACACTTCTATGGTAAGCTTGATAAAGCTAAATTACAAAAACTAAAGAAACCAGAAGCAGTTTCAGAATACTTTAGATCTTTAATAGTTTACAATGATAAGGTAGAGGGAGTCAATCACTTATATGATAATTTCGTTATAGCAGAAACAGCAAGATGGCTTGAATGCTTAAAAGTAAAGAAAACGAAAGCTATAGAATATTATATACCAGTCTTTTCAGAAAAGGAAATAGTTAATCAAGAAAAGATGTGGAGAGGAAAGATAGATTGGATCTTTAAAACATTTGATGATGAGTATGCTATTGGAGAGATTAAAACTGGTAAGATAGGAGATCTTTCTGAAATACGAAAAGAGTTATGTTTCTTAGTTCTATTAACAGAAGGAATGGATATTATTCCTAAGGCACCAAAATACATTATGTGTTACTATCCCAAAACAAATGATGTACTCTTTGAAGTTCCAAAGAAAGTTTCATTTAATGCACTCTCTAGAGCATATACAAGAGCAGTAGATGGTCTACAACAAGCTTTATTTCCTAAGAATATTAGTACGTTATGTCTATATTGTTCTTTTGCACAGCACTGTTTGAGAGATGAAGATAAGATATTTAGTAACACTCCTCCAGAAACAGTACGTCCAAAAAAGAAAGTAGATAAAAATAGTCCAGTAATTGATGTTAAGATGCTACACACTAAGGTGAAATGATTGGGAACATTAGTACGTAAATTGTTTCATCATAAGTTTGGAGGAATGACTCTATACATAGACTATACAATCTACTCATTAGAAAAAGAAATTATACTTACTAATCCTCGAGTCGATATACCTTCTATACAAATAGTACAAGCAGATGCTAGACAACATCCTATGTGGAGAGCTACTATTAGTGATCCAACATTTAAAGATGAAGTAAAGGCAGATCTAATGAAACAAGAAACATTTGCAATGTTCTGTACTATTAATTATAAAGAGTTGATGAATTAATGAAGGTAACAGTTGACTCTCGAGACAGAGATTTGATATCAGTATTCAAAGCAGCTGATCTGGAGCAAAAAAATGATTATATTCTTAAACAATTAAAGGTTGGAGACATTGTAGCAGCAGGCTGTGTAATAGAACGCAAGAGAGCTGATGACTTAGTTGGTTCAATTAAAGATGGTAGAGTATTTAATCAAGCGTTGAATATGTCTTACAGTGATGACTTACCATTTCTAATTGTAGTTGGAACGTTAGAAGAATGGATGCCACAATGGAATAGATATAGTAACTTTCAAGTTAAGTTAGATGATAATTTGATATATGGAGCAATGGCTAGTATGATGACTCGTTATGGAATTTCTTGTGCATGGGTTCCTGATGATTTATCTTTATGTAGGTTAGCTTTAAAGATTTTTCAACATGCAGAAGATAATAAAGTTGCAGTACCAGCAAGGGTTCAAATTATGATAAAGAGTAGAGATAGAAGATTGGATGTATTAAAATTACTATTTGGATTGTCAGAAAAGCAGTCAGCAGCGATACTAGAGAGAGGTAAAACATTACTAGGTGTAATGCAATTACCAAAGGAACAAATAACTAGTATACCTGGACTTGGAGAAATTACAGCAAAGAAGATTCATGAATTAGTGATGAAGGAGAAACCGTTTTCAAATGGATTCTAAAAACTTTAATAAAAATTATGAGGAATTAAAATGGACATTATAGAAGCAGTTCGAGATGAATTAGTAAATAGGAAAACAGCACTCGCTGATAGATTTAGCCATGTGTATACTTCATCTGTTGGATTTCATCTCTGGAATCAAGTTAATCAAGTTAAACAAATTTATTACGAACAGGGTAGGTTACGTAATTCAAGATTACATATTATTATGGTAGCACCACCAGGATTTATGAAAAGTTACTTAATAGAACAATTCTTAGATGGTAGTCATGCTATAATGCATGAAACTGGTATCGATTTATCATTTATGGATATTGTTACAGAAGCAGGATTAATTGGAACTATTAAACATGGTGCAGAAGGAAATGTAATGATAGAACAAGGAGCAGCACATAGACACATGTATGGTATTATAGGTTGTGATGAATTTAGTGGAATTACTGCAATGATGAAGCAAGGACATTCAGCTACATTAGATCCAGCATTACTAAAGTTACTAGATAGTGGAAGTATAGAGAAATCATTAGCAGCAGGAGAGTTAAAGTATACTACTCACTTTACATTCTGGGCTAGTACTCAACCAATGAGATTTGAATTGTATGGAGGATTGTTTAGAAGATTCTTACCAATTGAGTTTGTTCCTACAGAATATGAAAAGGATCTTATTAGACAACATCGACGAATGGGTAGAAATCAAAGACCCAGTGATGTTAACTTAAGAAACTTACGAGCTGCAGTTAAAGAACTACCAGAAAAGATGGGTAGAATTAAAGATGTAGTATTTGATCCAGCAATGGATAAATTCTTCGATAAGAAGAAAAGTATAGTTCCTCACTTTGAAGAAATAGTATATGAAAGGTTTGCAGTAGGTTATACTATTATGAAAGGTAATTTTAATGAAACACTTCAACTTGTCTTTGATAAAGAAATGGAAGCACATATGGAGAAGCTAATTGATTGGAGATTACAACTTAAAAGAGGTTCTGCAAGCAGTCAAGTTATGAGAATATTAAATCAGAATCATGGTACATTGAAAGAAGCAGACTTAAAACAAGAACTATTAGACTTTGGTATGACATGGAGTGATAGTACAATGTTGCTATCAGAGATGGTTAGAGATAGATTTATCTCTAGATCTGGGGATATCATAACTGGTATGGTTACATAACCTCATGTCAAATAATTATTTATACAAGTAAATCATAATATATTTTAGATGTCTGCGAAAGATAAAACTGAAAGACGAGATCTGATTAAGAAGAATCATCCAGATCGTGGTGGTTCAGATGAGAAGTTAAAAGACGTACTTAATACTTTTTCACAACCCAAACAAGAGAGGACGTCTACTAATCTCAAACCAGGTATTGTCTCAGGTAGTGATCTAAAGAATGCCATTCCAGGAACAATTCGAGTTGGTTCTTTTGATCCATTGTGTGTTACACCATTAGGATATGAGGTTCATCTTCATAGGTATTTTGGAGTACCCACTGTGAGTGCGTATGCAGAACTAGATTCCCATAAGTGGATTAAGAGTTCTGGTTACACTGAACGTTTATTGCCTCAAGCAATGACGAAGCATGTAGGTTATCTCTTTTCTTTGAAAGAGGTAATTGGATTGCCTGATGATATTTATGCAGATTTCACACCTAAGAGCACATGGTCGAGGGTTGGAATGTTGATGAATCATTTCACGATAGAGCCAGGTTATAATGGAGCAATTACTTTCACTATAACATCATCAACACATAACTGGAGATTCTATCCTGATGATGCCATTGGTACACTTAGGTTTTACAAACTTCCAAGTGCAGTTAAACCATATAAAGGTAGGTATCAAGATTCAAGTTTCTTGTCAGGCCCAGTGTTTGACTAATGACACTGTTGGGTACATTTAGATGTGATACTTGTATGAAGGCTAAGAAGGATTATCTAAAGAAGATAGATCAGCCAGATCCTATGAGTTTCTTATTTACACTTTCAACACATGGAGAGATCTTTGAGTTTCTTTTAGATCATGCTAATCATAATATAATGTGGTTTACAAATGAGTAACGGAACTTGTATAGCAGTTGTTAGTGGAGGAGCAGATAGTACTTCATATATGGCATACTATCAGAAGGAGTTAGATTTTGATTTAAAAGCTATTACTTTTGATTATGGTCAGAAAGCGAAAGCTGAACTAGAATCATTAAAGTACATTTGTGGAGAGCTAAACATTCCACTTAAAGTTATTGATATCTCTTTTATGAAAGAATTGTGGAAGGGTACTCAGTTAACAGACGAGAATGTTAAAGTAGAACCAGGATACGTTCCAAGTGTAGTAGTTCCATTAAGGAATGGAGTAATGTTATCAATTGCACTTTCTTATGCCTATACAGTAAAAGCTAAGAGAGTTATTTATGGATCACATAAGGGTGATATAGGAACTTGGACTAACCCTGCAGGAGTAAAAGAATATTTCTATCCTGATTGTAGTCCAGAGTTTTCAGTAGCCTTTGCCAATGCAGCTAAATTAGGAGTGTTTACATTTGATCCACTTATAATGATAGACAGTCCTGGTATACAGAATATGACTAAGTCTGATCTTCTTAGAGTAGGACATAAAGCATTGGGTAATCTTTTATTCGAAACATACTCATGCTATGAGAATAATAAAGATAGATACCATTGTGGAACTTGTGAGAGTTGTAATAATAGAAAGAATGCTTTCAAGTCTGTAGGTATTAATGATAAAACAGTTTACTTAGATCTTATTTAGATTATGAAGAAGAATGAAAAGAAATTATCAATCGAACGATGGTCGTGGGAAAGAGTTGAATCAGCTGTTGATTCAGTTCTAGACAAATTGTTAGACACTAAGCATACTTCCTTTCTAGGAGTTCTAGCAGTTCCATACGGTGGTATTATTCCAGCAGTGTTAGTAAGTAAGAAGATTGGTATGAAGGGAAGAATTAAAACTCTTGAACAAGATGCAATGAAAGAAGGTCATTGGTTAATTGTTGATGAGATATGTGACTCAGGAAAAACATTAAACTTAATAGCAAAGAACTTTCCCAACTCTGTGTATGCTAGTTTAGTAACAACTCAATTGGGAAGACAAGTAATGAATGGTAGACCATTCCTATGGGGAGAGACGACAATAGACAAGTGGATTCAATTCCCTTGGGAACTAGATGATGAAGAAAAATGACACAAGATGATCTAATACAAGTACCGACGTCAAAACAAAAATTCGATAAGAATGGATTTTGCAAATGTCAGGGTCCTCCATGCTATTGTACTTTTGCTAAACGAAAGAGTAAGATATGTCAGCATGAGACTGATTCTGGTGAAGTTAAGCAAACAGGGTACTATAAAAATAGTGATGGAACTCAAGGTAGAGCAATGATGACACCAATTATGATTCCTTGTAAGAAGAAAGGAAAGTGGAGAAATGATGCTAATGGATTTTGGAATCATAAATTAATCTTATGTGATGAACACTATCCAGAGTATAAGCATGCTGCAGATAGAAGATGCAGAGTATGTGGATCTGAAATAAGGAGTTGTTGTTGTTAGTGCCTTACAAAAAGAAAACTTCAAAAGAATGGCAACAAGGTTCAGGAAGTGAATTTACAGCTACAAAACGATTCGGTCCTATCTCAGTAGGACATAGACAGTGGAGGGATGAGGGTCACTGTAGATTTGCTCATGGCTATGGAAGACATATAGAATTTACCTTTGCATGTGAAGAGTTAGATGATAAGGGATGGGTAATGGATTTCGGAGGATTAAAAGATGTTAAAAAGAGAATCGATCAAGAATGGGATCATAGAATGTTAATTGCTTCAGACGATCCGTTACTAGACATCTTTAAAGATCTTCACGGAAAAGATGGAGTTAACTTAAACATTATGAATGTAGAACTTGGATGGGGACCAGGAATAGAAGCTTCTTGCAAATTTATGTATGATACTATATCTACAATAATCACAGTACAAACTAATGGAAGAGTTTGGATTAAGAAAGTACAGATCTGGGAACATGAAAATAATTCAGCAACTTACGAAATTGAATAGCAATGGCAGAAGGCGATACACTTGGTTGTCATAGGTGTGGCAGATCAAGACAGATCTGTGAAAGACATAAGATATGTCTCCTATGCCATAACACCAAAGAGTTACGAGTTCACTACACCAAACCTCGAAGGAAGTTTATGTCAGAATATCAAAGAAAGTTGCAAGATTTAAATCAATGGGATAGGAAAAGGATAATATGAAAGAATCAGAAATACCAATTAGTGAAATGTTTGTCACTCTTCAAGGAGAGGGTCCACATGCAGGTAAACCAGCTTTGTTTATTAGAGTCGGAGGATGTAATCTAGCTTGTCCAACTTGTGATGCTTGGTATACAGTTCCAAGATTACTAAAACTAAGAGGAGAGAAACCACAGTGGACTAATCTAGAAACAGAAGAGGTTCTTATAGAAATAGAGGAATTACTTTCAAAGCACCCTATGGTAAAACATATAGTTATCTCTGGAGGAGAACCATTAATGTATCAAGAAAAATTATTAAAGTTAATAGGGATGCTTAAAGATACTGATCTCTATAAGTATGTAGAAATAGAATGGGAAACTAATGGAACTTATATTCCTACTTCTGGTATTGATGCAGTAACTAATTATTACGATGTATCACCTAAACTAATGACATTTGGAGGAGTAGATGTATCTGAAAGGATAGTACCCAAAGTGCTTCAATGGTTTAATAATTCTGACAAGGCTATCTTCAAATGGGTAGTATGTAATGATGTTGATATTGGAGAACTATTAGATATAGTAGTTCCACTAAACTTAGATAATGATAAGATATGGGTAATGCCAGAAGGAGATACAGAAGAACGAATAGCTCAAACTGGTCGTATCTGTGCAGAAGCTTGTAAGAAGTATGGATGGAAATTATCTTGGAGACTTCAAACTCCACTATGGGGAACAGCGAGAGGAACATAATGGACGTATGCGATATAGAATCTAGACTTGATGATTTAGATGGTCGAATATCAGAAGTAGAATCAGGAGACATAGAATCAAAAGTTAGTGAATTAGAAGATGAATTGAGACAGGTACAGAGTGACTTAGAAGAAAAAGATTTATCAGAATTAGAATCAAGGATAGATGATCTAAATTCTAGACTTGATGATGTAGAAGAATTTATAGCTAAGCTAAAAGTTATATTCAATAAAGGAGAAGAAGATAATGACGTTTAATGAACGATGGGATAAGAGTAGGAAAGCAGAAGGTAAATGGTTATCAAGAATGATAATGCTCTTCTTTATGTTAGGAGTATGGAAAGCAGGAGAGTTTGTTTGGTGGGGATTAATAACTATGTTTGAACTTAATTTTAAAACACCAGGTACGTTTCCATGAACATAAGTCAACGAGATAAAATAGCAGATGATAAAATAGAACTACTTATAAGAGACCTATTACTTTCTCTGGATGCAAAGTATAAAGCTAATTTGGATTTCGAAGTAATAGAATTTACACCTGATAGAATACGAAGAGCATATGATGAAATATGTGCAGGCTATAAGATGGATCCAGAAGCACTTTTATCTAAAAGATTTAAAGGTTCTTCAGGTATGGTAATAGAAGGAAACATTGAATTTGTATCAACATGTGAACATCATATGCTTCCTTTTTATGGTAAAGCTATTGTAGCATATATTCCACAAGATCAAAACGTGGTAGGTATTTCTAAACTTGCAAGAATAGTAGAATGTTACAGTAGACGATTACAGCTGCAAGAACGGATGACAGGTCAGATAGCAGATGCTATTGTTAAGTACCTTTCTCCAGACTGTGCAGTATTTACAGAAGCAATACATAGTTGTATGATAGCTAGAGGAATTAAGAAAAAAGCAACAACTATCGTAACTTCATTAAGAGGTGAATTTGAAAAAGAAGTTCACGTCAAACAAGAGTTCTTGAGCTACGTAGGTAGATTCAAGCATGATATATTATAGTAAACGCTGTTAAACGTTTAGGAGGTGAAATATGAAAAAAATAACATACGGAGTCGTAACAACAATACTGTTAGTACTAGGTACTGGAATGCCGTTAGTCGAAGCACAATCTAGTAACTCTACAAACACTGATTGGTTTTTCGACATGCTGTTATCAGATCTTATAATACATCCAGCCGATAGTAATGGTATGATGATGTATCCTCTTCCAATTGAAGAGATCAATATAGGAAATGAATCGATAACATATGGTGTAGAAGTTACCAATTCAAATGTTGCTCCTACCTGTAATCCAACTAATGGTCCACAACCATACGAAGGACCAACTAGTCACATGAGTCCACAGTGGGAACTACCCTTTTTAGTAACAGGGTATGATTCAACATCAAGTTCTTTCTGGATATTTACTCATGCAGTTTCCTCTGGAAACTCAACGGTAACTTGTACTAGTGGTAGTACAACTGCAAGTCTTAGTGTTACAACAGATACAGTCTACCATGACTTATCCTGGGGTATGCCTGAAGTAGAAGCAGAACCAGAACCAGAACCTGAAGTAGAAACAACTACAACTACAAATCTAACAATAGACTATGTAGTCACTATTATGGGTCATGAAGGATGTGAACAAACATGGGGATGCTTTAGTCCATATACACTAGGAGTTCCAGCAAACTCATATGTAACATTTGATAATCCTACAGCTAATGCTCACGCTATAAGTGGTGGAGGATCAGACGATGGAACGTTTGAATCAGGACTTATAATGGCTGGTCAAAGTTGGACAATACCATTCCCATTAGTAGATGAAGAAGTGATATCATATACTTGTGATCTACATCCTTGGGAATATGGAACTATAGCAGTGGGAGATGTTGAGTTTGTACCTAATGATGTTCTATCTGGAATACTTAATAGTGTACCAATAGAAACACCACCATTAGATAGTGAAATGAATACATCAGAGTTTGAAGCGATAATTGATACAAAGAATGAACAAATTCATATCTTAAATAATCAATTAGCTTCTGTAATTGACGAAGCAACAACACTAGTTAATTCTAATGTAATACTACAAGCTGAAGTAGCTAACTTGCAATATCAAGTAGCTAATCAACCAGTAGTAAATGCAACGTCGACAGCTGAGATAGAATCTCTACAAATCGAACTCGATAAGTGGCAAGAAGCAGCAGACAGATGGAAGGCAGTTGCGTTAAACCAACTCCAAATAATGGTCAATGTATTAGGCTTATAGACTAGCGGTCTAAAAGAGTCTAATACTTGATTCTTATTTTTTCTATTATAGCCTGTAATCTGATCCAAGGACGATACATTTTTGTATCACCTCCTCTTCATTCTTCCTTGGATTGGGCAGATAGCTATAATAGAGAACCATCCCATTTGTTCTTAAGTAAATAACCCGGGTATAATATAAAATGAAATTGGCAATAGTTGGAACAAGCAAAGTAGGTTACGGAGACCAGACAGATAGATTTATCTATGAGATTAGAAAAATCGTAATGCAGTACTACGAAGAGTATGGAAGTAATTTGACTATAGTGTCAGGTCACTCTCCTAAGGGAGGTGTTGATATATTTGCTGAATCTATAGCTCAAAGCTTTAAAATTAAAACAGATATATATCCTGCAGAAGTTAATCAGTGGGGTGGAAAGAATGTTAATCATAAAAGATTAAAAGGTTACAAAGCACGTAATGTTCAAATTGCGAAAGGTTGCAATGTATTATATTGTTTTACTAGATTCAATTCTGATAAACGAAAAGGATGTTATCATTGTCAAAATTATAAACACCTTCGTACAGGAGGTTGTTGGACTATGAAAAAAGCAAAGCAACTTGGTAAAGAGGTACATTTGATAATTGTCGACTAATATATTTGATCACTTAAAGATAAGGGAAGCAGTTCTTAAATGTGAGAAGTGTCCACTTAAAGAATTTGTTCATGTTCCAGGAGATGGAAGTAAGAATCCTTCAATCTTAATTGTAGGAGAAGCTCCAGGAAGAACTGAAGCAGAACTCGGTCAACCTTTTGTAGGTGCGTCGGGAGGACTATTAAGAATGTTTCTTAACCTGGTAGGATTTGATAAAGAAGATTATTACATTACAAATGCAGTTAAGTGTAGACCACCAGGAAATAGTACTCCTGGAATGCTGCATATTGATGAATGCAAAGAACATTTGGATAGAGAAATAATGTTCTACAAACCATTAGTAATTGTGGGATTAGGTGTAACAGCATCATTAGCATTAAGTAGAGATAGTTCACCAGGATACAGAATTTCTGATTATAGAGGAACCTTTTATAAAGGTACATTTGGAGGTATTGAATATGATTTGTTTTTTACGTATCATCCAGCTGCTGCGTTATATGATAAAACGAAAGAAGAGGTTATTCTTTCCGATCTAAAAACTTTAAAAAATTTCTTGAAAAAAAAATAGGTTAGATAGAGCTACTATTGATCGACTCTAATCTAGAAACTTTTTGCTGGAGGAGCGTTTGCTCCACCACCTTTATTCTTGATCCAACTACCGAAGACTGGTACTAAGAATTGGTTCACTAAATATAGTGCCAAGAAATTAGCTCCTATAGCAGCTTCTGGTTCGATGCCAAGAGTTACTAATAGATAACCGAGACCTGCACCGACTACAATATTGACACCTAATCTATGTGGGTCAATAGGTTCGCCTTTACCTTTCACGTGTTTTCCTATTACTCTTGAGACAGATAATACTACACCGGCTAAAGCTCCTGTTCCGAGAACAGCTAGCTCTCCACCAATGAGTAATCCCTCATCGATTCCTTCGTGTTCTGCTGCGTAGGACAGTCCTACAGTTGCGGGAATAGCAAATAGTGCTGCGATCGTCATTACTATTGCTAGATGGTTTTTCGAAGTCATCTAGATAATAAAAAAAGAATCCAGTAAATAAGGCTTTATTACCACTTATTACGATTTCTGTTTCCTAGTTGAAGATACTTTATTATAGGTATGTTCTATTTGTCCTTTATTTTATTTTTGAGCATTATGGCCTTAAGCTCATCAATCTTATCATAGAGCCTTCTATGATTTTCATCAGCATGTTTAGTTTCCTTATGTATCATTTTTTCTAGTTCCCCACAAGTTGCTAATGCTCTATCTGCTGTACGTTCAGCACATACTAGCTTTCGACCAATAAAATAAGCTGCACCTGCTACACTACCAACTATTGCTATTAGATAGCTTATATTTTCTAACATAATCTAATACTATAATCCCTATATTTAAAGCTCTCTACTTAGATACCCTTTTAACCTTTGAATAAGTGTTTCATATCCAGGTCGTATACCATAAAAGGATTGTATACGTTCTTCATCTCGTTTCCCGAGAGAAATCTTACCAGTATATTGTGGATACATAATAGAGTCTTTAGTATGAGGGTCGTGTCTTAATCCAATTCCATGTCCAGCCTCGTGCATAAGAACATGCTCCATATTATATGTACCGTTCTTACCATCAGCTGACCAGTTATATTTTTCATTAAACGTAATATCACCACTAATCTCTCCCTGACCAGGAAAATATGCATATGCTAGCACATTCTCTTTACCTGCTTGAGATAAGTATTCGTCATTAGCCGGACTTTTAAAATTAATCACCATATCAGGATGAACACCATGCTTATTTACAAATCGTCTGCTGTATGAATTGACCATTCTAAACTTTAAATTCTTAACTCTTAATTGCCATCTTAGTAATCCACGTTTGATAATCTTCTCTTCTTTCTTTCTACCTTCTATGTCAGGTGTATCAGAGTATAGTCTCCATGTAACTATTTTCTTGTTCCACTTATGAGGCCATTCTTCTATCTCTGGAAAGTTAGTTTCTGAAACTTCAATGTCTCCAGTTTCTGGATTTAACTTAAATTCACAAAGTGGTGCAGCTGGATCAATCAATTAACATCCACCTATTCCAAGAATACTATCTAAGTAAGTAAGTCCCATCTCTTCATAAAATGTTAACGGTACAAGTAGCAATGCAGTAGCAATTACAACGATCCATGTCTTTAGTTTTTTCATCCTAATGACCACTCTGCCCAGTTAAGAGCAAAAATTAAAGATTCTTCTTGATCTTCATCCATATCATCTCCCATCCCAATTACTTCAATGCAATGATGAAACGTTTCATGATCTATAGTTTTGAGAATATCTCCCATACTTTCATGTTGTGCTAAAAAGATTAATGCTCTTCCAGTTTCAGAATAATAAATTCCTCTATTCTCTCCTGCAGAGCATCTAAAATCTACTTTCAAACTTGCCATTATATCTCCTTGAGTGTAGCTCTAACTGTAACTTTACCACTACCAATAGTATCTACGAAGTTAGTTGAGTTATTTTTAATCTTAACTTCAGAATTATGCATTCCTGTAGTTGCTGTTGAAGCAGTTGTAAGTACAAATACTGCTCGATTAGTTGTACCAGATTCAATACTTCCACTAATATCAGCTAGCTCTCCTCCAGCTGTTGTTGTAATAATTAAATGTGGAGTGTATCCTGTTAAGTCTTGATCAGTATTAGTACCGCCTTCTACTACATCAAACTTAAGAGTACTCCTATCTCCTTTAAAGACTGTTATTTCATATGTTCCTACTCTGACCATTAGTTGTTATCACTTCCACGATCCATCCAGAGTTTGAATATTCTTCTATACGTTTCCAATCTAAGTATTCTTCTATAAGTCTGTAATATAACCTTTCTTCTGAAGGTGTACAATTTCGTGATGATAACTCTACCAAATACCTCGATTTTACGTGTGACTGTATCGAGAGCTGTTACACTTATAGAGATACCTCGTATGAATGATATTAATTTTGATACTGTAGGTGATGCGATAATTGTTACTGCCATACCCCTAAAGAATATTCTGAATCCTGATAATATCTCACTAACTGCTATACTATTTGTTAAGTTTCTGACTAACAATCCAGCTCTGGAAAGTGTTTCACTGACTGTAGTAGAGTCTGCCATACTTCTAACTAATTGAAGTATTCTTGTAAGAGAATCACTTGGAGTAACTATCATTGTTAATCCTCTAAACAAACTAAGAGTTCTACTAATTGGATCGGATACTGTAACTGAAATAGCTAAGCCTCTAAATAAGGATACAAGTCTTGATATAGATTCTGAAGTAGTAATAGATTCTGCTATACCTCTGAAAGCACTAAATGCTCGTGATAAGGTTTCACTTGCTGTCACTGCGTCGGTGATGGTTCTGACTGATAGGAAGAGACGCGATAATTGCGCACTAGCTGTTACAGCTTCTGTTATACTGCGTGAGATTGAGGTTTGGATAGTATCAGATATACTAGTGACTGCTTCTGCAAGTCCTCTAAATGATGAGAGTATACTACTAACTGATGGTGTAGTTGTTATTGACATTACTAATGCTCTTACAGCTAGTAGTTGTCTTGATACAGTTGCAGATGTAGTAGTGGAAGCAGCTAGTGCTCTAATACTTAATAATATTCTAGTTAATGAATCAGATACTGTTACACTCATTGTGATATTTGTAAAGGCTGTTCTTAATCTTGCAAGACTATCACTTACTGTAGTTGATGGAGTAAGACTTCTATAGAATGATATTCCTCTACCCACTGAGTCACTTACCTTATCAGCAAGTTCTGTTATACCTCTTCCTCCTGCAAATGCTATTGTCAGTCCATCGTTAATAGCAACTGATATTGAGATTGATCTAAGTGATGAAAGGAATCTAGAGATAGTTGGTGTTGAAGTAACTGTCATAGCTAATGCTCTTGCAAATATTGTAATACCAACTAAAGTTTCTGATACATTGATTGTATTTGCAACACTACGTGCTGATAATAATATCCTAGTAAGCACTGGAGTTACTGTAATTGACATGGTAAGGTTTCTAAGGAAGTCTACAGAACGTGATACAGCAGAAGTTACATCTACTGAAGAAGCTAGATTTCTTGGAACAGTTCTTAGTTTTGTAAGTACATCTGAAGCTAGAATTGATCCACCTTGGAAAACATTGTTCTGGAATACGCTAGTCTGGAATAATCTTAATGCTGGTTCATAGACTTTTCTAACAAATAATCCTATACGAGTTGCTGAAGCTGAAGCTGTAACTGAATCACTTATTGATCTACTTAAGTCTAATAGTCTTGATATGGAAGGTGTTACTGTAACAGCCATCGTTATAGCAGCCTTTGCTATAAGTTTTCTGACAATAGTATCTGCTGGAGTTACGCTCTCTGTGATAGATCTAAATGATAAGTATAATCTACTTGATACATCTCCTGGAACAATTAATTCTGTTAATCCTCTAACTGCAAGCCATACTCTTGCTATAGCATCACTAACCGTTACTGATACTGCAAGACTTCTATTTGAAATTAATTGTCTAACAATAGATGGTGTAGCTGTTACAGTCATTGATATGCTTCTGAATAAATCTAGTAACCTTGAAACTGAAGGAGTTGCTGTAATCGATTCTGTAATATTTCTAGAGATGATACCAACTGCAGTTATTATTTCAGACACAGTTACACTCGCAGCCTGTGACCTTATGAATATCGCTATTCTAGCTAAAGCATCTGATATGTTTACAGTCATTGTTAAGCTTCTAAAGTTCTCAGTTGATCTACCAACTACATCTGATACTAGTTTTCCCTGTTGGAATACATTGGTCTGGAAGATACTGGATTGGAATATTGAGTTGATTGGTTCTACCAATTCTCTTGCAACTGTTCGTAATTTACTTATTGTATCAGCTATAGTTGCACTGCCTGCTAGACTCCTAACTGATAAATATATCCTAGCTAACGAATCTGAAGAACTTACTGAAATAAGCATACTTCTTGCGGCAGATAATGCCCGTGCTATTGAAGGTGTTACGTTAACTGTTATTGGAAGATTTCTTAGCGATGTGTAAGCTCTAGAAATAGAAGGTGTAGTTGTAATTGAGGGAGTTAATGCTCGTACTGCTAAGTAAACTCTTACTAATGAATCTGCTACTGTAGCAGAAGAAGCTATACTTCTGAATATTGATCTTATCCTAGCAAGGGCACCAATTACAGTTATGGATATTGTAATACTTCTCTGTGCTACTAGTTGTCTAGCTAGAGTTGCTGTAGTAGTTACAGCTGCGGTGATATATACAGGTGCGACTGCATTTGCTGCCATACTTACAACTGTACTCATAGATATATTTCTGAAGAATGATACAAGTGTACCTATAGCAGGTGATACTGTAACTGAAGGTGTAAGATTTCTTAAAGCAGTATAAGCTCGAGATATTGTATCACTAGGAGTTGCACTAGCAGTTATACCTCTTAATAGAGTTCCTAGAGCTACTACACTTGCAGATGTTGTAACTGACTCACTTATGTTACCAAGAGCAGATCGTAAGATTGATACAGCATCTGTTACCAACTTTGCTCCCTGGAATACATTAATCTGAAATACGTCCTTTTGGAATATGTTGTTGATTGGTTCTATTATTGTTCTTACTGCAAGTCTTATTGCTGTAATCACTGCACTACCTGTTACTGATATTGTAATATTTCTAATAATTGTTCCTAGGGCAGAAAGACTATCTGCTGAAGTTACTGCAGATGTAAGAGCTGTCTTAGCTACCAATCCAGCTGTAAGAATCTCTCCCGTTGCTACCTGGAAGGCATCGGTTTGGAAAACGTTAGATTGAAACGCCTTTATCCTACCAACTTGAATAGTTTCAGTTAGTAACTTTCCTAGCTTTCTTGAAATGCTAGTAGTTATAGTTGTAACGGAAGAAGCTATACTAACTGCGTTTATAATAAATCTTGAAATGGCTGGAGTAACAGTAGCAGATCCAGTTGTACTACGTTTAGCTTGATGTTGTCTAGTTGGACTGTCAACTGATGTGGCAGATTCAGTAAGTGATCTTAAACCTTTAAGTCCACGTGATATGGTATCTGCAATTGTTACACTCATAGCAACTCCTCTAGCGTTTCCTAATTCTATTGTCTCAGATGGTGTTACTGATTGTGCTATACTACGAAATACATCTGCACCAATTTGAAAAACATTATTCTGGAAAACTAGATTTTGAAATACTGCTTCAGGAGTAAAGTACCATTGGAAGACATTCTCCTGGAATACTGTCGTTTGGAATACTCTTGATGCTGGCATTAGTCAAATCTAAAAACTTTATAATTTTTTAAAAATTTTTTAAATGTCATGGTAACATCTCATTCCACGTACTCGTGCCATCCCACATCATTATTGTTCCTGTGTCGCTCTCTTCGAAGACTACTCCGTTAGGTATGTTAGGATAAATGTAATCTGGTATTGATGGTGGTGACATGATAATACTCCAACTAGTTGCAGTTTCTATTTGACTTCCTGATCGTTCGTTGATAAAACCCATACCAGCACCAACACCTGAAGTAGATGCAGTATTTCCCATCAACTTAAAGACATCAGGTGCATAAGCTGATCCGTCATCACTTCCACTTCGCATAACATGAAAAATACAAAGAGCATCATGAACCTTTGAACCCCCATTTGATTGCTCCCAATTCTCACCATTAGCACCATAACCAAAAGATACGATATTTGCTGTACTTAAATCTCCAAGTCTGAAACCTTGAATTTGTTTGTCTGCATCATCACCATGATCAGAATCATTCATTTCTATTTTACGCCATGAGTAATCTGAATTCATACCACCAGAATCACCTGTATTATTCTGCTGACCAATTATTTTGATAAGAAAACTTGCATCACCTGAACCATAATTATCTCTTCTACTGTTGTAAATATCCATGTTGATTTGCCAAAAGTAGTTCGACTTTTTCATATACTGACCTGATGCTGTTCCCAGTGTTGCAGGTGATCGGTGAGCATCTACATCAGGCATAGTATGAGCCGCTTGTAATTCCCATTTTGAACCTGTCTTTGCAAAAGTATCTGTTGTACTTACCATTATGGGTTAAACCCCCACACTTGCACTATTGTATATTGATTGAGAGTACCACTAGGTGTTGTTAAATTTAATGATGTCATTTGATCATCTGTATTCCATTTACCAACCCATTCACTACAACCTACTTGATTACTTGAATTCTGCTGACCACCGTATTCTTCTACAATATCAGCAATACCTAGTTTTGCTTGTGAATCTGAATTTACAATCCAACCATTAACTGAAGCTCCACCTGCAAAACTACCATAGTTAGACCAAAACTTTGTCGGTGTTGAAGTGCCTGAATTACCACCAGTAGTCATGTTGCCTTGATATGCAAACGCTAGATCACTTGTTGACGAATTAGGTCTCCAGTGCATTTCATTTGTTGACGAGGGTATTACAAATGCTCTAACCCATAGATATTTTTTAGCTGCAAACGTAGGTGTTGTTATGGAAGTTTCAGTTCCTGATGTAATTGCTACACCACCAAGATACTCCCAAGCTGATGCTGTTGGAGTTGTATTATCTGATTCATCATCATCATGCCCTAATACTATAAGTTCTGAACCAACACCGACATTAGCTGTTGATTCTATTCTGTTTACTAAAGCATTAGAAACCCATTTCCAACCACCTTCTACTCTATGGAGATATGTTCCATTTGCACCATCTTGATCATCTTGTGCAGATTGTAGGTATATCATTTTTTCAGAATTTCTTTCAGGCTGATGACCACTTGCTGTATTTGTGAATTTGTTTCTCATTTGACCGACAAGAAATATCTGATCGGCAGTGCTTCCCACACTCTTTATCCATGTCATTTTATCTTGATTGGTACTATGCCAAGCAGTATTTGTCACACTACCTGTATCATCATTTATCATGGTTGTACCTGCGTATCTGTTAGAAGCACCATCATTATTAAATCTAAAATGAATGTCACTAGCATTACCACCTGTTGGTACATAGTGAATTAATATCGTAAGATTATCTCTTGTGTTTGTATAAAACGCACCACTTGTTCCTGTATCAAATGGTCTTGCTGAACCTGTTACAGTGTCTTTTGCCAAAACCTTAAACGTTGTATTAGGAAATGTTGATGTTGTTAACGCTTCACGTTCTGCTGCTGTTCCTATTAGTCTATCCCCTGCTAAATATTTAACTGCCATTATACTTCACTATCTCCATTCCACCATTTAAATTCTGAAAATGTACCTGTCACATTATCTCCCTGAATATAGTTTGCAATTATGAAATATCTTACTGTTCCAATGGCAGAAAATGTATATGAACTTGAACATAATAGCGTTGAATAAGCTGAATCAGAATAAGCATTTACAGTGAAAACATTTCCATCTCTTACAATTTCAATATAATACTTTGTATTATTTGACACCAAATTAACATTAGAACTATTTAATTGTAGTCTTTGTGCTGCATCTGCTTGATCTAATCTTCCATTATCACTTGCATACAAATATGGGTACAGATTTGTTGTATCCCTTCCTGTTTGTGTTCCAAATCCAATAAAATCTTGATCTGTTGAATTTGATAGTACCGTTGAGTGAGTTGAAAATCCCGACCACCAAACAGGGTTATCATTAGCAGCAGTACCTGTAGTTTGATAGGCAAATCTTACTACCCATGCTGTTGTTGATAATGTTGCAACTGTACTTGAATCCCAACGAACATTATCAGGTGGAGTATTATAGCTATCAAGAAAATCAACTTCTTCGTTTGTTGTATCAATAACAAAGTCATTTGCATCACCACTTGATGTTGTCCAACCTGAACTCATATCACCTGTATATGTAGGTGTTA
>Ga0310345_10002303_pt1 | contig 19642 bp, 17 predicted proteins | sample HC15DNA20500_MG_FD_204667 | JGI IMG/M metagenome (GOLD analysis project Ga0310345, IMG submission 204667) | Marine microbial communities from station ALOHA, North Pacific Subtropical Gyre - HC15-DNA-20-500_MG | ecosystem: Environmental > Aquatic > Marine > Oceanic | place: Pacific Ocean: North...
GAAATCTTTGCTAGAAATTCCTGCCGGTAAAATTGACCGAGGTGAATCCCCAGAATTTTCTGCCGCTAGAGAACTTCAAGAAGAAGTGGGATTTCGAGCAGGTTCACTAGAAAAATTAACAGAGTTCTATACTACTCCTGGATTTTGCAGTGAAAAACTTCATCTCTATTTAGCTAAGGATCTGAATCGATGTCAGGCAGGGAGTTTGGATGAAGAAGAGGAAATTACGATATGTCGTTGTTCTTTTGGCGAAGTATTCGCTTTGATACGTAGTGGAAAAATAATAGATGCAAAGACACTAATTGCCTTCCAGTTTCTTTTTTATAGAGGTGTCTAGTGTTAGGGATCATCAGATTTTTCCTTAATGTTCAGTAACTTTTGAGAAACTAATAGATTTAGCTTTCAGACCAGAAGAAAACAAATAATTGAATATAATTTTGGGCAAAGAAAGGTATTTTCTACAATGAAATACCTCGTCTTTCTTCTTATTAATCTTTTTATGACTAAATATTTGTTAAAAATTTTACTATAAGAACATTAAATGGTTTTAAAATCACCATTGAATTTCAGGTCTTTTCATCTATTGGATAGTTATGGAAGGAAAAACATTGAAGATCAACAAATAATGGATGAGGGTTAATTTTACCTTGAGCCGTGATTATTTAATTTGCCGCAGGCATTCACCACTTTTCACCGATTTGTATCAATTAACGATGGCTTATGGATACTGGAAGAGTGGCAAGCATGAAATGGAAGCTACTTTCAGTTTGTTTTTTAGAGAACATCCTTTTAGGGGTGGTTTCTCTTTAACCTGTGGATTATCGGATGTTTTAGAGTTTGTGAATCACTACCATTTTGAAAATGAAGAAATTGATTACTTACGAACCCTGAATGGAAGTGATGGATCTCCCCTCTTTGATGAAGAGTTTCTAATGTATCTTCGGAAATTAAGATTAGTTTGTGACATTGATGCTATTCCAGAAGGTAGCGTAGTTTTCCCATATGAACCGTTATTAAGGGTGCAAGGTCCAATTATCCAATGCCAACTATTGGAGACCGCTCTTTTAAACATTATAAATTTTCAATCACTGATTGCTACTAAGTCTGCCCGAATTTGCTTGGCAGCTAAAGGAGATCCTGTTTTAGAATTTGGTCTAAGAAGAGCGCAAGGTATTAATGGAGGTCTAACTGCCAGTCGAGCAGCATACATAGGTGGTTGTTCAGCTACTTCCAATGTTCTGGCCGGAAAAAGTTATGGAATTCCAGTTAGTGGTACACATGCTCATAGTTGGGTAATGGCTTTTGAAACTGAGATTGATTCTTTTGAGGCTTATGCCAGAGCTCTACCTAATAACTGTGTATTTTTAGTTGATACTTTCGATACTTTAGAAGGAGTACACAATGCTGTACGAGTTGGTCGCTCACTGCAGAAAAAGGGTTACAAACTTCTTGGAATCAGATTAGATTCAGGAGATTTATCCGATCTAAGTTACAGTGCCAGGGAGATTCTAGATGATGCTGGTTTTGTAGAAACTCTTATAATTGCGAGTAATAATTTGGATGAACACTTAATTAACTCACTCAAGGAAAAGCAAGTTCCCATAGGGTTGTGGGGAGTAGGTACTAAGTTGGTAACAGGAGATGGACAATCTGCCTTAGGGGGAGTTTATAAGTTGACAGCTATTCGTGATTTTTCAGGTAGTTGGAAGCATAAATTAAAGGTGTCTGAGGAGAGTGTAAAAACATCAATCCCAGGTGTCCTTGAGGTAAGAAGATTTGAAAAGACTGGTAATTTTGTAGGGGATCTTATCTATGATTTAATTTTAGGGCCTTCTGAAGAGCAGGTTGATATTGGTCCAGGTGGTACTACTGGTTTGAAAACTAAACCGCCCTTAGGAGCTCTAGCCCAAGATTTATTAGTCCCAGTGCTAAGAAAGGGACAACCTATTTACCAAAATATAAAAATTGAAGAGATTCGGAATCGAGCCCAACAGCAACTATCAAAATTCCACCCTGAAGTTAAAAATTTGGTAAATCCTGACCACTATCCCGTAAATCTGGACTTCAAACTTCATAAGCTGAGAAAAAACTTTTTGAAGAGATTTGACTGAGGATAGTTTTGAATTAAGAGTCTGTATATGTATGCCTTAATTTTGGTTGATATTCAGAATGATTTCATGCCGGGTGGAGCTTTAGGTGTTCCGTATGGGGATGAGATTGTGCCTCTAGTCAATCATTTGCAAGAACTATTCGATTTCATTATTGCGACCAAAGATTGGCACCCAAAGATGCATTCAAGCTTTGCCTCTAGTTATCCTAACAAACAACCGGGAGACATTATTCAAATTGAAGGCTTAGATCAGATTTTGTGGCCATCTCACTGTGTTCAAGAAACCTTTGGTGCAGATTTTGTTTCTGAATTGCAACAAAATTGTTGGTCAAGAGTTTTTTTAAAGGGAACAAATCGAAGTATCGATAGCTATAGTGGCTTTTATGATAACGGGCATCGAAGGGCCACTGGTTTAGGGAATTATTTAGACAGTAAAATGATTAGGACGGTTTATATTGTAGGTTTGGCAACTGACTATTGTGTCAAGCACACTGCTCTCGATGCAATCCATTTAGGATTTGACACTTTTGTTGTTACAGATGCCTGCAGAGGTGTTAATTTGAGTGCAGGGGATATTGTGATGGCACTCAGGGATATGGAAAATTCTGGTGTAAAATTAGTAGAGAGCCACGAATTAATAGAAAGGTATGCTGCTTATGGGCGACTATCCTGACAGTTAAATTATGTTTTTAGATACTTGATGTTTTTACTCACATTTTCAAGCAATTTTATTTAGTTAAAAGTGCTAGTGAAGTGTCTATTTTAAAAGCTATTCAGCTTCTTTTGTAAACCTTGAAATGGTTTTTTTGTTATTAACACTAGACTTACTTACAGCAGTTTTTAGTTTATAGATTTTCCTATCCAGCGAAGACGGATTACAAATTTTCGAGGCTGTCGACCAAAAAGGTTGAAAAATTCAGGAGAAGATAAATTATTGTTAACCAGGCTATAGTTCGGGCGGTTGGTAATGTTGTCAATACCAGGTCTAAGTGACCAATGATTTCCCATAAAAACAAACTTTCTTTGGATATGAACATTGAAATTGAAGTGACGAGGAAGTCGCCAGGAATTTATCTGACCTACTTGTCGGCCGTCATCGTTATAGGTGCTGAAAGGAAATCCATCTCGCCATTCAGTAAAATAGACGATAGAAGTTTTTTCTCCGATTGGAAATGAACCCCAAGACATGAATCGATGAGGAGTGTCCCAGGCAAGTCTTCCTGCAGTATTAGAGAAGAGCATGGGCTGATCTGTGTCAAAATTCAGAGCGAAATTAGAATAAGTTTTAGAATAGGTATAACTGGCAAACCATCTGTGGTTACCAAATAAAACTTTACTGAGTGAAAACTCAATAGAGTCATAATTCTCTTTTTTGAAGTTATTCAATTGATAAATTGTAGCCTGACTGTGGTGAGGGAGCTGAGAATTCTTAAGCAAACTAGTTGAAATAGGAACATAGGAATAACCATTGTCCATTCTTTTCCTTAGGTAATTAATATTAAGGTTGATATCTTTAGAAAAGTTCTGTTCCACACCTAAGCTAAGGTTTTGGGTTCTGGGAATTGTAAGTAATCCTTTATCCAAGGTAAAGAAAGTAACTTGAGGTAATCCTACTTTTGTAATTCCATCCTTAGCAAAATTAGTAAAAATTGAGTGTTGATCCAAATGTCTTGTAAATAGTCGAAAATAGGTAGTGCCAGGAATTAAACCAAATCCAGCAGAGAATTTGGTGTTTTCAAAAATGGTAGGCATATAGGCAAAACTAAATCGAGGTGTTACAATTCCTCGAGATACTATTTGATCTCTGTCCCAACGGATGCCAGCTTCAACAATTAGTTGAGGCTGAATCGCCCACCGGTCTTGAAGGTAAGCTCCTGTCTCTAGATTTGATTCTTTAAATGTACCATTACCTCCGAAGGAAAATTGGCTTGCTTGACTGCCATCTGTGCGATAGTAGTTGATTTTTGTACGATTAATTTCTTGAAAATATCTAGAATAGTTGAGGTTAAGGCCAATTTTAAGTTGATGTTGACCTAAGAAATTTTTTGGTGGAAGAAATAAGTTTGACTGCCATTGATCTCGATTTCCTTTGTAAAGAGAATCAATAGGAAAGTTCCCAGATCTTCCAAATGGAGTTAACTGATATGGCGATTTTCCTTGGGGAACCTTTCGATTAATTGATCGATAAGCGGCATATCCAAACTCGAAAATGCTATCAGGAGAAAGAACAATCTGATCTTTTACATTAAAAAAATATCTTCGTGCTCTCTTATCTAGGGTAGTTTCTAGTGGATTTAGGGGGGAAAGATTTGATTTTGGGGCATTTAGGTAATCGGTGACAAAACCTGTGAATAAGGTATTTCTTGGTGTTAGTTTAGTTTGTATACGGAGACTGTTATTGACAGCCCAAGAGACATGTCGATCTTGCCCTATCGGTAATTCAGGAATTAAATCTTCTTTGTAAAGCAAATCAAGACTATTAAAGAACCACATGCGATTTTTTATGATTGGTCCAGAAAAGCTATGACGGGGTCGCCAATCACTAAGTCTTGGTCCTCGTGTAAACTCAATTCCTGGAAAAAAATTGGTAAATTGTTGTTTGAGTTGCTCATTTCCCATGCGAGTTTGGATAAACATTGTACCCCCACTACCTTTGCCAAACTCTGAGGAATAACGCCCTGAAAATAAATCTAATGATTTTACTGACTCCACACCAAGACCCATCTCGAGTTTTCCTGAAGAGGGATCCGAAAGAGTAAATCCGTCCAATGTCCAGTTAACTTCTTCAGCCGAACTTCCATGAAAGTGAACATCCCCGTTTATATCTCTTAGAACTCCAGGTAGGACTGCAGCCATTCCTTTGATGCGCAGTTTAGAAGACTGACTCAAGGGAATAGAGTCAAGCTCTTCATTCAATAAAGCTTGGGACATGGAAATTTGTTCGATTGAAAGATTATCTTCAGGATAGACATCAATTGTGGTTGTAGAATCATTAAAAGCAATTAATTCAATTCTAACAATATTTATGCCTGTAATTAAGTCAATGGGTTTACTCTTAATTTCATGAAAACCAGAACGACTGGCTTTGAGAAGGTATTTCCCAGGCTGATTAAGGTTAAAGGCAAATGATCCTTGTTCATTTGATTGTCCTTTTACAGATATACTTGGGTTATCTATGCCCGTAATTAAGATTTCAGTATCTTTTAAAGGACTTTTCTTTGCTTGGTCAAGAACTGTACCACTTATAACAATCTGACTTATTGCAGGTACTGCCAGTATGGTCAGTTGTAAGAACAGAAGAAGTAGCCGACTTAATAGCTTTTTCTTGTTGATCTGTTTAAGATATTTCATGGAGGACCTTTAGCTCTCATTGTGAATCGAGAACAAAAAAAGGTCAATGCAGTCATGCTTACAAAATTAAAATTTGTGGAAGAAATTCTGGGTCTTTCTGTTAGATTGTTTGTCTGGAGTAACCCAATTAACTATAAGAAAGTCATGTCCATCATTCAGAATAGATAATATGTTCTCAATTCCACTCTCACCTATGAAGGTATTCTGGTTGTGTCAGCTGGTGACCAATGTTTTTGTTATAAAGTTTTGTGGAAAGTAATGATTCCATTTTTCTTCTTTCCCTATGGTGTCATTAGTCCTAAAGGGTTCATCATGTATCAATTTTTTAGCTTGATTTTAACAATACAATCTAAGCATAGACCTTGTCCTAAAGCCATGGTAGTTTACCTTTTAAAATAGTTATTCTTCAAGTTAATCTAATTTCTAACAAATAAAGGGGTTACTGTGAGTCAGCAAAGCTTACTTTATCTGTCCCGACAAGATATCGAAGACATCAATCTTCCTATGATAAAGATTATAGATGCCTTAGAAGCTATGTTTGTTGATAAAGGTAATGATAAGGTAGAAATGCCTCCTAAGCCTGGAATCCATACCGAAAAAGATTCTTTTATTCATGCCATGCCCGCGTATATACCCAGTCTGAGAGCTGCAGGTATGAAGTGGATTTCAGGATATCCATCTAACCAGGCTAAAGGCCTTCCGTATATTACGGGTCTTCTTATACTCAATGATCCTAGAACAGGGTTTCCTTTGGCAGTTATGGATGCTACTTGGATCACAGCTAAAAGAACTGGTGCAGCTACGGCTGTTGCAGCTAAAAAGTTAGCACGGGTAAATAGTTCGACTGTAGGGATTGTTGCCTGTGGTGTTCAAGGTAGAAGTAACTTGGAAGCTTTAGCTAGTGTATTCAAGGTTAAAAAGGTAAGAGCGTATGACCTCTACCCAGAAGTTGCAAAATCATTTGCACAAAATATGGAACAAACTCTTGGAATAGAAATTGAGATAGTTGATCATCCCAGAGAATGCATGATTTCAGATATAGTTGTTACTAGTGGTCCAATTTTGAGGAAACCAAAGCCAGTCATTGAATCTGGATGGCTTCCTCAAGGAGCTTTTGCTAGTGCAGTCGATTTTGATTCTTATTGGCAAGGTCCAGCTTTGTTTGAGGTAGATAAAATAGCTACTGATGATATAGATCAAATGGAATATTATCGAAAAGAGGGTTATTTTAAGGAGACTCCAAAAGCTTATGCTGATCTTGGAGATATTTCAGTAGGACGTAAACCAGGTCGAGAAAATGACCACGAACGAACGTTCTGTATTAATCTAGGTATTGCCCTTGACGATATGGCTACAGCTATAATGATTTATCGTGTTGCAAAAAAAAGGGGGATTGGGCGACAACTTCCCTTTTAAAGATATTTCTTGTCTTAAGGCATCTCCAATTAATTTGTATAATCTTTCATTTGAGACACTTCTCAGTTAAAATGGAGTGTTTGCCGAAATCATTTATGCTAAATTCCTTGGGGTTAGGTCTTTCAAAGGTGTTAAGTCAGGTCACAGGTTCCCATAATTTTTTGTCGGTAGCTGAATCCGAACTAGGAATAAGACATCTTTGTTTGGAACTGGACATGGGGAGACGTGATTATGATGAAAGCCTTGAAATACAAACCAAAATTGTTTTAAGAAGAAAAGAGAATGTTTTTCCCGATTGTCTTCTATTTTTTGAGTATCCCCACATTTTTACCTTGGGACAAGTAGGGAAAAAAGAACATCTGTTAGTTAGTTCTTCTGAGTTGAAAAGATTAGGGATAAGTGTTTATCAAACTGGTAGGGGTGGAGATATTACCTACCATGGACCGGGGCAATTGGTTACATATCCTATTCTTGACCTAAAGACTTGGTATAAAGATGTTGGACTATACCTTCGTACTCTTGAGAAGGTAATTATTGAGACATTATTTGATTTTGGTATTGAAGGAGAGCGAGAACCAGGTATGACTGGAGTTTGGGTCAAAGGTTTTAAGATCGCTGCTATAGGGATTAAGACTAGTCAGTGGGTTACATCGCATGGTTTGGCTCTTAATGTCAATACTGACTTAAAGTATTTTAATTTTATTGTCCCCTGTGGTTTGTTTTCTAGGGGAGTGACATCTATGGAGAAAATTCTAGGTAAATCCCTGAAGATTAAAGAAGTTAAAGATTCCCTTTCCTTCCACTTTACTGATAATTTCAAGAGGGATCGATGGCTTGGTGAATGGGATACAGTGGAATCCTTGTATGCAGCCAAATGATAATTTCATTGTATTAGAAATGGCCTTGCAATAAATATATGTTGTAAAATTACTTCACAGAAGAATGAATAGTATGCAACTTGAACAACAAACTCTTCTCGACATGCTTTATTACATGAAGTTGGCTAGAGAAGTTGAGACTCGAATAGAATGCAAACTATTTCGTCAAGGGAAAATTGTAGGTGGAGTCTATACCGGACGCGGCCAGGAAGCAATATCAGTGGCTTCGTCAATTCAGCTTGAGGAAAAAGATTGTATCTGTCCTTCCCACCGTGATATGGGTGCTTATATAATTCGTGGTTTGACGGTAAGGAAAATCCTAGCTCAGTATATGGGTCGTAAGACAGGTGTAACAGGTGGCAAGGATGCCAACATGCACATGGGCGATTTACGTCATAATATCATCGCTTTTATAAGTATGTTAGCTGACACTGTTCCAGTTGCAACAGGAATTGCCATAGCATATAAGATGAGACGACAGCGCAATGTAGTTTTGTGTTACTTTGGTGATGGAGCTACTAGTCGCGGGGATTGGCACGAAGGGTTGAACTTGGCTGCTGTCCGAAAAGTACCGGTCATCTTTATTTGCAATAACAATCAGTATGCTTATTCAACTCCTCTAGAAAAACAGATGCCCATTAGGGACGTATCCATTAGGGCTAAAGCCTATAACATGCCAGGAATATCTGTAGATGGGAATGATGTGATGGCTGTTTATGAAGCTACTCGTGAAGCAATAAAATTAGCACGTAATGGTGGAGGGCCTAGTTTAATTGAGTGTAAAACCTTTCGAATGTCAGGTCATGCAGCCCATGACGATGCTAGATATGTTTCGAAAGAGCTTTTTCAGAAATGGGAAAAGAAAGATCCTATTTTAAGATTAGAAACTTCTTTAATTGGAGATAAATTCGTCACAAAAAAAGAGGTTCAGCAGATGGACACGCGCATTACTCAAGAGGTAGATGAAGCAGTAAATCTTGCAGAAAATGATCCCTTCCCAGATCCAGAGGAAACACTTCTTGGTGTATTTTCAGATCGATCTGCTGAAGCACCGCTTTCTTTTGCTGAATCTTTCTTTTCTTCGAATCGGTGGAGGTAAAGTGTGTCTACTGTAACTTACGTCGAGGCTATTCGTGATGGATTGCGGGAAGAAATGTTACGAGACCAAAATGTGTTTGTTCTAGGAGAAGATGTTGGAGTCTATGGGGGTGCGTTTAAGGTAACTGAAGGATTCCTAAGTGAATTTGGAGAACAACGAGTGGTCGATACCCCACTTTCAGAGTCTGCTATTGTTGGCGCTGCAATTGGAGCAGCGTTAATGGGAATGAAACCAGTTGCAGAAATGCAGTTTGCTGATTTTATTTCATGTGCTTTTGACCAAATTACCAATTTTGCAGCTAAGTGCCGATATCGTTGGGGTGCAGGGGTCCCTTTAGTAATTCGTGGTCCTTCAGGAGGAGGCATTCATGGAGGTCCTTTTCACTCACAGAATCCTGAGATGTATTTTGTTCATACGCCAGGGTTAAAGATAGTGGCACCCTCTACAGCTTATGATGCAAAGGGTCTGATAAAATCAGCTATTCGTGATGAAGATCCGGTGCTTTATTTTGAACACAAGTTCCTCTACCGACGTATAAAAGAAGAGTTACCAACAAAAGAGTACCTCGTTCCTATTGGATCAGCTGATATTAAAAGGTCAGGTAAAGACATTTCAGTTATTACGTATGGGGCTATGGTGCACAATGCTTTAGAGGCTGCTGAAGTGTTAGCACAGGACGGTATTGATCTTGAAGTTGTAGATTTGAGAACCTTGGTGCCTCTAGACAAGGAAAAAGTGTTGCAATCAGTTAAAAAGACCAATAAGGCTATTCTTCTCCATGAAGATGTTCGAACTGGTGGTTTTGCTGGAGAATTAGCCGCAATCATTGCTGAAGAAGCTTTTGAGTATCTAGATGGACCTTTAATGAGAATCACAGCTCCTGATACGCCAGTTCCGTTTAGTCCTCCCTTAGAGAAATTCTTTTTGCCAAAAACTTCTGACGTTATCCGAGTTGCTAGATATTTAGCAGCTTACTGATTCATTTTTTCTGGAGAAACTATATGTCATGTGATGTCATTATGCCTCAAATGGGGGAAAGTATCTTCGAGGGCACTATAACAAAATGGTTAAAAGTTCCTGGAGAGAAGGTAAAACGAGATGAACCACTATTCGAAATTTCAACTGATAAAGTTGACTCAGAAATTCCGGCTCCTGCATCTGGAATTTTGAGGGAGATTAGATTTCAGGAGGGTGATACGGTAGAAATTAACACAGTTGTTGCTGTAATAGATGATGGTGAACCACAACAAATAAAACTTGAAGAAAAAAAACCTCAGAGTACTAAAGAAAACATTACAATTAATTTGAAAAGTTCTGGGGATCAGGGAACTAAAAACCCGCGTTCTTCACCCTTAGTAAAAAGACTAGCTAAAGAAGAAGGTATTGACCTCAACGAGGTTGAGGGATCTGGTTTAGGAGGCCGTATAACAAAGGCTGATATAATGAACTATTTATCAGAGAGAGAAAATATAGCACAAATTACCCGACCCCTTGTTCAGCAAGCTCAACAAAAGATGGAGATCCCAACAAGAGTTTTAAGTGAAGATAAGATTGTACCAATGTCAGCTATGCGTTTGAATATTGCTGAGCACATGGTTGGCAGTAAAGGTGCTGCTGCCCATGTTACAACTGTTTTCGAAGTTGATATGACATCCGTTGTAAAGATTAAGATAAAAGAAGCTAATGAATTTTATCACCGTGAGGGAATCAAATTATCTTTTACTCCATTTTTCGTAAAGGCCGTTGCAAATACACTAATTGAATACCCAGTGATGAATGCTTCTATTAAAGGAAATGACATAATATATAAAAAGGATATAAATATTGGTTTGGCAGTAGCTTTGACAGAAGGACTCATTGTCCCAGTTATTTTTCATGCCAACCAACAATCCTTAAGAGAGCTAGCTAGGAGTACTGCTGACATTGCAAATCGTGCTAGAGAAAAAAAACTAAATCCTCAAGAGGTTCAAGGGGGAACTTTTACCATTACAAACCCAGGTATTTTTGGAAGCTTATTTGGAACTCCAATCATAAACCAACCACAGGTGGCTATTCTTTGTGTTGGGGCTATTAATAAGCGTCCAGTTGTAATTAATGATGCAATTGCCATACGGTCTATGGCCTATTTATCACTCACTTTTGATCACCGTTTAATTGACGGGAGCATTGCAGATGGGTTCATGTCGAGTCTTAAGAAAAACTTAGAACTTTGGGGAAATGAAATTAACTAAGATTAAACTCTAATATTCTATTGCTAGACTAGGTAGCGTTACATATGTATGAGAAATCTTTACAATTTAATAAAGTTGTGTCTAAACATGTTCGCCAAATCCTTATAGAGCTCGATGAAGACATAGGGCGACCTGGGCTGAAGATGACCCCTCAAAGAGTAGCGGACAGTCTGAAATTTCTAACAACTGGCTACCGTATAAATCTTGAAGAGATCATCAACGATGCTATTTTTGAAGCGGAATATGATGAAATGGTTATTGTGAAAGATATTGAAGTGTATAGTCTTTGTGAACATCATCTTCTACCATTTTATGGAAAATGTAATGTAGCCTATTTACCAGACAAAAGAATCATTGGTTTAAGTAAAATACCACGACTTATTGATGTTTTTAGTCGACGTTTACAGGTGCAAGAGCGACTTACCACAGAAATTGCATCAGCAATTGAGAAGTACCTTGAGCCCAAAGGCGTCGGTGTTGTAATGGAAGCTCATCATCTTTGTATGATGATGAGAGGAGTTCAAAAACAGAATAGCCAAACAGTTACAAGCTGCATGTTGGGTCGTTTTAAGACGGATAGCAAGACACGAAATGAATTTCTAGAATTTCTCAAATAGCATTTCAGTATTTATCTGTAGGGAAAGTACACTAACTGAAAATCATGTACTGTAGAAAGTTCAATTTTTTAAAGCAATTTTTTCAATTGTTCGAATGACAATTTTCCCAACGAGTAATAGACTTTTTACACTAATTTTGTCTATGGTGTCTTGGGGAGTATGCCAGTAAAGGTTATTTTTTCCGAATTCATAATCAATAAGGTCTACAGCAGGAATTCCAGCTTTGAGAAATGGAATGTGGTCATCAATTATAGTCTTTGGTGCAACAGCCAGATGTTTAGAATAGCCAAGTTCTTCAGCAGAGTCCCAAACTAAGTCCATTAGCCAGGTAGTTGATGATCTATCTCTTTCCAGAATTAGGTTTTTGTCTCCAATCATGTCAATTAGAATCATTGCCTTGATTAGGCTAACTTGTCTCCGAGATTTAAGACGTTCTACAAAATACCTGCTCCCATAAAGGCTATCCTTCGGGCTCCAGAGTTTTTGAGCTTCCTCTCCATCAAAAAATACAAACCAGATAGAAAAATTCCATTGCCGTTTTGAAAGAACCCGGGCTAATTCTAATAAAAGTCCAGAACTTGATCCACCATCATTAGCGCCCAAGAAAAGGTCTGATTCCATAGGGAGGGTGTCGTAGTGTGTTGAAAGAATTATCACATCGTCTGTCATCCCCTTTTTTGATCGTGCAATGATGTTCTTCATGGGAATATTGCCATTGGGAGTTGAAGCTAAGAAGTTTTGGTGCTCGACATTTAGTTGAAGATTTTTAAGAGTTTTTGTGAGGTAGTTCTGAGATTTTTTTATTCCAGGAGAGGCGGGAGGACGCGGTCCGAAGCTGACTAGTCGTTGAACATGGGCATAAGCCTTTTCACCACTCACTGGAGTTACTTCTGGATTAGGTTGACTTAGACCAATCCCACATGTCAAAGGCAATGCAATCTGTAACCAATGAATAACTATTATGTTTATTTTATTAAACATTTTAGAAAATATAATTTAATTTCGAATAACTTCAATTTCTGTTTTAGGAATAGATAATTTTTTTAGTCTGTGATTCAAGTCTATCCAAAGATTAACCTCGAGATCCCCTATGTTGACCAATAAATGTTGTAAATCATGATTTTCATTGTTTATCTCTATATCCTCTATCCCCTGATCAGAAATGCTAATACCTCCAGCTATAAACTGTTGAGGAACGAAACCCAGAAATTTTTGTATGCCACCCTCAGAAAAATTGTAACGTTTTGCCAATATCAAATAATGGTGAAAGACATTGTCATCTAAAATCATCACATCTTTCTTTAATTCAATCCTTCTTTTATCTAATTGAGCATCATTGGAGAAATAGGTTACATAACTTCGGTCAGGGAGAAACGTTACTCTAGCCCTTTTTTGATTAGAGCCAACCTCTTGAGTTACCTCGTAGGAATTAGGCTCAAAATGCTCATTAAACTGAAGTTTTGTATTGATAAAGTAGGTTACGGAAGTACTAGAATTTTTTTTATTAATAGTTAACTCAGTGAAGCTGCTAGATTTATAAGTGGCAGTTTGCTCTCTAATAGAAAATTTTTCACAACCAATTTTTTCTCCATAGAACAGAATATTGAATTGTCCATGTTCATTGCCGGAATATGTGATTTCAGGAGGATCTTCAGCAGGATCTTCTGTAACGGACTGGTTTGAATCCTGACAATGAACTGAGATATTGATAGAAATGCTAAAAAATAATGAAATTAAAAAGAGTTTGTATAAAGAATTTATTATTATTTTCATGGTTAGGATCAAATTCTATTTAATAATCAGAAATAGCTTTTTGACAAAATCTTATCCGCTATTTCATCAGGGGATAAAGAAGCATCTATCTCTAAGTCCGTTTTACCATATATAGGTAATCTCTTGAAATATAGGTTTTTGATAGAGCTTCTGTTTTGAAATAAAGGTCGGTTATTATCTATAGGACATCTCTGTAAAACTGTTTCTAGAGGTAGGTTAAGGAAGACAGAAAACCCTAATTGTTTAATAAGATAACGGTTTGTTTCTTCAATAAAAGTTCCTCCTCCTAGTGCAACCACACAGTTTGGAAAACGATCTACTTTTTTTAAGGCTTCTGTTTCCAATTGTCGAAAAAATGGTTCGCCTCTAGATTTAAAAATTTGGTGAATAGAGTCACCAGAAGATTTTTCAATTTCTTTATCTAGATCTATGAAAGGCCAGTCCAGCTTCTTTGCAAGGTATGCACCGACTGTTGATTTGCCGGCACCCATAAAACCAACTAGAAATATACGAGTTAGAAGCATCTTTTAAAAGGCCTAGTAATTTTGGACTTAGCTTAATATTTGGGAAACTCAACTAAATTTTACAGACTACCATTCAGGAATCTGATTCTTAATTTGAATTTTTCCACTGAACGTGGAGAGATGAACTGTGGCTTGTCCTTTATTTGAGGTTCCGAGAAGAGATTGAAAGTTATTGAATAAGGGTCTATGTCGCTTAGACCGGATGGGTAAATTTGAATTAATACTACCCTTTACAGTGCGTGCATTCCATTCTACAGAAGCAGTTTTTGTACAAATCACAGAGATGCTTCCATCAGTGCTGGAAAGATTGTAAGAACCACCATCAATAAAATTACCTCGATAAATAATATTACCAAGTGTCGAGCTTGCTTTAACGTTGTCACTCCGTAATTGTTCAAAGATTATATTAGCCCTCACTGTAGTGGCCTGGATAGTTCCTTTAGATCGGGAAACTTCAATAGCTTTTTCACCCAAAGAATGAGCGTTAAGATAGCCATCAATCTTCGTCGCTTTTACGGCACCATCTACCACATTTACAGTAACCTGTCCTCTAACGTTACTTATAAAAACATTACCAATATTGGATCGGATGTGTAAATTTGAGTTTTCTGGTATGTATAGTTCATAGTCAACCAAAGTTTTTTCTGAACTTGCCATCTTATCCAATACGTAAGTCGCTATATCAACTCGATTAGAGCTGGCTTCAACATCGACCCCAACGTTTTCAGAATAACGAATAGAAATTAGTTTGACAGAGGAGTTAGCCCAACCTTGAGCAGAAATTGAACCAGAATAATTGATTAGGGTTATTGTTGGTACCTTTTCTACTTTAAATTGTTGTTCTTCCCGATTTTTTGCATTAACAAATGCGGAAAAGAATATTAAAACTACCATAGAAAAGAGGACTTTTGAAAATGATGAATTCGACATTTGAATTTTAAGATTTCCTTCCATTAGATTAATTTAGAGTAAAAAACTAGATGTAAGTAGAGTCTGCATAAGATCTACTTTGTTTTTGTATGTAGCTAGCAAATAATGGTGGACTAAAGAATTTTGAGGATCATTTTTAAGAGCCTGTTTACATTCATTAAGAATTGAATCCATGGTTACTAAGTTGTCAGTAAAAATCTTTGCCAAAACAGGGTCTAAAGTTTCTAACTTATTTTTTGCAACAACATTTAGTTTTTCTATTGCCATCCTATAGTGTGATTCAGCTTGTCGTAGTTCCTCTAAAAGGTCCTCTTCATGAGAGTGAACAATTGTTGGATTAATAGTTACCAATGGGTCTTCTACATAGTCATACACTACCAAAGAACCAACTAATATGAATAATGCGATAATAGCATTGTTCCAGACTAGCTTCGAAGAAAAGAAAGGGTTTGACAGAATTCTTTCGAAAAGCGTTCTCCTAGGTTTAGAGTAAACAAAGCCCTCAGCAGATAATTGTGAACGTAGATTAGTCCAAACCCTTTCTGGTGGGTTAATGGGTTCCAATAATTGAGCACTCTGTTTTATTGTTTTTAATTCGTTAGAAAAAGCTGAACAAGCTGCACATGTATCCAAGTGGCTTTTCAACTCGTCGATCTGCATGAAATCTAAATCGCTGTCAATCCACTGAGAACAATTTTCTTGAATGTCGATGCACTTTTTCATTTTATAACAATTTGGCAGGCTAAAGAGTATTCTGTGACTGAATTAACCTGACTATATATACTTTTAGATGCCTGTAAGGGTACAGGAGTTGCCTATTTATTTAGTTTCTTTTTATTGATTAAATACAGTCTCAATCGAAGTCGAGCTTTAAAGAGTTGTGACTTTGAATTGCCAATAGAGCATCCAACGAGTTCAGCAATTTCATGATGTTCATAACCCTCTACATCATGCAAAATAAAAATTGTTCTGTAACCTTCTGGAAGAGCTGAAATCGCTTTTTCTAGAGTTAGCCGATCTACTGCGCCTATCAACTGGATATCATCTGATCCGAATTCTTTTTTCGGAAATGATCCATCACTTTCTGGTTCTTCATCTATTGAAACCTGATTAGGTCGCTTTTTCCTAATTCGCATTAAAACAATGTTTACTGTCAGGCGATGTAACCATGTTGAAAATTCGGAATCTCCTCTAAATGTATTAATCTTTCGAAATAGTTGCATGAAAGATTCTTGGGTTAAGTCCTCTGCTTCCTCAGGGTTACGAACCATTCTTAGGCATAAGGAGTAAACTTTTTGTTTATGCATGTTATAAAGTATTTCGAAGGCTTTTGAATTTCCAGAGATACATCCTTTAATAGCTTCTGATTCGTTCATTTAAAAGGGTTGCCTTTATTAAGTGGAAGTATCAGTTCACTAATAAATTAATACTACTAGAAGAAACTAAAGTATAACGATAAAGTTTCTTATTTCATGGAATTAATTTTTTTTTTAGGAGTCCCCATAAGTCCCCTTAAATTTCCATTTAAATGCCAAGATATAGAGAACTCATGGTTATTTTCTACATAATGTAGTTGATTATAAATTATTTATAAATAGTTTTCTTAAGTATTGAAAAAGAAAAGGTTAGGATGGCTAGTAACTTGACTTGAAAGTATGTTTCAGATAGGGTTGTGCACGGTTATCTTCTAATGTTCTAGAGTTTTTTGACTCGGTGCATGCAGATTTTTCCATAGATTTTAGTTTTAAGGTTAGCGATTCGGTTATAGTTTCCATGAAATGTCCATTCTGTGGTCACATAGAAGATAAAGTCGTTGACTCAAGAGAAAGCCGCGAGGGAGATGCCATTCGTCGCCGACGTGAGTGTCTGAGTTGCAATCGGAGGTTTACAAGTTATGAGAAAATAGCCGAGATTCCTCATAAGGTAATAAAAAAAGATGGTTCCCGTGAAAATTTTGATAGACAGAAGCTAATGCTAGGTATCACCAAGGCTTGTGAGAAACGCCCTGTTAGTAATAACCAACTTGAATTAGTTGTTGATGAACTCGAATTGTTTGTTCATGAATCTTCCGATCGTGAGCGGAGTACGACAGAAATTGGGGAAATGCTAATGGAGAGGCTTCGACAACTCGATAAAGTGGCTTATGTGCGTTTTGCGTCTGTTCACATGGGTTTTACCGAACAAGAATTTATGGCAGAGCTTCGTGAGCTACTTGAAATCAAATGATTTGACCTTAAATAGGGGTTAGATACTGAAAATCTAAATAGAGACTAAAAGTACAGAATCTATAGTTGAACTAATAGAAAGACATTTTAACTGATACTTAGTTTGGGAAAAGAGGTTTGCTTTTGAAGGAATCTAAATTAAGGAACAGTTTCATCGTAGGTTTGTCTGACAGACAGAAAACCCAACAAAAGTTTTCATTAAGGTTAATTCACTAGAAATTGTGTGTTTCCTTGGGTGTCCATGTGTTACTAGGAATGGATTGTTATGTCAGCTAGTCCCCAGGTCCAAAGCGAATTAGAGCTAGTCAAACAGGTTCAAAAACTAGCTAATCAGCATACTCCAAAAACAAAACGAATAACTCTTCAAATTGGAGATGATGCTGCTGCTTTAACCCAATGCCCAGATAAACTAACTCTAATTTCAACTGACGCTTTAGTGGAAGGTATTCACTTTGATTTGCAATATATGTGTCCAGAAGATCTTGGGTGGAAGGCACTAGCTGTTAATCTCAGTGATATTGCAGCTATGGGAGGCGTCCCAATAGGTTTTACTATTTCTGTAGCTGTCCCTCCAGTTAAATCCGGGGTCTTTTTAACCCGTATGTACAAAGGTATGATGGAGTTAGCTAGAGACACTAAAACAGTTCTGCTTGGAGGAGATACCAGTGCATCTTCAGGACCTGTGTTTTTGAGTGTAACAATTTTAGGTGATGTTAAACCAACAGAATTGATAACTCGAAAAGGAGCCCAACCTGGAGACAAAATTTTTGTAACTGGTGAGTTAGGAGTGTCAGCAATTGGTTTAGAATTGTTGCGTTGTGGTGGAGGAAGATCAAAGGCTGTTACTCATTTAATTAGTCAACATCTTCGCCCTCAACCGCGAATTAAAGTCGGACGATGGTTGGCTACGAATCATTGTGCTTCAGCTCTTCTTGATATCAGTGATGGACTTTCTACTGATCTATCCCATCTTTGTAAAGCTAGTAACGTAGGCGCTGTGATTAACTCAAAAAAAATTCCTCTTCCTACATTGAACTCTACTGTGCGTTCGTTGGTTAGTAAACCATTGCTAGACTATAGTCTTAATGGTGGTGAAGACTATGAACTATTATTTTCAGTCCCAGCAAAAAAAGAAATTCAGGTTCCTAATAAAATAGAGGGTGTTCCTGTTAAACAAATAGGCTATGTTACGGATGAGCCCGAAATCTGCGTGACATATGAAGAAGGTCGGATAGTCCCTCTTTCACCTAAAGGCTTTGATCATTTTAGAGGCTAAAGTGACTCTATTATTACTGTAAAGAGGTTTTAATGTTTAACGCTCGCATTTTTCAATTTGTCTACTTATTAAGTTTCATAATCTTCAATCACTATGCCTTAGCACAGTCATCCCCGATCATGATTCAAGGAGATATAAGGGTCTTTACAGTTATGGCTGCATTAAGGGCTGCAGGCTTCGATGAAGGATTACTCTCTATTCACCCTGCTGGACAACAGGTAGCTCGAGAATTTCGGAAAATTCCCATCCCACTAAAGAAAAAACTAAAGAACTTTTATGAAACTCATCAACAAAAAGGAACCATAGAAGATCAAATTACTAGTTATATCTCGCTTGCTCTCGTGTTAGAAGGTCCTCCAAATTTCAAGCCGTTAATTTCGCTTGGTCAGTTACCTCCAGACGCATGGTCAGTAACGGGGTTTTCTAATCTTCTAAGAGAATTTTACTCTTCTGCTAAAGTTGAGACTGTTTGGAGTCGCTACAGGCATCTTTATAGGCGTGCGATACTAGCTTACCGACCAGTTATCAACGACCTTATTTTGAAGACTGAAGGATATTTAAGGATAAGTTCAGGATCTTATCGCGGTCGGCAGTTGATTTTTATACCTGAATTTTTGGTTCCTCCGAAGAGTTTCAATGCTAGAACTTATCAAAGCAGTTACTACTTTCTTTTCGGACCTTCTGAAGTTTTAAAGACAAAAGAAATTCGCCACCAGTTACTCCACTTTTTACTTGATCCCTACACTGCTCAGTATCCATTATCAATTGACACTCGTAAGATTTTGAGTCAGATGGTGGAGGATTTAGGAGAGACTTTAGGAAATTCCAACCAAGATCTTAGGGTCATGGTTACTGAAAGTTTGATCAAAGCAGTCGAAATGAGACTTGATAAAACATCGAATGGTGCTACTGGAGATCTATTAGAAAAGGCAATTGGTTCCGGAGCCTTACTAACACGACACTTTTATGAAGGACTAGAGAAGTTCGAAAAAAAAAGGGAAGGATTCAGTGTTTACTACCGCAATCTTCTTGACGATTTGGATACTGATAAAATTAGAGTTGTTCTGGAAAATTTGAAAGAAAAACCAACTATCGTATCTAATAAAGGTTCATCATTACCAACAAGATTGGAAAGAACTATTAAACAAGCAAAAATCAGTTTAGGTAATAGTAAACTAGAAAGAGCTGAGGAACTTTTTAAATTAGTTCTTG
>Ga0310345_10002305_pt1 | contig 19638 bp, 16 predicted proteins | sample HC15DNA20500_MG_FD_204667 | JGI IMG/M metagenome (GOLD analysis project Ga0310345, IMG submission 204667) | Marine microbial communities from station ALOHA, North Pacific Subtropical Gyre - HC15-DNA-20-500_MG | ecosystem: Environmental > Aquatic > Marine > Oceanic | place: Pacific Ocean: North...
ACCGCCCCGCCCCCCCCCCCCCCCCCCCCCCCCCCCCCCCCCCCCCCCCCCCCCGCCCCCCCCCCAAGGAACGGTTGTTATTTTCACCTCACTGGGAATCCTCCGGTTATTCACATTTCCCTGTTAATAAATCATCAGAAATAATCTGATGTTTTCTATTGACTGTATATACAGGTCTAGCCTATTCTGTATATACATTATGACACTGATACAGAGAAAAGATAAGCACGGCAAAAAATCAGACACCTGGTCCGCTGTTGAACCCATCGACGGGAAACGGAAGTGGTGGAACACCGGCACCGCCAACAAGCGCACTGCCAAGGCGCGGGCCAAGGTTTATTTTGATGGTCTGCGGCAGGGTAAGTTTGATGAGATCGCTGATCTCGTTAAGCGCAAAGCCAAGGTGCTGACCATTGGGGAGTTCCTCGACCTGTATGAGAAACTTTGCGTGAAAAAGAACGCTTGGGACTCGGGGATAGGGCATCCCACATGGATACGCTACCTTTCCTCACTCCGCCTGATTGTCGGCAACGGTTTGCTCGGTAACGCCTTCCCGGCGATGAAGAAAAAGGATCGGGAAAGGTTCTTCCGCAGGCAACCGCTGACCGTACTCACCGATGGACTCATCATAAATCACGTCAAGGTGATGCGCTCACGCATCAACGGCACTGAGGACTTGGTGTCTCATAAGCGGACAGTGTATTCCCAACTGAGATGCGCCCAGTCCTTTTTCTCGCCAAAGACATATCAGATCCTTGGGAGTGATCCGCACAACATCACCCTGCCCGATCTTTCGGCATTTAAGAAATATCAGGTGGAGCGGGGTGCGGCAGTACGTTACAAAGCCCCGGAGGATGATAGCCTTGAACCGCGCACCAATGCCGCAGCCAGGCAACTCAAGCTGGATGACCCCGAGGCATACAAGATGTATCGGCTTGCCCATGATGCGGGCCTGCGTAAGTCCGAAATCTCTGCTGCCAGAATCTCCTGGTTGGGCGACCACAAGATCACGGTGCAATCCTCCGGTGATTACCTGACCAAGTCAGGGCATGACCGACTAATCCCGTTGACCACTGAGGTGTATCAGGAACTGCTGGAATTGACTGAGGGACTCAACGAGGACGACTATCTTCTCGTTGGCGGCAAGTCGGATCGGGAACGGCACACCCCAGGCCGGTTGAACGAGTGGTTGGCTGCCCTTGGCTGGACCAGTGAACTCACCGGCTCAAACAAGAAACTCCACGCACTGCGGGCCAACTACATCAGCACTATCTGCCAGATAGCAGGCATCCATGCCGCCCAGCATCTGGCAGGTCATGCTGACTACTCAACCACTGATCGGCACTACGCTGACCCCAACGTCAAGGTGACAAGGGAGGGATAAAATGAACAGGTCTAGAAATTACCGACTGCGAGCAGGAGGGGCGGACTCATTGGGTTCTCTCCAGGAGCAGGAGGAAGAGAAGAAAAAGAAGAGGTACAAACGAACCACCTGCCGCCGCAAGCACGTTTGGAACCGATCAAAGTTCTCACGGCAATGCAGCAAGTGCGGACTGATTGAGGAGAAGGATGCGCTGGGCAATTGGAAACCAATATAGTCACTCATATGAAAAGAAAACGAGGTAGAGCAACTGGGAAGGTGTCAGGAAGAACATATTCATCTGTGCCGGGGCGGCAACGAACAACCCGCGAAGAGAGGCGGGCAGAGGAACGCGCCAAGAGGAAATTACTAACCGACAACAACAAACGAAGGAAACCAGTATAGTCACTCACAAATGATCGACAAACATTCTAGCCGATCACAATCGGCTCAGATTGATCGACAAGGAGCAGGTCCGCCTAAATGACAATTGGGCGGACCTTGCTATTTTGGGTATGTGCAGTGAAGCATTGTTGCACTCACCATAGTTGGGATTTAGAAGAATTTTCTTAATCCCAATGTCAACTCTTTGTCCCTTGGCCTTTAATAAACCCCAAATTCGCCCGCAGGAAAATGCTGTTTTACTGGGGTTTTGTGAATCGACCCTCCGCTTTGGCCCTTATTCCCCCAAAAGATGACAGAAAGAAAAAATAGTCTTTCTGTCATATGTGGGGGGACATTTGAAATGTCCAGGTGGACATTTGGGGCGACATTTGATCCCCTCTGCGCTAACCATTAAGCAACCTCAACCTGCGTCTGCACGCGTCTGCGCGTGTCTGCCCCAGTCTCCCCCTTTTGCGGGTTTTCCAATGGGGAAAGTATCTGAATTCGGTTTCACCCCTTATTTTGTGGGGTATCTTTTTGGCCGATAATCCAATCCTGTTTCTGATGTATAACCAATAAAAGCCCCCACATTGCCGAGGGTTTTTTCCGAACAATACCCCCTGCTAACCGTTAGGCTAACTGGAACGGGTTCTTTTATTGCATCCTACTTTAGCTTTCGGATCGATTGGATGCAGGTGTCGCGGGGGAATACCGTGAAGTCACCTGATCCATCCTCATACTGAGAGGTCATAATGACCACCATATCCTTGTTCGCCTTTATCAATATCCCCTCTGTCCAGCAGGCAGCAGGCTTGACTGCTGACAGGTTCTCGTTCGTATAGTTGCAAATATCATTCCACTGAACGCGGCACCTGGAACCAATCTTGGGAAGACGTTTCACTTGGTTTCCCGGTAGTAGGTCATTGGATAGTACCTGCATCCTGTCCATACCTTGAACCGTTTACGTTCAAGTCTTCCGCTGGCAATAAGGTCAGCCACCACCTTGTTCATGTGCCCATCCGAGAACCCCAGCTTGTCCCGCATATCGCGGCGGGAGATCCATTCCTTACCGGGCGGTTCATGCTCCTCGGCCCTTACATCGTGAAGCATCTCAGTCCACTTCAGATCGTCTTTAGATTTTCCGGTATCACCCACAATCCATCCACCTCCTCACATTGCATGGTCCAGAAACGTCCAGTCTTCTGGTTGTAGACGCCCAGGATGAACCCGTGTGCGTGCCGCAGGGAGTTGGGCATGTGGGAGTTCCACTCCATATCAAGGGAACACAAACAACCTGCGCCTCGGGCAATCCTCCGCTCAATGCCGGGTACACTGAATTCATCCACTGCGTGTGTGTGTCCGTACAACACTGATCCGTACACGTTTGCCATCTGCCTGGATGCATATATTCCGGCAAAGAACCCGTGGATCATCCTCAATTTACCAAACTCAAAATACTCCTTCTTATGGTAGGGGCGGAACTTGCACTTGATCTTCTTCAATCGTGCTTCCAGTTCATTGACGCCTTTCCATGCAAAGTCTGACTCAATCCCCTTATCTGCTTCTGCCAGGTCGTAGAGTCGTTTATCGTGGTTGCCCATGAGAAGGTGAGTGGGTTGCCACTGGGTGAGGAATCCAAGGGCTTTTTGCCAATCTTCCACCATTGACTCTGCCCTTTCCTCGGCACCGGCACCCCGGCGTAAAGGGCGGGCGTCCACCAGGTCACCCCCGAAGATCCTGTGATGTGGCTTGAAAGATTCAGTCGCCGCCAGTAAAGCCTGGACGGCATTCTTGTCCTGCTTGTCTCCATGCAGGTCGGAAGCAAAGATGAATCGGGTGAGGGACATTACTTCGCACGGCGGGATCTCCTCTTTACTGAGTAAGCAATTGCAACTGCCTGCTTGCGAGGTTTCCCTGCCTTGATCTCTGTCTTCACGTTCTTCTTGAACGCTGCCTTTGATTTGGATTTGGTTAGTGGCATTTTATTGGTTTCTGGAGACTTCAGGAACAAACCCAAATGCCTCTTTGTATTGATTTTCGATTGACTTAATTGTCTCGCCCACTGTCATTGAGGTGTCTACGGGATACTGCATGATCCCTGTACCCTCTAATTTTTTAGAAACAAAAGATGCGGGCGACCAAGGAACCCCATTAATTTCCGTAGACGTCGGAAACCTTGGGTCTTTTACTGCCGCCTCGAAATAGTCGTTATAGATTCCAAAGTAGGTATTTTTATGTGCGTCCCGTACTCTTTTTCTATTATCCGCAGCCTTATTCAAAAAATTATCCCAAATACCATCCAGGCCGCCCCAAAGAGGATTGTCAGGGTCTTCCACCTTTAATGATTCCGAGTAAAGTATCGCTTCTTTTTGTTTTGGAGTGATTGAGGATTCTATCTCTTCTTTTACTGTCGCCCTTTCAGCAGTGAAATCTTTAAGTGTCTCATCTAATGATTTCTCAGATATTGGCTTTTCCTCCGCAGGCATAAACCTAGCCTTACCAGCAGTGTCCTTTTCCTGCAACCGAATAGCCGCCTTTTGTGCAGTTTTCAGTTGGTCATATATGCCGATCAACTTCCCTGAAGGCGCGTATGCCCTGAACTTGCCCCGCTTGCCCTTTTGCAAAACATTGTAACCGTCAGCAGTGCGCCATGCTGTGCCGTTGGTGAGGGACTCTGCTGGCATGAAACGAATGTCATCCCGCCCCACATCAAACCGCTCGGACAGGGGAATCACCTTGCCCGCATCGTTGTAGGTTACCGGGTCAGCGGATTTGATTTGGTTGGGGTCGAAGACTGCATAAGTGGTGGCTAGGTCTGGTTGCTTTACCACCACACGGTCAGGGTTGTCTTTCCATGCATTCAGTATCCCCTCAAAGGTCGCAACATCCTCCAGTCCATCCTTCTTGCTCTCATAATAATCTCTCCAGTTATCTTTTAGATCGTCCACAATATATTGAAGACCATCTTGAGCCGCCTTTTTCCTTTTTGGGGTTTTCCCTAAAGTGTGGTAATCCAAAATCGGCAGATGCCAGTCTGCTGATATCTCTACGTCGATTAATTCACCATCAATCCTTAAATGAGTGCGATCAACTGAGTCCCTGCTGTTCTCGAAGATTACACCATCATGCCCTGACGCCTTTGCCTGCTCAATTGCTTCTGATAAGTTATAAATATATTCACTGCCTTCTGTCACCTTTGGGTTTTCCAGCTTGAGCCTTACGTTCATCACCTTCTCTGCGCCCCTGCTTCCTTCTGACATTCTGCGAGTCCCTGATGAGAATCCCGCAAACCCTTCTGCATGACCTTTGTGGTCAGTGAAGAAAAACGCTTCTTTAGCGGATGGTGCGCCCGTCGATTCTCCTAATCTTTGAGGATCAAACTTTGTGAAAGCGGAACTCGTCCCATGATACACCGGCCCAACCGTATACCCCGCAGCCTTTGCCGCATCATCAACGAGTCTCTGCGCCGTAGCGGTGTCACCCTTCTTGACTGCGGCAAGGTAGGTTGAATCTGCTGGCTGAAACCGTGCCATCCCTTCCTCCACCACCTTCGCCTTTACCTCGGGCGAGAGGCGGACGATGTGGGCGGGGAGAGTTGGCGCACTTCCTTCCCCGAGAATCTCTCTTGCTGCAACTGGGTCACTCCCGTAAAGCATCTCTTCAGGAACAGCAAACGAACCCTCCTCCACCTTCAGGCCCAGCTTCTTCCAGGTCTTCATGCGGGGCAGCATCTTATCGTAAAAGCCTTTCATGCCTTCGCCGCCTACTTTTAGGTCGGCACCGGCAAGGCGTTTGGTTTTACCGCGTTCAAGGGCAAATACTTTATCTGCAACATCCTTGCCAACTATCTCATCAAGCCCCTTCCCTTTGTAATCACCTTCCCTGACAATCCCATTTTCAACCTCAAGATGTATGTCCTTTTCCCCAGGAACCCTAATATCCACAAAATGCAGTTTGTCAACTTCTGCCACTGCCTCAACATCAATATACTCCACCTGCTTACTCAAATCATACCTGGCCGCCTGCGTCTCACCCTTCGTCCATGCAATCGCATCATAACCATTATCAGCGGCATACTTGATCATGCGCTTCATGGCGAGTTCATGCCAACTGGTCTTGAAGGGGGCGTCTGGGGGTCCGCCAAGTGCCTCCCGAACTTCAGTCAAACGCGCATCCAATGCCCTTTGTTTTGATCGTTCCGCATCGGTCATCAGTCGGAAAATTTCGCGTGTCTTATACTTATCAACTAATGATACACGATAATCGTCCGCTTCCCTAAACGCTGCCTCCACTGCCTTCTCTTGGGCTGGGGTCTTATACCCCTTCTTGCGTCCTTCCTGGTGCCAGTCAGATTGGACCTCCTGAATATCCAGCACCTTGCCATACTTTTCGCTCTGCCGATCCTGAAACCGGATGTGGGCGAGGGTGTTGGGGTATTCACCGTAATGGCCGGAGGTGTAGGGGCGTTGTGGGGCAGGCTGAGATTGGTTCCAGTCTATAAACTTATTAAGTACATCGAATTGTACATTATCTCCATCGTTCTTGAAGCGATATAAATCTTGAACCATATCCCCTTCTGGTCTTCTTTGACTGATCCAGCGATGGATGGTGTTGCGTGTGTTCAGATTCATTGGAGCCTCTGCCAGTGAGGCTTCGTTTATGAAGTCGCCAAATACGGCATCAACTGATACTTGAGTCTCGCCAGACTTATCCGGCAACCGCAGCAACAACTCCCGGTAGCTGCCCTCGACTGCGCCGGGTTCGACTTGGTCGGGGTGTTTGGTTTCGCCCCCAAACTTACGAGGCGAGTCCATCGACTCAGACAGGCTCAGGTCAGCCTCAACCCCTTCTCGACCCCCCAACACCGTCTCCTCAACAGTGATCTGGTTCTGGACAATGTGATCGTGGATCTCGTCCCTGGTGACTGACTTCTTGTCTTTAAGGAACTCGTCAAGGCCGAGGTACTGCATTTCCTCTGCCTTAACGCCTGCCTTCTTGAGCATAGCAAGCATCTGTTGGCCCGATCCCTTGGCCTGCTTTAGTTCCAATGCAGCACTTTCAGCCTTTGAAAACATACCGAGCGGGTCAATCTCCGGTGATGGCTGGAATCTTGCAACCCCTTTTTGGTAATTTCTCCCGGCAAGGGAAGCGGCACTCTTCATGGTGTCCCGCAGTCCCAGCAGTTCACCGTCAGGCTTGTACACCCGGAACTTGCCCCGACCTTTCTGTAAAATGTTGTAACCAGACTCATGCACAAAGGCTTCGCCGCCGGGGAGTTTCTCGGGGGTGAACCTGTCAGGCTGGAAGTTAACCTGCATTCCCGCATAGGCACCAGTGGGTTTGCCTGTTACCGGATCAACTTCACCCTCGGTGTACCTGTAGGATTCACCTGTCTCGGTAATCTTCCCGACCCTCTCCGCTCTGATGTCCTCAGTTACCCGCGTATGCTTCCCCTCACCGGGCTTCCCGATCAGGAGGTCTCCCCCTCCCCAGGATTCCTTCCTGACATTGCGGCCAAGGGCATTCTCGTTCATCACCAATTCAGACTGTTTCGCCTTAATGACTGCGCCCCAAATCTTGTTGAGGATGTCCCGCTTCATGGCACCATTCCTGCCCCCACCAAAGAACTCTGCGGATGGAGTGGGGGCATCGGAGGCAAGATTCTCAGCATACCTCTTCACATCAGCCATTGCCGCAGCCTTATCTCCTCCCCACGGGTCAAGCATTCCTGGGCGACTAAAGAAATCGTCAGCACGATTGCGGAGCATTGAGAGGTCAATGGTTTTAAGGAGAAGTCCCAACCCGCGATCCATCTGCCTTGCAGAATAGGTGCCGTCCTTCTTTGGTTTGGGGGTATTGCTTCTCCTTGCTGAGTGAATCAATGTATCAGATTCCTTGATGCCCCTTGGAAATATCAGGGTTTGCTCACCCTTTTTCCCGCCAACCGGAGAATTGGCAATGGATGCAACCTTGCCCCCGTCCCTTAATGCCCTGAAAGTCATCAGTTTTGCGAAAATCTCAGGAGGCAGGATGGGTTTCATTGCCGCAAGTGCCTTATCGGACAGGAAGTCCTCTTTCGCCCCAGGTATATCCTTTAATGCCGCATCAATCTTCAGGCCCATCTCAAACATCTCGCGCCTCAGCGTTGCCTCGTCCTTGACGCCAATGGGGTTGCCTTTTTCGTCCCGAATAATGGCATGATCCATGCCGTGCTCCTTATTGAAGGTAAGTATCTTTGCCGGGGTACTGAGATCCACCGGGGTTGCCATCGTTCCCTGCTTTACATTCCTCTTATTGATCGCCCTCCGAGCATCAATCAACTCACGCACAAGTGAGTCAACTGCCTTATGCCCGGTGAAGGGACTGGCATCAGTGATCCCAATCTTGTGCAGCACTGAATCATATGCATTCTTGAGGTTGCCCAGGATTATGTTGTCAACACTGCGCTTACCCGTCAGGAGTAGGTCACGGTTTTCCCTGCGTTGCAGGAAGTCCATGAAGTAATCGGCATTGATCTCCTCCAGTGCCTTCAGGGGATCAGCAAGGAAATCATTCTTTGCCTGCTCGCGTGCCTTACCCTTCAGCCCCTTGTAATCCACATAACGCCAGATGTATGCGCCCAGTTGATTCTCGTTGAGGTTCTTCATCAACGCATCAGCCATTGGCTTGGCGTAAGCCTTCCCCAGTGTAGTCCTGAGTGCGCCGTGCAATGCCTCATGCAATACGGTGCCTCCCTCGGCTCGGTCTACGTTGATATAAATTGCATTATTGGCGTCATCAATGTGGACTCCCTTGAATGGAATATCAGTTGACCGGAGCGGAACCATGTTCCCATCGGCATCCTTCACCATTGCCGGGGTGCCATCCGGTTTCATTACCACTTCATCATCACGAACGAACTTTAGGGGTATCTCTTCCCCCAACCATCCCCGAGTGTTCAATAGAGTGGCAATAGCCTCAGTATCCCCCTCCTTCGCAAAGCGTTCCACTAGGATCTGGGCCTTTGCCCCTTCCGCCTCCGGCATTAATGCTATGGCGCGGGAAGCATCCCCCATCACACGTTGCGCCCTGACGCCTCCTGTTAAGTGGCTTATACCTCGCCCTGCGAGTCCGCCAGCGGCACCGAGTACCAGTCCGCCACCAAGCCCCCCAAATAGCCCCTCCTCGCCTTGTGAGAGGTATCCGAGTGTTCCACCTACTCCTGCACCTATCCCCACGCCTGCTGCCGCAGAACCGACGTATGGGGCTAATGCGTCTGCACCAAATCTTCTGCCGATTCCGCCCAGTGTCCTTGCTCCCAGGGAAGCGGATTCATCAGCGGCAAGTGCGGCAAATGCTCCTGTGCGACTTGCCCCCGTACCCATGCTGCGGGAAAGGTGCTGCATCGCTTCGCCTGCGGCATCAAGTCCTCCACCGATTATCTTTGCGCCGGTAAATGTTGCGGCAGCAGTGCCGAAGGGTAACCCAACTCCCGCTCCTGCCGCACCAAGGCCAACTTCACCGACCCCGGCAAGAGTGGTAAGGCTTCCCGCCCCTCTCCCGGCGAGTCCTGCTGCCTCTGCGGGTGCGCCAATTGTGCGTGCGCCCAGGGTTGTAAGAAATTCGGGTGCTGCGCCAAACCCCGCGCCTGCCCTGCCAACTGCACGAACCCCGGTGCCAGCAGCATGACCCACTCGCCCTGCCGCCCTTGCTGCCAGTGCGGCAACCTTCGGACCCCCGGCAAAGGGGATGAACACTGAGGGGTCGGCTACAAGTTCCAGTGCGTTGCGAACGTCCTGGTTGACATAAGCAGGATCAATGCCTGAAATAGTTTCCCCGCCTTCCTCTGCCTCCCTGATGTTCTTCCAGACTTTCCTTGCCTCAATAAACTGGTCGTATTGACCGATGTCCGTTCCGGTCCCTGAGATCCAATCCTTGAATTTAAACAGGGAGGATGCAGGGTTATCGCTCTGGGCAAGCACTCCATAAAGTGAATAGGTTCCTGCCGCCACCCCCTCAATTGCTGTGCCGGGAATCTGTTCGGCACTTTCAAACTCAGCCAACCCCAGGATGCCTTTACCGACCCTTTTGGCAATTTCTCCTGCGCCCGCCCAAGCTGCTTCACCCCAGTCAACCTTCTTCTTCTCCATGTGGGAACGGTACTTCTTGAAGTCCTCCAGGGAGGGTTTGTAGCCATAATCCTGCAAGTCCCATGCAACATCTTCACCACTGCGGGGAAAGTCCCTCGCCAATGCCTGCTTGATCTCCTCCTCAGTAGAGTCGTCAGGAAACGAAATCTGCGTTCCCCTCGATGGCATATCGACAAGGATTGGCATATTACTTATTCAGTTTAAGGTTGCCTTGAGAGTCGCGGGTGTATCCTGCCTCCCCTGTTGCGCCGCGTGTAGACCCTGCGCCCTGTAACCAATCTGGCAGCACCACATTGCCCAGCCCACCCTCAATGTGAGTTTCTATATCATTAACCAACCCTCTTCTGATTGACTTGAGTGTTGTGGTAAGAGCCGCCTCTTGAGCGGTATCCAGCGCAAAAATCGCTGTCGGATCAGGGATTGCAGCAATAATTCTCTCAGCGTCTTTCTCTGTCATAACGCCAGGTCCGAGCAGTGACACCCTTAAACGTCCTATCAAGGTTTGCTGAAGTGCCTTTGCCTCTCCCCTGAGTTTTATGTTTACCTCTTCTGTCCCTTCTGACTTGGATATTTCCAACAATCTTCTGACTGAATTATCAACAAACTTTATATCGCTAATCCCTTGCCTTAATTTATCCGCCCTAGTCTTGTCTCTTGTAACGGCAGTCGGGCCAAGGACATCCACCCTGAACTCCCTCAAGTCTGAAGAGGACCGTTTCTGTGGGGTGCCTAGCTTGCTGCGAACTCCATCCTTGACCTCATATACCTGAATCAAGTCGGTGCCGGGAACTCCCAGTGCTTGCAGTTCCGTCACCCCCGGCATCAGTTCATCAAGTTTCTTCTTTGTGTCAGGGGTCCAGTTGTCTCCCGCCATCAGCGCATCCTGAATCTCAGCACGCAACTCAGGCACTGACTTTTCCCTGCCTGGGATAACTCGCTCCACTTCCTCCTCGCCAATAACCATTTCACCACCAGCGTAGAGGGGTTCAGCCAGGTCAGAGTAAAGTGCCTGATCCTCCGGTTTCATCATGCGAACATCAGTCGGGGTAATCTCTCTCCCTCCCATCGGGAACCCTTGGGCATCCACAATCGCCTCATACCCTGACCCGTCAGCCTTCGGCTTGAATCCCTGTTTCAACTGCTGGATGCGATCCCTCTCAGGTTCTACCGCAGGGAACCCTGGTCGCATCGGTGGCGCACCAGGGAAGGGGATAACGGGCGGCTCGCCCAGCTTCTCATGGGCGTCTTTAATTACTTTATAAACATTAACCCGTTCCTCCTCCTCGCTAGCCGCGTCAAAGGCATCCCGCAATATCATTTGGGCCTGGGCATCCAGAGATCCCAGTTGCCCCTTTCCAAGAGACTGGTTGATAATGTTAATAGTCGCATCCCGCTCCTTCTGTTCCTCAAGGGTCTTCAGCCTGATTGCCTCGGGTATCCTTGTCTCAAATTCTTCCTGTCTGCCAAGTGTCTCAATTGCATCAAATTCATCAGAAGAAAGCGGTTCGCCCCGCGCCTGCTTTTTCATCAACTCATTGATGCCGGTTGGGCCAAGAGTTGTTTCAAATTCGTCTGTGACAACTTCTTCAGGGATCATCCTGTCTTTGAATACTGCTTGCTGTGCCGCGCTAAATGCTTTCCTCCCCTCCTCTTCCCTTAATGCTTTTTCAAGTTCAAGATCAATCAGTTTGCGCTTTGCTTCGCCAAACATATTTGCCTCCCAGTCCATCATGGCCTTGACTATTGCCTCTTTCTGGGGAGATCTCATTTCTCCCGCACGATATTTCTCGGCAACATCACCACCAAGAATGCCAGCAAGTGCGTCACCGGGTTTTCCCTTCGTCACCTTTGCGTCAAGGGTGCTGGCGGGTCCAACTTCTATTGTCTCAAACTCGCTGACCTCCTCGCCAGGTGGAGGGATAACAGGTAAATCGCGAGTAGCAGTGTCAGGCGTACCGGGGAACTCCCCGCTTTGCTGCGCCCGTTTCTCCAGTGACTTAATCAATACATCCAGACCCTCGGAACGTGCCTCCTCCTTCGCCCGCGCAGCAATAGCATCACCAATATCCGCACCGACACCACTGATGGCCTTCTGCATCATTGCTGCCTGTTGCTGTGCCGATGAGAGGTATCCCGGTGGCAATGACATCGGTGTTGCTTTCCCTGTCAGGAAAGGTGAAATGTTGCCCTGATTGCCCCCGCCGATTGTGAATGTTGCCATTAGCTTACCTCCCGAAATATCCTCCCCCAATGCTTCCGAGCGCACCCAATGCGCCCCCAATAATTCCACTGCGCCCAGCAGCACTTGCCTGCCTTGCAGCCATCTCGTTCTGCTGGTTGCTCGCGTACAAGCTGCCTGCATACGGGTCGAGCGGATTGAATTGTCTGCCCGGTGTAACGCCTGCTGCCTGCCCCATAGTGGCTTGCCCCAGACCGAATGCCTGTGATGGGCGACCAAGGATTGCCATGAACGGGTCTGCCCCGGTTTGTTGTTGCAAACCTGCAACGCCCCCGGCGAATTGCCTGCGCTCCGCCTGTCTCTGCCTTCCCAACTGGTAACCCTTCAGGATCTCATCAGCGATTGCCTGGTTGCCCATGCCTAATCCCCGTGCTGACATTGCTGCGCGAGAGGATTGCTGTGCCTGCCTCAGTTCCTGGGGTGTCAGGGATTGGCCTGCCTGAACCTCCTGAAGTGCCTGCCTGCCCAGTTCATCAATCAGTTGCTGGTTGCCTGCCGCTGACCGTACTGCTGCTGCTGCCCTTGGCCCATACTGCTCCACGGCACCAATGTCCGCTGCCCGTTGGCGTGCAAGCGTGTCCGCCTCAATTCGGCCCATCGCAGGATAAAGATCCTCCTCATATTGCTGCACCAAGCCGGGGGTATCACCCACCCCGCCCAGTGCGCGTTGCAGGTTTTGTAAATTTAACTGGAGGTACTGGGGTTGGTACTCTGCTTCACTGGCATATAACTCTGGTGCCAATGCAATCTGGCTGGCAAGTGTCTCCCTTGTCTCGCGCCCGTAATCCCTCGGTTCCGGTGCCTGTACAGTTGTTCCCATAATAATTTATCCTTTCTTGACCCGGCGTTGATAACGCTTCCATTCGTGAACGTGATAATCGTCCCTGCCTCGTCTCTGCCAAGCAATGTACTTCAGCTTGAAGGGGGCTTTTCGTAAAAATTCCTTGAGACAGTTTTCCCCGGCGGCAAGGAATACAAACCAGGTGTTTACTTCCTTGGTTGCGCCCGAATACATAGTCTCACCATCCCAGAATGTCGGCTTGGCCATGATGAAACAGTCCTGCCCTGACCAGACATATCCATCCTGTAGGTACTCGCCCAATGCAGATTCAAAAGGCACGTCAGGTGACTTCTCGCTGAACCATTTCTTTGCCTGTTGCCAGGGTTTCATGTTTTGATTATGTACCCTCCCAGCACAAGATAGGACTGCATTACATTGTGTGGCGTGTTTGATCCCACCGAGCCAGTATCCTGATCTTCATTGCTGGAGTGATTTCCGTTTGTGCCTGCCTCAATTGAATTGCGGTAACTCTCCAAAAGTGCCGGTTTAGTGTAGGTGTGGGTGTGTGCCGGAAGTTCAGCTTCAGTGAGCGTATGGGTTTCCTCACCCTCATACGTTCCAATAGTGCGGGCAGTCAGGCTGCCGTCGTCCGCATTGTTGCGCCCTGTGCCTGCGCCAATTGCAACTCGACCCTGCATGTCAGGGAGATTGAAAGTAGTGGAACCGTCTCCCACTCCGTAGGTTGTTGATATTGCCGTGAAAAGTGCCGAGTAAGTGGTGCGGGATACGGCAGTACCATCGCACATCAGCCAACCTGTCGGCGCACTCCCTGAACCCGCCCACTGCGTTACACTTCCAGATGGCATCAAGCCCGTGCCAGTCACCGTCAAGTCACCCGTCACGGCAAGGTCACCCGTCACGGTAGTATCCCCGTCCGAATCCACTGACAACTTGTCCACTCCATCTATCTGGAGTGCTGCTGTGCCTCCTGATGCTCCCTTTCCCACCCACGCAGCCAACTCGGTTGCGAGCAACTCGGTGGTGGTCGCGCTCTTTAGCGTTGACGCATCAGTGTCTGAGAGCAGGACCAGGTCGTCACTTGCCGGTGATGCACCCAGTGCGGTTTGTGCAGAGACTGCCCCGTCCAGCAGGATTGCAGAGTCAACGTGTGCGTTAAGGTTTGAGGCAGTTACACTGCCCCCGGTTGTGTAGGTTGTTCCCTTTTGTAATTGTGCCATGACTTACTCCACGTTTACCAGACGCCTGCCCGGAATGGTTGCTTCCACGCGAAACCCCCTCACCGTTGGGCGTCCTGTTGTTGCTGCAAATTGAATGTCCAGACCATACCCCTGTTTGCCGATACGGACCCTTTTGGTAAAATCTTCTGCGGTGCCAGTCCCGAATGAAAGAATCTCACTGGATGAGTCCGGGTCTACCACACTGGCAGTCATCGTGATTGCATCACCGGCAAGCATACTAAAGTTTGCCTGTGCGCTGGCGAATCGTTTGCCGTTGTATGTGTTGAAAATATACCTGCGACTGGTCAACGCTGATGCAATGTTTGTCTGTTCAAATTCCGTATTGATCGTCGCGGGCAAAGTGAATGGCAGGAGTGGATTTGCTGAGGTCTGCAAATACTCATCCTTATAGGTTTCCTCCAGCAGAAACACGCCCTCAGAGTTGGTTGCATACAGGCGTTTGCGTTCCCCGTAAAGCGCAATCACAAAGTCATCAATGCTAAACCCTGTTGGGTAGGTATCGACTGACTCCCAGGCGGAATTGAGGAACGAGTAAACAGCCACACTGTTGTTGTTAGTTGCATCCCCTGCGCCCACGGTTGAATCCAGTGGGAGTGCCAAATAAAGTCGGTTATTATAAATCTCAGCCACCGCATTCTGGACGTAATTCACATTGATACGCTCAATGATGTCAGTGATTGGCTCGGACAAGGGGCGTTGATTGCCGAGCAGTGCAAGGTCAAGCGAGGGGGTTAAAGTGTAAACGCCCAGGTCGCTCAGGAAGAAGATGTTCTCACCCGCATTAACGATTGTCTTGGTCGCGTTGCAACCAATCTCATCGGTGAGTGACTTGATATAGGAGTTTTCGCCCGGCCCAGTTTCGTATGAATTGGGATCAATATATGCGTAGTAGATCGAGTTGCGTTCAAACAAAACAAACTTATCCTCCTGCCAGGGGAGGAACCCGGTCAGGTAATCGTTTGCGCCCAGGTTAATTGACCACTGGTTGAACGTGAGATCCCATGTGTCGAAATCAAAGTAATCGCTAACCGCTATTTTATCCCTCTGCCTTCTGACCACTATCCTGTTATTAAAATAAAAACCAAAATCAGCCGGGGGAAAGTTTGCTGATATTCCGCTGGTCACTGTCTGGGTCACCACTGTTATGGTTGAATCCCCATCCCAGTAGAGGGGCGGCTTTGCTGACTGCGCGTAAATGGTTCCCGTTGCCGGGGAAGTCCCTCCAGCAAAGGTATAAGTGAACTCATCAGCGTCAGTTACCGTGATAACATAAGACCCATTGTATGCTGCGGGGGTTGCCCCGGTAATCGTCACCTCATCACCAGTTGAATACCCGTGGTCGGTCTTGGTTACGGTTGCTGTAGTTGAACTGCTGGTAATGGTTACAACCTGGGCGGTTGCGTCGCTTTCCCCGCGCAGGATATAAAGCCGGTCATTGGCCTGGATGGTGTCCACCTTGTCCGCTGCGACTATAGTGCGTCCGGTGGGGAAACTGACGGTACTGGTTGCGTCGGTTGAAGTGTTGTAAATATAAATTGCGCTCCCACCGACCAGCACGATCTTGTCCACGCCATCGGTGCCGGAGTACACCCCGGAAACGAATATCGCTTCACCCACTGCATCACCTGCTGTGAGTCTCTTGCTGCCCTTACGGGTTGCCGCTACTCCACGATCAAAGCGGATGTTCTGAGCCGACTGGACGTATCCTGGGCCGATTGCGGTGGGGTTCTCACGGGAAGCAATCCCGATGAACCCGGTTTCCCCGTCAACTTCGTATGAATTGCTTAATGCCATTATTCCTCTTTTTTGGGATCGGGAAGACTGCCCGCCAACCACCCGGCGGGCAGCTTCACCGTCCCCTTGCTTCGTTCCCAACCCTGACCTGTCCACCAAAAGACATGACCTCTGACATCTTCCCCCAACTTGACTAAACCATCACTTTCCGGCACGAACACCACTTGCCTGCCAGTCACGCACCCGCTTGTTCCACCGATTGCGAATATCAGCAGGGACAACAGGAGCAGCAATCGCAGTAATCGGCCCGCTCTGGTTCTTGATGATGGTTGCGATGATCTCATAAAATACTTTAAGGATTGCCGCCCACATCAGTCGTTTTTCTTCAAATTCATCCTGGCACCCGTGTATCCCATTGCAACCAGTGCGCTGGAAATCAGGGCAGTTATCTTCATGCCGGTAGATCCATCGGCAAATACGTCACTGGCAACCAGTGCGCCAATCACCATTGCGCCCACGCTTAACCAGAACTCACTTGTTTTAATTCCCTTGGTCGGGGGTTTGTTTGTGTTAGCCATCTTTTTTGTTTAGTTGTTCCTTTATTTTCAGAATTATGTAGACGAGGGTGGCAACGGAGATAGCCACCTTCAGGATGACATCGATCTCAAGCATCCAGTTGCCGATGCCCGTAACCGACGCAGTTCCAACCTTGATGTCGTCCAGGTTAATCATTCAGAAGGTATCTCCACTTTATCCCACTTCAGTTCATCCTCATTCCACCGCCAGAAATTCAATGGCCTCCCATCTTCACACTCCTCAATGTCCGGCATCGGCACGGGTGGATTCCAGTTGCCCTTCACTTCATCAAGAGTCCAGCTTGGGTAAGGTTGTGCAGGATGGAAGATGTCGTGTTCCTCATTGTACACCCAGCCTTTGCCGCAGTAGTTGGCGCGTAGGGCTTTTTCTGGGCCATCTGGGTGCTCACCAGAGCGGGTGTTATAACTGGTCTGCTTGTAGCGTCCGCCACCGTGCAGGCCAGTAAGATACTCAGTGCCGTACTCCTCGGATTCACTGCCGTCAACGTCGAGTAGATGTTTGTTGTCCACACCGTGAACCTTTATCACGTTGTTGTTAGCGTCTAGGCTTGCAAAGTGTGCCATTTGTTATTCTCCCTTATGACTCCCACTCAATCGTGCCGCTGCCTGTTGTCCAGACGTAAGTCTTGTAACCCGATTCTCCTCCAGTTGGGCCACTATATTCTCCGCTGACCGTGGCATCGTCGTACTGGTCATCATAGCGAATGATTACTATTCCAGAACCGCCAGCCTTGCCGTATTGCGACGGCTCCCCGCCACCTCCGCCCCCGCCTCCGGTGTTTACAGACCCTGTCGTAGCTGTACCGGTGCCTGCACCCATTCCGCCACCACCAGTGCCGCCGCTTATGTTGGTAGTGGTGGCACTGTAGGCACCGCCACCGCCACCTCCTGCGTAGGAGGCTGAAGACCCTGTGCGTATTGTGTTGCTGTCACCATTGCCTCCCGGACTATTATTAGAGCCGTCAGTTCCTTGTGCAGTCGCGCCACCACCTCCTCTGCCGCCATAAGGTGCGCTACTATAACCATAGCCGTCACCCCCGTCATTTCCATCTCCATTACCCGAAGCACCTCCACCTGCTGTGCTGTAGCTATTAAGTCCAGCACCGCCACCGCTGCCGCCAGTATTCCCGTCTTGTTGCGAAACATTGTAAGACCCACCACCTCCACCGCCGTCAGATGTTAATGTCGAAAACACACTATCTTCACCATCCCCACCACCAGCGGCACTAGGATAATAACTATCCCCGGTTCCCCCTGCACCTACCGTGATGGAATAGGAAGTGTTGGCAGCAACCGTGAACGTGCCATCATTGTCGCTACAGCGATAACCTCCGGCACCTCCTCCTCCTCCTTGGTAGGAGCCTCCACCGCCTCCTCCACCAGCCACTACAAGGTATTCTACATTGGGCGGAGGGTCGCCGCTAGCAGCAGCAAAGCGATATGGATTAATTATGTTGCTCATACTATTTCCACCACCCCAACAACCAGCACTTGAGTCCCTTTGCTTCAGTCCCGGCAGTTGCAATGTTAATCACGATAAATGAATCCTCGGCCAAGTCGTAATAATCCTGCGAACCTCCTCCCCCATCCTCAAACTCAGTCGTTGACCCGACATAAGTGCCGGAAGAAATCGTGATGTTGGGAGTGCCTGTTGCCAGAATGGAACTTGCCGAGGTGGGGTCACTGGCGTTGTACTTGATGTCCAGGTCATAATCAGTAGAGGAATCCTGTGTGGTAAAGTTGCACTTCACCGTCTTCAGCCTCATGGCCCGAGGGACAAGGAAAGTCGCCTTGTCGCCGGTTGAGGTAATTGCAGTTGCCTCGTCTGAACAGGCAATCCCAAGTTCAGCAGTATCGATCAACTTGTCGTTGCCATCATCATCAGTGAACCATAACTCGTTGGGCGCAGCGTCCTTAACCCATACCTGACCATACGCTGCGGTGTCCGCAGCCGCCGCAGACTGCTCTTTGAGTTTTGCTGTGCCATCAACAGTCAGCTTCGCGTTTGCCGCCGTGGTGCCAACGGCAAGCCCGGTTGCATCAAAGATAAGGTTTGCTTCTGCGATTACAGCACCAGTGCCATTGCCGGTGATAAGAGAATCCGCTGCAATGGTTGCCACCCCTGTGCCGCCATTAGCTACCGGGAGCGTCCCGGTTACTGCTGCGGTGAGATCCACATTGGTAAGTGTATTTTGAGCGGAAGCAGCGTCAAAAGACTTGTTCGTCAAAGTCTGGGTGGCATTACTGATGACCATATCCCCGTTGGTTCCTCCCAAGTCAGGAATATCAACCGTTGCCGCTCCAGATGTCTGGTCAGATGCCGTCAGCGTCAAGTCGTTCGTTGATTCATCAAAGACGATGCTGGTATCAATTGCCGGGGAAGTAAGGGTCTTGTTCGTTAAAGTCTGGGCATGATCATTAAACGTAAACTCATCATTCCCGGCGAGCAGAGGCAGCGTTACCGTCCTGTCAGCGGCAAGTTCGCTTACCGCAACCACATATTGATGATCCGCACTGGTATCGTTGATCTGCGGAGTGGTTAAAACGGGACTGGTGAGAGTCTTATTGGTGAGAGTCTCCGTAAGTCCAGTGGTTGCAAAAGTATAATCCGTTGTGCCAGGGGGAAGCGTTCCGGTGTTTGCCGCCGTAGCACTATGCGGTTGGGCCGTTATCTTCTGGGCATGGGTATTTTCCTCGCAATTAAGCTGGATGATGGCGGGATCATTCCCGGTTCCTTTTCCTTTGATTTCAGTGACGCCGGTTCCGTTAGTGGTAATCGTCAGGTTGCCGTTGGTGTCAGTGGTTGAAATGTCATTCCCGTCAATAGTTACATTATCGACTGCCGCAGACCCGGTGACGGCAAGTGCGCCCGTGGAATCATCAAAGGTAAGGTTCGCCGTTCCCTCAATCGTCGTTGTCCCAGTCCAGACCGCAATCTGGTTATCGAGGGGGGTAGCGACATTTGAAACATTCCCGCCCCCTGATGGGGTTACCCAGCTTGGGAGTCCACTTGCCAGTGTCAGCACATCAGCATCACTGCCTGCGCCCAACCTGGTCAGCACACCACCCGCTGCCCGATAATACACATCGCCCGTGTCATCACTTCCCAGGGTCATGCTTGTCCCGGCAATGACAGACCCGGTTCCCCATGTTCCG
>Ga0310345_10002306_pt1 | contig 19630 bp, 21 predicted proteins | sample HC15DNA20500_MG_FD_204667 | JGI IMG/M metagenome (GOLD analysis project Ga0310345, IMG submission 204667) | Marine microbial communities from station ALOHA, North Pacific Subtropical Gyre - HC15-DNA-20-500_MG | ecosystem: Environmental > Aquatic > Marine > Oceanic | place: Pacific Ocean: North...
CCATATGAGGGTTTTATACCAACAATTCCGCAGGCAGCACTCGGAAAGCGAATTGAACCTCCTGTATCACTTCCCAACGAACCCGTACATAGCCCCGCCGCCGTTGCGGAGCCAGACCCACTAGATGATCCGCCGGGCCATTTGGAAAAATCCCAAGGGTTCTTGGGAGCCTGTCTTTTGGGGTTATACCCCCCCATGGCTCCCTCGGTAAGATTGAGTTTCCCCAGTAATATAGCCCCAGCAGTTTTTAGTTTAGATACAACCGTTGAATCAAAATCAGGGACAAAATCCTCTAGAACTGCCGTACCGCCCATCGTTTTCGTCCCTTTTGTAAAACAAAGATCTTTAACGGCGATGGGAATACCATGGAGTGGGCCTAAATCCTCCCCATTCTTGAACATTCTAGTAGCAGCCTCCGCGTCCTCCAGGGCTTGATCCCTCATTACGGTTGCATAAGTTAGAAGTTCTCCATCAAGCTGTTCGATGCGACCCAAAAAGCTCTCAGTAACCTCTGTTGGGGTGATATCTGAGGACCTATAGCTTTTCCCGATTTCCTCAGCAGATTGGTAGTGAAAAGTCATGACTTACCCGCAATACCGGCAGCGGGTGTTATCTCCACTAAATATAAGCTCAGTATCTGATTCCTCTAAAGCGTAGTCTAAGAGAATTCTCATGGCTTTAGACTCATCAGGTAGGCCAAATTGTTCAACTTGTTTACTAATCCAGTCGGCCTGATCGCTTTCTATCTCAAAACTTACCGTAATTTTACCTTGCGACATCCTGAATCTCCTCATTGGCCTTAGCCTGAATATATATGACTGGTTCATTAGCAAGCCTATGATAATGGAAGCCCGTCTATAAAACTACGAAATGTGGTCAAGATTCAGGAAATAGATATAATCTGATTGTTGGCATGCAAAAGAAGCTTTCAAAAAGGGGTCATCAATGACGGAAAAAGAGCAGGATTGGGAATTTGGAGTAAGAGACGACGGCCACACCATAACCAGCGAAGCAGATCTAGCTCCTGTGGTTCTAGGCGAGGGTGACTTCCGATACGAAGTATCCGGCCAGAACTGGGGAAATTTACCTGATGGCTGGGTGTACAAAGAGGCCACCGCCGTGGACGTTGACTCCAAGGACAGAGTCTATGTTTTTAATCGTGGAACCACCCCCATGATCGTATTCGACTCTAACGGCGATATCGTTGACACATGGGGAGAAGGGGTTTTTGCTAATCCTCACGGGGTAACAATAGGTCCGGACGATGAAGTTTACTGTGTGGACAATGGGGATCATACCGTTCGTAAATTTACCTCAGATGGAAAATTATTGATGACAATCGGTACGCCTGGAGAATCATCTGCTCCTATGAGCGGTATACCATTTAATCGACCAACCCACGTAGGAATTGATCCTAATACGGGAAACTTTTATGTGGCTGACGGTTACACAAATGCCAGTGTCCATAAATACTCTCCCGACGGGAAATTACTCCTTTCCTGGGGTGAGTCTGGTACAAACCCGGGGCAATTTAATATTGTCCATGGAGTCAATGTCGACTCCAAAGGATGGGTATACATTGCAGACAGAGAAAACCACAGAATCCAGGTGTTTGACAGCAATGGGAAATTCGAAACTCAATGGGTAAATTTATCTCGTTCAGCCATAACAACCATCAATTCAGTATCCGGACAGGAATTGATGTACATTGGGGAATATTTTGCAGGCATCGCTTCCAACGATATGGGTACCGACCTCGGGCCTAGGATTTCCGTCATGAATCTAAAGGGCGAAGTGCTAGCTCGTGTAGGGCGCCAAAGTTACGGAGAACAAAGTGGTAGATTTTTCTCACCCCATGGAATCGCGGTTGACTCCAAGGGGGATATTTACGTCGCAGAGGTATCCTGGAGCGACTATGGAAGCAAAATGGAGCCTCCGCGTGAGTTACGCTCTATGCAGAAACTAGTAAAGGTGTCCTAGGTTAAGTTCTAGACGACTCAAGGGCTTTTTTACCGGCTTCTAAGGTATCTATAATCTTATCAACATCGAAGACGCATCCACCCCAGGTGCCTCCAGATGCATCCTGCAGTGCCGCCCACAAGCGGGAGTCATCAGGGATTCGTTCATGCGGCTTCAAATCATCAGGGGCTTGACGTCGATTAAGTTCGTCTTGACCCCATTGAGCTCCGTGGTCCTCCCCATTTTTACCGACAAGATCTATCGTTCCTTCAAGATTATTTCTATCGATCACGATATTCAGCAAATCTCCATCCTCTATCTTCCCAATGGGACCACCAGCTAGGGCTTCAGGACCGACATGGCCGATGCAGGCCCCTGTCGAAACGCCGGAAAAGCGTGCATCCGTAATTAAAGCCACTTCTTTGCCATATGAGAGGTGTTTCAACGCAGCGGTTATTTGGTAAACCTCTTCCATACCTGTCCCCAACGGCCCACCACATTTGAGAACCATAATCTCGCCTGATTTTATTCTGGTTGCATCGTCACTACTCTTGATCGCTCGTATAGCTTCGTTTTCAGTGGTAAACACCCTAGCAGGGCCGAGATTTCTGTAAACACCGTCATCATCCACAACTGACGGATCAATCGCCGTGCTTTTTATTACTGATCCCTCTGGAGCAAGATTCCCCATGGGAAAGGTTACAGTGCTGGTCAGTCCACTCTTTTTTGCCTCCGATGGTGACATGATGACCCGATTAGGATCAACACCATTCTTCTGTCTTAACTGATCTCTAACCTCATACCTACGTTGTGAGTTCTCCCACCAGTCAAGATTATCCCCGAGAGACTGACCCGTCACTGTCATCACGGACAAATCCAATAACCCAAGCTGCCTTAAATACAACATCACTTCCGGAACACCTCCCGCAGCATAAAGCTCAGAGGTTGGATGACCAACTGGCCCATTAGGGAGTACATCAACGATTCTTGGTGTTTCCTTATTGACGTCGTTCCAATCGCTCACCTCCATCCTCTTTCTCCCAGCAGCGTGGGCAATTGCGGGCAAATGCAATAGTAGGTTGGTTGAGCCACCACATGCCGCATGAACTACCATAGCGTTTTTTAATGCGGCATCTGTGATTATGTCAGCTGATAGTATCCCTTTTTGCTCACAATGGACGAGAGCTCTAGCCGAACGTTGGGCAACGCTTAGCCAGGCACTAGTTCCAGATGGGCTTAATGCACTGTGCGTAATTGCAAGACCCAAAGCTTCGGCAATGACCTGTGAAGTTCCTGCTGTCCCCAAAAAATGGCATCCCCCACCCGGAGATGCACAGGCTCTACAGCCAACGTCTTGAGCGTAGTCCAGCGTTACTTCTCCTTGGGCGAATCTCGCACCAATTGACTGGATCATTCCAGTATCCTCTCCCTCCCTGACAGCCAGGGTTGACCCTCCGGGTACTGCTACAACAGGCAAATTTTTCAGACCTGCTAGTGCCATCATCATAGCTGGAAGCCCCTTGTCACAAGATGCGATACCTAGTACTCCTTTTGCGGTTGGCAGTGATCTTGCATGCCTTCGAAATACCTGAGCCGCATCGTTCCGATATGGAAGTGAGTCCATCATGCCATCGGTTCCTTGTGTGCGCCCATCGCAAGGATCTGAGCAATAAAGAGAAAATGGTATCGACTTTAATGCTTTTAACTCCCTCGCAGCAGCCTCAACCTGAATTGAAAGTTCAAAATGACCAGTGTGTAACCCAAGAGCAATTGGTGAGCCATCCTCGTCTCTTAGGCCACCAGAAGTAGACAAAATGAGGAAATTCTTCCTGAGCAATTCCGCCGGATTCCAACCCATGCCAGCGCCCTGGCTCATACCAAAGTGAAACCCACTGGGTTGTTCGACAAGAATTTCTTCTGTAAACGGCAGGGCTCCCTCAGGTCCGTCCGAATGCGTTTCAAAACTATGTGTAGAATCCTCGGGGAACAAAACATCTGCAGTCGAAACCGTCTCTGTGTTATCTGACATTTAATTCTCACTTGTTAAAATTAATTTAAATATAGCGAGATTCTATATCAGGTTTGGTGATCGAGGAGATAAGGGTTCTCATGGAAAATCCCAATATAAGTGGATGGGACGCAATGGCTCAGAGGTATCAGGACCAAAGCCATATCTCAACGGACGATATTCATATTTCACCATTCGGCCCCGGTGCTCTGGAATTAGGTCTAATCAAGCCGAGGACAGGGGAGAGATATCTAGAATTGGGATGCGGTGCCGCCCAGAATTCCATTGCCCTTGATAAGCAGGGTGCTACCACATACGCTGTAGACGGATCAGAAATACAGCTGCAACATGCGAAATCCCTTCTACTGGCGTCAGATTCAAACACTAATCTTATAAAAAGCGATCTTGAAAGACTAAATTGGTTGAAAGCAGACGCGTTCGACGGCGTTGTCAGCTGTTTCGCAGTTGAATTTGTCCGAGATTTGGAATCTTTTATCAGTGCTGTCCACGCAACACTGAAGAAAAATGGATTACTCCTTCTCGCTACGGTCCATCCACTTGGGGCCTTTGAATGGGATGAAGGAGATGAATACTTGAGAGTGGAGGACTACCTAAATCCTCCAGTAGAACTGTGGAATGAAGGTTCCGGTCTCTATGAATATGGAGTAACAATCTTTCGGACCATTGAGACTTTGTTCTCTGTTTTGGTTTCCCAAGGCTTTTCAATTGAAAAGATTCTTGAGCCAGCTCCCATTGAAAATCCCCTAAAAAGTCCCTACAAGGGTAGGTACTGGGAACCATACATGGACAGACTACAGAAAATACCTTTTTCTATAGTATTTCTTGCAAGAAAGTAACTTCCATAACGCATTTCCTAGCCTCCACCGATCGCCCTCACAACTTCCACGGAGTCACCGTTTTTTAGGTGGATCTCACCATATTCTTCTTTGGGAATGATTTCACCATTTATGGCTACCGCAATACTCACCTGTTTATCAAAGCCGATTGATGTCAGATAATCAACAATCGACACCGATTCCTGTATCTCGGTGTCTTTACCATTAATTCTTACTTGCATTTCACTATCCTGCTTCATTAAGCATGGCATCCATTAATTGAGTAGCTGCAATTTTCGGTTCATCAGTAGCGAGAATAGCAGAAATTACGGCCACTCCGTGTGCTCCCACCTTAATAACGTCAGCAGCGTTCGATGCATCAATCCCCCCTATACCAACGAAAGGTATATCGAGAGATAAATTATATTCTTTAAGAATACTTGTACCTACTGAATCCTCACCGGGATGACTCTGGGTAGGAAAAACTGACCCAACAAAAACATAATTAGCTCCATTTTGTTGGGCACGTTGTGCCACTGGTAAAGAATGAGTAGATTGCCCGAATGAGTCTGAATAACTACCCACAAGTCCCAATTCCGACTCCGGCAAATGTAGAAAATCCACTCCCGGTAAGTGACTTGCTTCCAAGCTGGAATTTACAGCTAATAAAGCGCGCCCATCAACTACATCAACTACATCTAGGACCAAGTTCTTAAGAGCTTCTTCCGTCAACCTTTTTTCTCTTACCTGTACCAGGTTGACTCCACCCTGAACGGATTCGTCTATAACTTTTAGCAACCTGTCTTTCCCAACTTTTTCCATGTCAGTTACAAGGCAAAGAGTTGGGTATGGCAATGATACAGACACCGTATTAAGAAGTGCCTGCTCCTGGACTGCTATCAATCGCGGAGGACCGCACGGGTATTCTTCCTGCTAGATACGCCTCTCTGCCGGCCTGGACTCCGAGCTTAAATGCTCTTCCCATACGCTCCGGATCAGGGGATTGCGCGATAGCTGTGTTAACTAAGACGGCATCAGCCCCTGCCTCAAAAGCCTCCGAAGCGTCGGAAGGGACAGCAAGGCCGGCATCTACCACGACCGGAACACTTGCCTCTTCAATAATCAATCGAATTTCTTCCATGGTAAGAATACCTTGGCCCGTTCCAATGGATGAACCCAAAGGCATTACAGTTGCACATCCGATTTCACACAGTCGAGCCGCCAAGACAGGGTCAGCATGAATATATGGAAGCACCGTAAAACCATCTTTTATAAGTTCTACGGCTGCCTCATAAGTTCCAACAGGGTCTGGGAGTAAGTGCTTGGGATTCGGGATGACTTCCAATTTAACCCAGTCAGACCCAGTGACTTCTCTTCCAAGCCTCGCTGTCAAAACAGCCTGTTCAGCTGTAGCACTTCCAGCCGTATTAGGCAGCACGGTGTAGCGGCTCCAATCAAAATAATCCAAAATGGTCTTCTCGTTTGGGTTGGATAAATCCAACCGACCAATGGCAACTGTAATAATCTCTGCACCAGAAGCGACTATGGAAGAAACCATCTCCTCCATACTTCTGTGGCGCCCTGTTCCCACCATCAATCTGGACTCAAACGTTTTATCGGCAATTTGTAGCAAATCTGTCATACTCTTGCTCACTATCCCTGTTTATATATAAAAACCTACCCAGAGGTGACCTGATGCTGAAAAAGTCATTCCCTACGCTGGCATTACCCAGTTCAGGTGACGGGTCGGCAAAATTAATTACCCTCTCAGCATGCTTCAAGCTCCCCGATCTCCGCGCATTATATAACTACTCATCCCAACAGTTAAAATCTTTCCTGTAAATGAGTTCTAACCAGATCATAATAACTATGGTTAAAATTCAATTACCGAAAGGCTATTTAGATACTAAGAAGAGGCAGGGGTTAAAAATAATTGGCTGCGAAAAGGCACTTTACTGCTAGCGCATATGTGGTAAATGATCGGAAAGTTCTTCTGCATTACCACAAAAAAGTTCGTCTTGTGCTCCCGCCAGGTGGTCATATAGAACCAAACGAGACGCCGGCTGAGTCTGCCATTAGAGAAGTAAAGGAAGAGACTGGACTCGAAGTTAGAATAATACCTCTGCAAACAGATCCGACTTACATTTCACCTCGGACTACCCCAACTCCACGACTAATCCAAATAGAGGACATAGATGATCCAGTTGAGGGACAACATGAACACATAGACTTTATCTTTTATTGCATTCCAGATGGATCGGTCGGAAAATCTAGTGGATGGTACTGGTTTTCACTTGAAGATTTAAAGACAGGAATCGTGGACGATAGTGGCCATTTATTGGTTCCGCCAGACGATGTCGTAGAGCTGAGTACGGAGGCGATTCTACTTGCTTAGTGAGACATTTAGGATTAAGAACAAACTACTTGTGAGTTATCATTTACGGTGTCTCATCTTCATGATTGAACAAACCAAGTTGAAAGGAATATAACATGGCAAGTCATCGCATCGCCGTCATCAGGGGAGATGGAATTGGTATAGAGGTTGTTGAAGAAGGTCTGAAAGTACTTAAAGCTGTTTCCGAAAATCATTCATTTGATATTCAATTTGACGAATTCCCGTGGGGATCTGACTACTACAAGGCTAACGGCGCAATGATGCCAAGTGACGCATTAGACACACTCTCCACTTACGACGCAATTTTTCTAGGCGCGGTAGGTCATCCAGACATTCAAGACCATATAACTTTGAATGGACTACTCCTACCAATAAGACGCAAGTTTGACCAATACGTGTGTGAGCGACCGAGTATTTTGTATCCCGGCATAGAGTCTCCACTTTCTGGGAAAAGCCCCTTCGACATCGACATGGTTGTGATTCGAGAGAATACTGAGGGCGAATATGCAAACGTTGGTGGCTTTCAGTACATGGATTTCCCCGAGGAAGTAGGTATACAAACAGGGGTATTCACAAGAAAAGGATGCGAGAGGGTCATAAGGTATTCATTTGAACTTGCTAGACGGCGGAACAAGAAAAAACATTTAACCTCCATCACCAAATCAAATGCCCAGGGATATGGAATGATAGTCTGGGATCGGGCCTTTGACCGAATTGCCTCCGAATACCCTGATATCCAGACCGATTCCCTGCTTATTGATGCGGCAGCGATGGACTTTATACGTAAGCCCGAAGTATTCGATGTAGTCGTCGGAAGCAATCTGTTCGGTGACATACTGACGGACATTGGTGCGATTATTACAGGAAGTATGGGGCTAGCCTCTAGCGCCAATTTGGACCCAGACAAACGCTATCCCTCTATGTTCGAACCTGTACACGGCAGTGCCCCGGACATTATGGGTAAAGGAATTGCAAACCCGATGGCTCAAGTCCTTACGAGTGCTATGATGTTAAGGCATCTCGGAGAGGAATCAGCAGCGGATGAAGTAGAAAACGCCGTTCAAAATCTATTAACGGAGGGCGAAATCCTAACGCCTGATCTAGGGGGGACTTCCTCTACAGACTCTGTTGGTACAGCTATCGTTAATGCACTCTGAAACAATAGTTTTTCATACTTAAACCGTAAATGGAGCAGATTGACCTTAATCACAGATGGTATCAGTAAAAGCAATTGAAACCCGTTTTCCCCACCAACAGATAGAAGGGAAATGGCAAGAGAAATGGGAATCCTCGGAACTATACAAAGTTCGCGACGATGATCCCCGGCCCAAATGGTACGAATTAACCATGTATCCGTATCCATCTGGAGACCTCCATGTTGGTCATTGGTTCGTCCTGACAGGTGCAGACATACACGCCAGATTTCGTAGAATGCAGGGCTTTAATGTGCTGCATCCTATGGGATTCGATGCGTTTGGTTTAAACGCTGAGAATGCCGCCATCGAAAGGGGAATACATCCCCACACATGGACCATGTCCAATATTGAGAGAATGAGAAATCAACTCAGAACACTTGGTCCAATGTATGACTGGGACAGAGAAGTTATTACGTGCATTCCGGAATATTATCGCTGGAACCAGTGGTTTTTTCTGAAATTTTACGAAAAAGGTTTGGCCTACCGAGCGAACGCGCCAGTCAACTGGTGCCCTTCATGCGTCACTGTTTTAGCAAATGAACAGGTCATCGAAGGGCTCTGCGAACGGTGTGACACCGCCGTAACACGCAGAGACATGAATCAGTGGTTTTTGAAAATAACCGAGTACGCTGATGAACTTCTAGATCAGTCCAATATTACTTGGCCGGAACGTATAAAAACCATGCAAACAAACTGGATCGGAAGAAGTGAAGGTGTTGAGTTTGCTTTTGATATTTCCGAGTATGGGTTAGCTACTGACTCCCTAGTAACCTTTACAACCAGAATAGACACAGTTTTTGGGGTTACATTCGTCGTAATGGCACCAGAACATCCACTGGTCTCCCAATTGACTACACCGGACAGAAACGAACAGGTGCAGGAATATATCAATCAATCCAGACTGGCTTCAGAAATTGAAAGGCTTGCGACAGATCGTGAAAAAACTGGAGTTTTCCTTGGTAGTTACTGTGTAAACAAACTTAACGGAGAGCGTGTCCCTATCTTTATAGGAGATTATGTCTTACACAGTTACGGCACTGGTGTGGTCATGGGGGTTCCAGCTCACGACGAAAGAGATTTCATATTCGCCAATAAATACAGCCTCCCTATACGGGTGGTGGTGGCCCCCGAAAATTATATTGATAATCAAGAGCTCAAAGAAGCCCATGTTGGTCAGGGTCTTATAGTTAACTCAGGTGACTTCGACTCTTTGGACAATATAAGAGCCAAAGACGCCATAGCTGACCGAATCGAATCTATGGAGCTAGGATCCAGACGGGTGAATTACCGAATGCGTGATTGGCTTATCTCACGCCAACGCTACTGGGGCACACCAATTCCATTCATCCATTGCCTGGACTGCGGAACCGTACCAGTACCATATTCAGAACTGCCAGTTATACTCCCAGAGGACGCAGAATTTCTACCTACGGGAGAATCCCCGCTGGCACTCCACGAGAAATTTGTAAACACAGATTGTCCTCAATGTGGAAAAGCGGCCAAACGTGAAACGGACACGATGGATACCTTCGTGGACTCTTCTTGGTACTTTCTTCGCTATGCTAGTCCAAACTTTGAGGAAGGTCCTTTTGAACCTGGTGCGGCGACGAGATGGAATCCAGTTCATCAGTACACAGGGGGCGTGGAACATGCAGTCATGCATTTGCTCTACTCCCGCTTTTTCGTAAAAGCAGCTCGGGACCTAAAACTTATAGATTTCGATGAACCTTTTCAGAGGTTATTCAGTCAGGGAACTATAATATATAAGGGCAGTAAAATGAGTAAATCCAGGGGCAACGTCATTGCCCCGGATGATTACGTTAAAGCAGTTGGATCTGATGTGGTTAGGACCTACCTAATGTTCATTGGTCCTTGGGATCAAGGAGGTGAATGGAGTGACTCCGGAATAAACGGTTCAGCCCGTTGGTTGAATAGGGTATGGGATATTGCACATCTACCTGCTCCTGCGATCAACCAGTGTGAATCCGGCGACAAGAACATCGATAGACTTCTCCACAAGACGATTCAAAGAGTCACAGATGATATTGATCGTTTCAAGTACAACACAGCTATATCCTCATTAATGGAATTTACCAATGAACTTTCAGCCGCCCATTCGGCAAATACTGTCTCATTGAGTAAATGGAAGGATTCTCTCGACCATCTACTTATATTAATGTCTCCTATCGCACCTCATATTACTGAGGAACTATGGGAAAAGTCCGGAAATGAGTACAGCATACATAACCAAAATTGGCCAAAGTTTAAAGAAGAACTATTGATCGATGATGAGATAACTCTCGTTGTTCAAGTGAACGGCAAAGTCCGCGATAAACTAATCGCGCCTGCGCAAGTTAATCAAGATGAGGCTGAGAAACTAGCCTTATCAAGTAATCGTGTAGATGGCCACGTCAGTGGTAAAACAATTAGGAAAATTATTTACATTCCTGGGAAACTGATAAATATCGTCGCAAACTGAAGGGAGAATGACAAATCTATGAAAGCATCAATAGCTGTTTTACCAGGGGACGGTATAGGCCCAGATGTTGTGGCAGAATCAATAAAAGTGCTTCATGCAGTATCTGATCGTTTTGGACATGAATTTTCGTTAAAAACCGCTGAGATCGGGGGGGGATCAATCGATAAATATGGTGATCCATTACCCCAGAAAACTGTCGAAACATGCAACGACTCAGACGCCATATTATTTGGAGCTGTTGGAGGCCCCAAATGGGATGATCCATCGAACAATGTCAGACCAGAAGACGGTATTCTCGCCATTCGCAAATCACTAGGTCTCTTCGCCAACTTACGACCTGTAAAAGTCTATCCTTCCTTAATAAACTCAAGTCCACTGAAGCCCGAGTATCTTGAGGGCGTTGATATGCTGGTACTGCGTGAACTAACAGGAGGATTGTATTTTGGTAAGCCCAAAAAACGTTGGAATACAAGTCGGGGCAGAAGAGGAGTTGATACTCTCAAATATACTGAAAGAGAAATAGAGAGAATTTTGAGAGTTGGTTTCGAACTTGCAATGGGCAGACGGAAAAAGCTGGCGTCAGTGGATAAGCAAAATGTACTGGAATCGTCCAGGTTATGGAGAGAGATCGCGGTAGAGGTATCACATGAATATCCTGAGGTAGAACTCGAACATATCCTCGTAGATAATGCAGCAATGCAGTTGATCAGAAACCCCGCAAATTTCGACGTTATCGTGTCAGAAAATACCTTTGGTGACATTCTGACAGATGAGGCATCAGTTCTTGCTGGATCTATGGGTATGCTCCCGTCAGCAAGCCTGTCAACTCTTCCGGGCAGCAATAGAACAAAGAAAGTCAGTTTGTATGAGCCCATCCACGGGACCGCTCCGGATATTGCCGGTAAGGGCATAGCAAATCCGATTGGATCAATTCTTAGCACAGCTATGATGCTTCGTCTCTCTTTTGGCATGGCTGATGAGGCAGATTCCATCGAGAGAGCGGTGGAATCCGTACTTTCAGAAGGATATCGGACCGCTGACATCTCGGCAGATGGGGGAGACGTAGTTGGGACCACTCAGATGGGAGATGTTATAGCGGGACAAATCTGAGTTAGTTCAAGCTCGCTAAAATATCTCTATCTGAAAGTAGGCTGTTAGAATCCAAGCTGGCTGCTAACACCATATTTCTCTGCCAATGCACTAAGCTCAGACCAGGTACTATCCTCCACGAATATACCATCGGCTTTCTTCTTTTGTTCACTAAGGTACTCTAACTCACCTGGATAGTAGATCTCATCAAAACCGGGAGCGGTTTCAGAGTTCTTTAAGTATTGAGCAAATTCGGCAACTTCCTCCTTAAAATCGTCGACGTCCCGAAAGGCAGCAAGATTGAACACGGCAATGAAGCATCCGTCATTGTGACGACCTGACGGATCATGTCCAAAGCCCAATCCTGTAAGGATCCCAGAGAAAATCTCTACCATTGAAGAAAGACCATAACCTTTGTGTCCTTGATCTCCACCCAAAGGAAGAATGGCTCCCCCTTCCCCAAGATCGTTAGGGTTAGTTGAAGGGTCTCCATTTTTATCTAGAATCCATCCTTCTGGTATATCCTGACCTCTCGCCTTTGCGAGGTTAACTTTTCCACCAGCCACGGCACTGGTTGCCATATCTATGAAGAAAGGTCCATCTAGATTGCTAGGCATTGCAATTGCAATAGGATTAGTTCCTAGTCTTTTCTCTCTACCACCAAACGGGACGACACCCTTCGCAGATCTGCCAGAATCTGCCGTAATCATTGCAATCATGTCTGCCTCGGCACCCATCAAAGGGTAACTAGCCAAACGTCCAATATGACTCTGCCGATGAACAGTTGTTGCAGCTACATTTTGAGTTTTAGCCTTTTCGATGGTCATTTTCATAGCCCGTTCTGCTACAACGTAGCCAAACCCCCAGTGACCGTCTATAACTGTAGTGGTAGGAGTATCTTTCAAGAGTTCAAATTCTGCCCCCGGAACGATGTGACCTCGGTCTACCCTGTCAATGTAGGTCGGAATTTGGATAATCCCATGAGAGTCATGCCCGGCGAGATTGGCGCCAATCGAAAGTCTTGCTACAGTTGATGCCTCATCGGCAGAAGCCCCTGCACCTCGAAGTAATTGTGAAGCGATTTCCTCTAATTGATCTGGCATTATAGTAGGCATTAAAAACTCCTTTACTAGTCCTCTATCCATTCTGCGGCCCGGCTAACTGCACGAGACCAGTCATTACTCAATTTGTTCCTAACAGAGGGTAGCATGTCAGGCTCCCAAGTGTTACCAGGAAGCCACAGGGACGCAATCTCATTTGTGTCCTTCCAAAACGAAGATCCTAAGCCGGCCAAATAGGCTGCCCCTAATGATGTGGTTTCAGCATCTATGCTTCTCTGTATATTTATCTCTGAAATATCTGCCTGAAATTGCATTAGAAAGTTGTTCTCAGTCGCACCTCCATCCACCCGTAATACGTTGATAGGTGCCTTCATGTCATTTTGCATAACACGAAAAACATCCTGGCACTGGAAGGCGATCGACTCTAAGGCCGCCCGGGCAATATGTGAAGCAGTACTGCCTCTAGATATCCCAGAGATGCTCCCTCGTGCCCTTGGGTCCCAATAGGGTGCACCAAGCCCTGAAAATGCTGGGACAAAATAAACTCCTCCATTATCCTGAGTGTCTTTCGCCAATGATTCACTTTCTTTGGAAGAATCTATTATGCCCAGTTCATCTCGTAGCCATTGTACGGTGGCACCTGCTGAAAACACAGCACCCTCTAAAGCGTATACAGATTCTCCATTAAGGTGCCATGCAATTGTGGTCAATAACCCATTTTGACTTTGAAGAGACCTATTCCCCAGGTTCGCTAAAATGAATGCTCCAGTCCCATATGTGGCCTTTACCATGCCTTCACTAAAACAAGCTTGACCAAACAACGAACTCTGTTGATCTCCCGCAATTCCCGAAATAGTAATTGCCTTACCTCCGAAATAATTACCCCCGGTCTCAGCCAGTGAGCCAGAGGATGGAAGCACCTCGGGTAGCAGGGATAAAGGAATGTCCATGGCCTCGGCCAATGTTTTTGACCATTCACCAAGATGAATATCAAATAGCATCGATCTACTGGCATTTGTGTAATCTGTTACATGTCTTAAACCGTTGGTCAAATTCCAGATAATCCAAGAGTCGACGGTCCCAAAAGCCAGTCTGCCCTCATCCGCCAATTCTCTTGCGCCGCTCACATTTTCCAATAGCCAAGATATTTTGGAAGCACAAAAGTAAGGATCAACGGTAAGGCCCGTAACCCTACGAATTTCGTCCTGAAGACCCATCTCCTTGTATCTCTCGCAAATATATGTAGATCTGCGACACTGCCAACCGATTGCGTTGTGGATTGGTTTGCCAGTCCTCTTGTCCCACATAAGAGTAGTTTCTCGTTGATTTGTGATTCCTATACTGCGGATATTTTCTGGAGCTACCTCGTATTCATCCAAAAGATTGTCTATCGTTTCCATAACACTATGGAATAGTTCTTCCGGATCGTGTTCAACCCAACCAGGTGCGGGAAAATGCTGTGTGATTTCCTGATATGCTGATCCTACAATTACGCCTGATGAATCGACAAGTGAAGACCTTGTTCCAGTCGTACCTTGATCAACAGTGAGAATGAACCCATGTTTTTCCAATTTAAACCTCCAACATTCCGCTTATACTATGCCCCGTGACGCTTCGATAACAACATTTTTAAGCAATGAGATAAGGGTAAAGGTGTTTAATAATATGTCGGACAATAGAATCAAAATCCAGACGGAGAACATCTCTATTTCTTGTGTTCTTAATGAAACTGAAAGTGCGAAAACTGTGTTTGGTCATCTTCCAATAGAGGGAACCGTAAACACTTGGGGGGACGAAATATACTTTTCCACCGCTATATCACTTGATAACGAAGAGAATGCGAGTGATGTTGTCGAATCAGGAAGCCTTGCCTATTGGCCACCAGGCAACGCTATCTGCATATTTTTCGGGCGTACTCCGGCTAGTATTGGAGACGAACCGAGAGCAGCAAGCCCAGTAAATATTCTCGGCAGTATTGACGGAGATGAGAAGATTTTCCGGTCCGTTAAGTCTGGTTCACCAATACGTTTAGAGGTGGAATAACCATGTCTGGCGTTAGTTTTACAGCAGAGTTAAGAATCCTCGCTGATCCTCTGTGGTCGCGGGAGCTAAGTCACCCATTTGTATTAGGAATCGGTAACGGCACTCTAGATATCGAGATATTTCAATTCTTCCTCAAGCAGGATTATATATTCCTGATCGAATATTCAAGAGCTATAGCGATCGCCGCTGCTAAAACGACCCACCTAGATGATATGGCTTGGTTTTCCAGATTATTGGAAGAAACCCTTAACACCGAGATGGCTCTCCATTTAGAGTACTGTGAGGAGTTTGGGATAGAAAAAGAGGAAGTCCTCGCTACGACCGCCCAGCCAGGAACTCATAACTACACACAACATCTCCTAAGCACTGCCTATTCGCAAAACGCTCTTCACACGGCAGTAGCAGTTCTACCCTGTGCGTGGGGATATGCGGAGATTGGTCAAGCGTTAGCGAAAGAAAACCCAACACTGGAACAGCCTCTGTATAGAAAATGGATCGACATGTACAGCTCTGAAGAATTTGCGGACTTGGCAAGATGGCTTAGAAGTTACATCGATCGGGAGGTATTACTTATACCAGATGGTGAAAAAAAGGCACTGGAACGTACATTTCTTGTGAGCAGTGAATACGAATATGAATTTTGGGACTCCTCATACAACAAACTCACCTGGTCATTTGAAGGTTGAACTATTATATGAATATTTCATTTTATGATCATGTCTTTAAAATATTATTCATATCCGCTATACTACAGTGATGAACATTGTTTTTAGTGATTCGGTTAATGTATGTGGAGTATATGAATGAGCGAAAATAGTGCCAATACCATCACGATTGAAGATAAAATCAGCAACCATGAGTGTGTTCATCACTGGGTTATAGCGGATCCCGACGGGCCCACTAGCAACGGATCCTGCAAGAAATGCGGCTCGGCAAAAGAATTCATGAACTATTTTGAGGGTTCTTCGTGGGGATCTGATGTTTCGCTTGATCAGCTGAACAAGTCAGTAAACAGCGAACGAAAAAATCCTCTTGAGACGGTTGCAGCATCCGTTAGAAAAGAAGAGTCCTATTAATAAGGATTCGGCGATTAACGAAAGAGATCTTTCTCCCGGTCGCGTATCAATTGATTTATGCCCACAAGAGAGGATTCATAGTTTAATCCTCTAATAATTGAAACGGGTGTATTCGTAGCCTTTCCTGACACAAGGTCCGCTGCGGCTGCGACAATATCCACAGTTGCCACCATCGTCACGTTCAGTGGTTTCCCAACCGCATCAATAGTATCGCGATAATCGTTTATGGGAGCTATCCCATAACTACCGACTGCAAAATTCAGATGTCCTTCCCGCCAAGGCCTGCCAAAGGTATCAGAAATCACCACAGAGAAGTGATTGATAGCTGTCACCCCCGACAGTCGTTTATGAATTTCTTTGGCGGATGCATCACTGTCTCTAGGAAGCAAAGTTACAGTGTCTTCGCCGGGAACATTTGAAGCATCTATCCCTGCATTTGCACATATGAAACCGTGATGGGTTTCCATAATCAACACACCCCTTTCTTCATCTAGACGTACGATTCCCTTAGACTGATTCAATATCAGTTGAACCAGTCGAGGATCTTTCCCGGTCTTCGAAGAAATTGAAAGCGCCTCACTGCAAGGTACAACAGTGGCTAGTGCAACCGTCATACCTTCAGACTTTGACACGATTTTTTGTGTGACAACATAAATGTCCCCTTCACAAAAACCAAGGGAATCACGTTCAATAGCATCTGCAATCAAATCGCCAATATTGTCGCCTTCAGCGACCTCAGGAATGCCAGACAGAGCCAGAATTTCGATTCTATTTCTATTTTCTTCTTTTGCCATAATTACCAACGCAGAGTGCCGATATAACTTAACGAGGAATTTACATTAACCCCAGTAGGTTTCCTGTTTAGAACCGAATAGTTCCCTGGCGCCCTTCATATAACCTTCTGTTGGATCTATATCATGAGGAGGATTTTCGATTAATATTTTTTCGTCCAGCTCAACCCCGATACCGGGAGCTGTCGGAACATCGAAGTAGCCACCTTGCTGCTTCGGAAATTCCCCAATAACGACTTGGTCGAACCACGGAGCATGCCCACCTTCTTGAATCATGAAATTAGGCATACCAACGTCGACCTGTATTGCTGCCATAGTATTTACCGGACCATATGGATTATGAGGCTGAACACCCACATAATAGGCTTCTGCCATTGCGGCAATCTTCTTTAATTCTGAAATGCCCCCGGCATGGCAAATATCCGGTTGTATTAGAGCAACTACCTGTCTTTGCAAAAGTTCCACAAAATCCCATTTTGTATACAGTCTCTCTCCAGTCGACAAAGGAACATTTACAGAATCAGCTACCTTGGCCATTGCTTCGACATTTTGAGGAGGTACAGGCTCCTCAAAGACGTATGGTCTCATATCGGCCACAGCATCTGCGAATCTGATGGCTGATGAAGGATTAAGGCGCCCGTGGCATTCAATCAGCAGCTCAACATTCGGCCCAACAGCCTCTCTCACAGCATAAACTTTTGCTATAGAATCTGCTTCCGCCTCCGCTGAAGGGAAAAGGCCAGTATGGGCAAATGGGTCTCCTTTTAGGGCTGTCAATCCAGTAGCAGTCTCTCTCAAGGCGTGTTCAACGCAATCCTCCGGAGTAGCCCCATCGAACCGGCCATAAGTCCAAATTTTCTCCCTCATTTGACCACCAATAAGCTCCCAGACAGGACAATTAAACGCTTTACCCTTAATGTCCCAAAGAGCGATCTCGATCCCGCTTATAGCAGCGAGTTGAATGACTCCGCCCCGAACATTATGGTAAAGGTGGTAGAGCTCCTGCCAATGCTGCTCAATTCGAAATGGATCCTTGCCAATCAAAGTCGCTCCAATTTCATCTACCATACTGGCTACGGTCAGCGGGCCACAGGTAGATTCACCCCATCCAACCAGGCCCTCATCTGTCTCAATTTTCACGTAGACGAAATTTCTTTTAGGTTGTTTGTCGATGCCCTTCCCAGCCATCTGTGGAGAGCCAGTTGGTATCGCCTTAACACTTGTTATTTTCATTAACTCCATTCTCCTATTACTGCTATGGGGCTTAGGATTTATTTGACGAAGTCCACTAAACAATGAACCAGAAAGTTGGATGCGATATACTCGAATACTATACGCAACTCCATCGAATTATAAGGACATAGATTTGGAATTTCTCAGAAGTTTATTATTTGTTCCTGGTAATCAACCTAGGATGCTGGAGAAAGCTTCCCAGACCCTTCCCGATGCATTCATTCCAGATTTAGAAGACTCTGTCGCCTATGACGACAAGGATGAGGCCCGACAAGTAGTATCTGAACATTTAGATATGCTTATTGCCACTGGAAAGAAGATTGTACCCCGTGTAAATTCGCTAGACACTGGAATTTTTGAAAAGGATATTGAATCCATTGTCAGACCAGGACTCTACGGGATTTCAGTCGGAAAAATTTCAAGCCCATCTGATATAGGCAACATAGCTGTGGCCCTCAGCCGATGTGAAAATCGAGTTGGTATTCAGACTGGAACCATAAAGATTATTCCTTGGATCGAAACAGCTAGGGCGGTTATAGATTGCCATGAGATCCTCTCTTCATCAAGTCGTATTTGTGCAGCTGCATTTGGGGCAGAGGATTTTACCAATGACATGGGTATAGAGCGTAGAAAGGATGATCGGGAAATTGCCTACGCTCGCAGCGTGGTGACAGTCTCTGCTAGGGCAGCAAATGTGCTGGCATTAGATACTCCATTCTTTGCCTTTCGGGATCCTGAAGCATTGAAATTGAATGCCGAAGATTCCCGTTCGTTAGGCTTCAATGGAAAATTCGCTATTCACCCAGCCCAAATTCAAACCATTAATGAGTGTTTTTCCCCAACAAAAGAGGATATCGAATACGCTGGTCAGATAATACAAACTTTCGAGGAGGCTGCAGCGGAGGGACGTGGATCTACATCTCTGAATGGAATGGTTGTGGATGTACCAGTAGTGAAAAGAGCGGAATCAGTTATAACAATGGCTAGAGACATGGAACTCCTATGAAAATGGTCTCAGATTTTTGATGATGGATGTTATTACACTCAAAGGACTCGAGTTCTTTGGCCATCATGGGGCATATGAACAGGAACGCATTCGCGGACAGACATTCCGACTCGATGTGAAGATTGAGGCAGACCTCCAAGAGGCCTGCGTTTCAGATAACATTGAGGACACTGTAGACTATTCCCATGTTGTGGACATCGCAAGGAAACTTGTAGAAGGTCCTCCTTACTTGCTGCTCGAATCCCTTGCAGGATCTCTGTCAAACCTTCTACTAAAGCTTCCACGTGTAGAGGCGGTTTCAATCAAAATTATGAAACCAAATGTCGATCTCAACAATGGAAAAATCGACTATGCTTCCGTCTCTATCCATCGTAGCAACAAAGTCTAGATACATTCCAAGGAGAGGCTAAATTGACGTCTGATATCACCACTCTTGGACAACTAATCAGTTCAGGATA
>Ga0310345_10002308_pt1 | contig 19611 bp, 20 predicted proteins | sample HC15DNA20500_MG_FD_204667 | JGI IMG/M metagenome (GOLD analysis project Ga0310345, IMG submission 204667) | Marine microbial communities from station ALOHA, North Pacific Subtropical Gyre - HC15-DNA-20-500_MG | ecosystem: Environmental > Aquatic > Marine > Oceanic | place: Pacific Ocean: North...
TCCCATGGCGACCCGGTCTGCGACATGTGCTGGATCGGGAACGCGAGCCGCGACGCAATAAGTGGCCAGGAGGACCGCGACGAGCCGGCGGCGTCCTGAGAGCGTGAACGAGAGAGGATCAGAACCGACCCATGCGCACCATCCTGTTACTGTAATTGCGTCTATCGAGAACGTACGGACGGGATTGCGACTATCAAGACAGCCTCGCGGCCTTTCATGTAAGCGTTTGTCGCAATGCCGGAGCCTGTTACAGTGAGAGACAATTTTTTCGTGTAAAGACGGGCAAACACCGACGTGCCGGGCTGACGAGGACTCCGACCGGCACTTTCAGTACCGGTCCGGTTCCGCACACATCATCGTTTTCGGGCCTCCAGTTTGGCCAGCCGCCGCTCGAATTCATCCTCGTCGATTTCGCCGCGGGCATAGCGTTCACGAAGGACATCCATCGCAGTCTGACCATTCCCGGTGTCGGAGCGGTTGGAAAAGCCGCGAACCGCAAGAAAAATCAGACCGATGATAAGTGCCCAGAAAATCACCATCATCAGGCCTCCAAAGATACCGTGCCCACCCCACATCATGTGACCGGAGCCATCGTAGATATCGGCCATGCCCGGCGTTGCGACGAAGAGGAGCGATCCTGCAGAGATGACTGAGCCGTTGAGTTTCATGTCGTTGTCCTTTCCTGTTTCAGGGGTTCCGGTCCCAGCGGCAGCGTCACGGTCGCCACGAGGCCGCCTTCTGCCCGGTTGGTGAGGCCAATGTCCCCGCCATGCGCCCGGATGATCGTCCGGGCGATGGACAGTCCAAGTCCGGTGCCGCCGGTCTCTCTCGAGCGGGATTTCTCAAGCCTGAAATAGGGCTCGAAGACCTGTTCAAGCTCGCCGTCCGGTATTCCGGGGCCATTGTCAGCGACGCGGATAATGGCGTGATCGTCCTCGCGTCCATAGCTGACATCAACGTTTCCGCCATAGCGTTCGGCATTGTCGATGAGGTTGCGAAGGGCACGCCGGACCGATTGCGACCGCAAGCGCAGATGAACGGTCTCACCTTCCTGCAGGGAAAAGTTGTCCAGCATATCGGCGCGGAGTTGACCCAGAAACGCGCCCATTTCGACGGTCTCGTAGTCTTCCGAGCTTGCGATTCCGCGCGCGAAGGAAAGGGTCGAGTCCACCATTTCCTGCATCTCCTCGATCGAGGCGACGAGGCTGTCGCGTGTCTCCCGCTCGTCAACCATTTCCGAGCGGACGCGCAGTGCCGTGAGAGGCGAGCGCAGATCATGTCCGAGGGCCGCGAGAAGCCGTGTCCTGTGGGCGAGGAAACGGGTCAGCCTGTCTTGCATCCGGTTGAACGTCCGTGTCAGGTCCCGCACCTCTGCGGGTCCGATCAAGGGCAGCGGATTGACATTTTCGCCGCGCCCGAGGCTGTCGGCGGCATGGGATACGCGCAAGAGCGGGCCGGTCAGGCGGGTCAGAAGAAACCAGCATGCGGCGACAAGAATAATGGCAGCCGTGATGCCGAAGCTCACGAAAGATGCCCAGGGCCATTGCAAAGGTGGGCGTTCGAACCGCGTGCCGACATTGAGCCACTGTCCGCCCGTCAGGGCAATGGACAGCTGCATCTCGATTGCCGACAGATCGCCCCGCATCATCGCCAGATGCATTTCGGCCATCTCGGGCGCCATATGCGGCATCGGAAGGATGCCGTGATCGACCTCGTGGACCTCTACGCGAATTTCGCGGGTGTCTTTCGCTCCGAGAAGACCACGCACTCTTGCCTCGACAGCACCGCTGTCCGCGTGTGTGTCGTGGTCGACGGTCGGAGTATCAGACATGTCAAAGCGTACGAGTGGTGAATTGGCCGCCCGCAGAATGGCCGGTTCCAGCGTTGCCGGCGCTTCCTCGATCAGCCGCGCGACGTTCGCCGCGCGTCCCGCTGCCTCGAAGCCGAGCGCGGCCCGCACGGCCAGGCCGCGCTCGTCAACAAACAACCAGAGACTGACCGCCTGGGCGGCGGCGAGTGCCGCGATGATCAACAGGACCAGTTGGCCGCGCAGGCTGTCAAAGAAACGCCACATCAATCCAGCTCCGTCACATCGGCGGCAAGGCAATATCCGCCACCGCGCACGGTCGTGATCAGCCGGGGCCTGGATGGATCGGCCTCGATCTTTCTGCGAAGGCGGCTGATCTGATTGTCGATCGTCCGATCGAGCGGGGAGGCCGCGCGCCCTGCAGTGAGATCGAGAAGCTGATCACGGTTGAGGACGAGGCGGGGCCGTTCGAGCAAGACAACCAGAAGCTTGAGTTCCGAACCGGTGAGATCGATTTGCGCACCGTTTTCATCGGTCAACAACCGGCTGTCGGTATCGAGAGTCCATTGTGCGAATGCGATGCGTCTTCCCGAGAGTTTTCCGGCATAGGTCTCGGGCAGGGATGAACGCCGCAGGATGGCCTTGATCCGCGCAAGCAGCTCTCGCGGATTGAATGGTTTGGCCAGATAGTCGTCCGCGCCGATTTCGAGCCCGACGATGCGATCCGTCTCTTCGCCAAGCGCCGTCAGCATCAGGATCGGTACGCCACCCGTGGATGACAGACGGCGGCAGACCGACAGCCCGTCCTCGCCGGGCATCATGACATCCAGAACGATCAGATCGTACTGACCCATCGCGAGCTTGGCGTCCATCTCGACCGCATCCCGCGCCGAGGTCGCACGCAGGCCGTTCTTCTCCAGATAGCGCGAAACCGAGTCTCGGATTTCGCGATGATCGTCGACGACGAGGATATGAGGCTGATCGTTCATGTTCTTCCTTCTAACGGTTGCCGCATTGGTTTCCCGAAGAGATTTGTCACGAAATGTAACAGGGGCGGCGCTTTTGACACGGCGATACAATACCGTTGTTTCCTCGCATTTCATCACGGCCTAACGCTGCCATATGAAATCTATCGAAACCGAAACATGAGGAGATAACGATGACCCGCAAAACCCTGCTCGCAGCGACCGTTTTGGCCGCAACTGCAATCGGAGGAGCCGCGATCGCGGATTCCAATCACGGACATGGGGGCCAGTCCGGCCCGAAGGATCGCGCTGGCATGATGCAGGGCGGTTCCGGAATGATGGGCAACATGGGCGGCATGTCCGATATGATGGGCATGATGAAGCGCATGCACGGCCAGATGATGGGCGGTATGGGCCCGACGGCTGGCATGGGTCCGATGGGCGGGGAAATGATGCAGATGTTCGACGCCGACGGCGATGGCACGGTCACGCCGGACGAGATGCGCTCGCAACTGCAGGCCAAGCTCGCGGAATACGACAGCGACGGCGACGGATCGCTCTCGATTGCCGAGTTCGAAACCCTTCATAGCGCGATGATCCGCGAGATGATGGTGGATCGGTTCCAGCACCTCGATGCTGACGGTGACGGCGCGGTGACGGCGGAAGAGATGGCGGCACCCGCCGAAATGATGGAACGGATACAGATGATGCGGTCGAACATGGCACAGCCGCCGGTTCAGCCCGGCAATGGCCAGGGCATGAGCAACGGAACAATGATGAACGACAATTGAGCGGTTCGGCGCCAGCTCTGACTGGCGCCGATTTCCAAAACGCCTGACCCGCGAAGCATCCGGACGCCGAATCCAGAACGCGTTCGGAATTGCGACGTCCAGACAATGATCAGCAACCACCGCAAAATCGAAAGGAAGAATTGAAATGGCTTATACCTATGATCGCGTATTGAAGGATGTCGCCATAGACGACGCCGAATTGCTTGTTCGCGATGCTTTGGCAGAGAAGGGCTTTGGCGTACTGACCGAGATCGACGTGCAGGCGACGATGCAAAAGAAGCTGGGCGTGGAGATGCCGCCTTATCGCATCCTTGGCGCCTGCAATCCGGGCATGGCCCATAAGTCCATCGAGATCGAGCCGCGCGTCGGCGCGATGCTGCCCTGCAACGTGATTTTGCGCCAGGTGGACGGAGGAACCGAGATCAGCGCCATTGACCCGGTGGCCTCGATGCAAGCGGTGGAGAACGTCGACCTGAACGCGGTCGCCGGCCAAGTCCGCGATCTGCTCCGGGCAGCCGTGGACGCTGTCTGATTTTTGCTCGCGGCGCTCTTGACCCTCCAGTAACTGGAATCTGTATAATGGGCCGAAACCAGAGCAACCGAGATCGAGGCAAAGCGCAGCGGCGATCTTTCTGTTTGCCGCTAACCTGACATGAGGCGCAGATGAACCGCGACCATACCATACCACCTACCCTCAAGGCCGCCGTCGCGCTGGCCTTTGCGGTCGTCTTGCTAGCCCTTGCCTTCGGACCCTTATCCGACACCCTGACCGCTCTGAACGGCGACAGGATATCTACGTGGGTCATGGCTGCAGGCATCTGGGGTCCAATTGTGATCGTTGGACTGATGACGACAGCAATCGTGGCCACGCCGATCCCAAGTGCACCCATCGCGTTGGCTGCGGGCGCCGCTTACGGCCACACCCTCGGAACAGTCTACGTCGTTCTCGGCGCCGAACTCGGCGCTCTTGCAGCCTTCGGGCTCGCCCGGTTCTTGGGTCGGGACGTGTTGCGACAATGGTTCGGTGATAGGGTCGATGCTGGCTGGCTCGGCTCTCAGAACGTACTGACACTCACAGTTTTTGTCAGCCGGCTGCTGCCATTCGTTTCATTCGATATCGTCAGCTATGCCGCGGGGCTCAGCCGGCTGCAATTCTGGCGCTTCGGACTGGCCACCCTGGCCGGGATCATTCCCGCCAGTTTCGTGCTCGCGCATTTTGGGAGCGAAGTCGTCAGCGGAGACACTACCCGTGCTGCCTGGGCCGCAATCGGGCTGGGCGCACTGACCCTGACGCCGCTTGTCATCATTAGTATCAGAGACTGGCAAAGACGTGGGTTGCCCCATGACTGATCAACACTCACTTCATCGTCAAACGCCGCCGCCATGGAACAATCGCCATTGGCATTTCGGTTTTCGGGTTCAACGAAAAAGACAAAGGGCGCATCCATGCTGACCGCGGCGATACAATTTCCAGACATCGGCACCGATCTGTTCTCGATCGAGATCGGCAGTTTCACGTTCGCGCTGCGCTGGTACGCGCTTGCCTATATCGTCGGCATCCTCATCGGATGGCGCATCTGCCTGGCGGCTGTTCGTCGCTCGGCACTCTGGCCATCGGCCAGGCCGCCACTTGATCGCCAGCAGATCGAGAACCTCCTGACATGGATCATCCTGGGCGTGATCGTCGGCGGACGCGTGGGCTTCGTGCTATTTTATCAGCCCGACTACTACCTGGCCAACCCCCTGGAAATCCTCAAGGTATGGCAGGGCGGCATGTCTTTCCACGGCGGTTTCGCAGGTGTTGCGATCGCCACGCTGGCATTCTGTCTGCGCCAGAATGCGCCCATGCTCAGCACCGCTGACCTGCTTGCGCTGGCAACCCCACCGGGACTGTTTCTGGGGCGGCTTGCGAATTTCACCAACAACGAGCTTTGGGGTCGACCGACGGATGTTCCATGGGCGGTGATCTTCCCGGGCGATGCGGCGCAAGCCTGCGAAGGCATTACCAGCCTCTGCGCCCGCCATCCTTCGCAGCTCTACGAGGCGCTTCTGGAAGGGCTGCTGCTCGGTACGCTCCTACTCTATCTCGCCTGGCACCGCGGCTGGCTTAAGACCCCCGGCGCCCTGACCGGCGCATTTCTGATCGGGTACGGCTCTGCCAGGAGCTTCGTGGAGCTGTTCCGGCAGCCGGACATGCAGTTCGTGACCACTGAAAATCCGATCGGTCATGCGCTCCATTTCGGCGAATGGGGGTTAACGATGGGTCAAGTGCTTTCCGCACCGATGATCCTGACCGGACTGGCTCTGATTCTGTACGCGTTCAGACGCTCCGGAGGCGCAGCCGACCAGAAGCCGAATACGGTTGCGTGATCGAAAGGAGCCACGAAAAGGAGGAACTCGAATGAACGGCTATATAGAAGAAAAAAACAGTGAAACATCGATCCAGCGTGCATTGCTGGACGGGCGGGGGGCGTTTTTGGGGTTTCTCGTGAAACGGCTTCGCAACCGCGCCGACGCCGAGGATGTCCTGCAGGAGTTCTGCATCCGCGTCCTGGCGCGCAAGGATCAGCTGCGCGACGTCGAGCGGATGGATGCCTGGTTATACGCGATCCTGCGGTCCACCATGAACGATCATTACCGCAAGACCACACGGCACAGCCGGCTGGCCGTGGCTGTCGCACGAGAACCGCAAGAGTTGGTTGCCGATGCGCCGGTGCAGATGGCGCGGCCATGCACTTGCCCGAGCAGGCTGCTTACCGAGCTTCGTCCCATTGATGCCAAATTGATCCGGCGGATTGATTTCGGTGAAGACGATCGGGGAATGGTGGCCGCCGATATGGGCTTGAACCGCAACGCCCTTGCCGTTCGACTGCACAGAGCACGCGCTGCTTTGCGCCCGCATTATTCGCCGAGCCGGCTCGGCGGCGCGCTGGAGGCGGGTTGAAGCCGTTCTTGCCGGCTTCTGGGCACCAGCTTGTTGCCGATGAGAGCTACGCATCCCGGTTTGGTTGAGAGAGTGGACGAGACGACATCCTTTGGATGATTTCGCCCTTTGGATCGGCCACGACTTCTGGCCGCCCCTGGGCGTTCATTCGGTCGGCGGCATCTGCAACTTGCTCGCGATTATGGGTCGGCCCCGCGTAGCATCTGGATCTGCGGCCAGATGGCGGCCCAGTAGGGCGCGGCCGTTGCGGCAAGTATCAAGGTCATGCGCCGGGCTGAGATGATGAGACGAGCGCCGGCGCGCAGCACGCGTTCCCGCAGGCGGCGCAGGCTCCAAGGGGCTTTCGTGGCGCGCGCCATGGCCCGGCGCGCCACGTGCATGATCTGGTAGGCGAGCATGGCGACGAGCAACCGGACTTCGTTGCAGGCGAAGGCATCGATGGGGGGCGTGACCGATTTCGGCTTCTTGCCGCGCAGATGGGTCTTGGCGCGATTGGTGGAGGACAGCGCTGGAGACAGCACGTCCATCAGCTCGCCCATGTGGCCTTCTGCTTTGCCGCGCTGGCGATAATGGTCCAGCAGGGCCTGCCCCTTCATCTGGAAGCGCGAGATCGAGGTGACGAGGAAGAAGCGGTCGAGCAGCAGATCGCCCTCGCGCTCCTTGACTACCAGCACCACACGGCGGGGCTCGTCCCAGCCCTGCGCCTGGTATTCCAGCTCATGCGTCCAAAGCCGCGGTTCCGTCGGCCGTCGTCCCGGCGGTCGCTTCATGTGCGGCGCCGCGAGCCTGTCGAGGGCTGCGTTCGCCCGCAGGCGGGCGACGTGGTGGATGCCGCGCCCCTCCAGGCCCGACAGGAGCGCGCCAGAGGGGAAGCCTGCATCGATGCGCACGGTCGTGATCTTGCACAGGCTGGCCTCGGCCCGATCGACGACGTCGAGAATGACGTCCAGCGCACCGTCGGCAGTGCCGACATTGCCGGGGCGTAAACGCGCGTCGAGCATGTCGCCGGTCTCGGCGATGGAGGTGACCAGCGGGTGATAGTCCCGGGTCCGGTAGTGCCCGTTCCACTCGGCCTTCGGTTGATGGCCATGCACCTCGATGGGCAGACTGTCGACGTCCAGCGTCATGCGAGTGCGCCGCTGCCCGCCATTCTCGGCGCGCAGGTTCCGACCGGCGAGTTCGAGGGCAGCCTCCCGCAGAACCTTCAGGTTGCCTGGCTCCGCCAGCATCGCTGTGCAACGCGAAAGCGTGGGCTGAGAGGCCAGCCCAGGGTGCCCAGTCAGCGGCGTCAGCCCGGCCGACGAGGCGGCCGCCACACGCATCGCTGGATCATGCCGCAGGGCATCCGCATCGTCGTGGTCCTGCCAACCCTGAGCGACCAGGAGCACCATGGTCCGCAAGAGCGACGGCAGGTCATGCACGACATCGGCTTGGCGGCGGCTGTCCTTCATCCGCGCCGCCATCCAGCCGATAATCCCGGTCGCGTCGAGAGCTTCTCGCAGCAGTACTGCGCCAGGATCGCCCGTCAGGCGCTCGGCGCGAGTTTCGATCGAAAGAGAGCGGTTGAATCCGGCCGTGACCGGCCGTAGCGTTTCACCCATGCGTGCGTCCGAAGCTGCTGGCGGATTTTGGTGTAGCAACTTGATTCTACGGCGCTTTCAGGCGCACGCAACCTGCCCCCATCGATTTGGATGAATAAACCGGGATAAACCGGGTTGATGCTCGACCACAATATCAGCGCGCTGCCCGTCGTTGACGCCGAGGGCGACCTCAAGGGACTTGTCAGCGAAGGCGACCTCATGCGGCGTGTCCGCGAAACAGACGGACCACGCCGGTCATGGTGGCTCGAGGTGCTTGGCGGGGCAAGCGAATCCGCACAGGATTTCGTGAAGCTCAAAAGCCACCGGGTCGAAGACGTGATGACAAGGGATGTGGTTTCGGTAGAAGAGGATACGAATGTCGCGGAAATCGCGCGTCTTCTGGAAAAGCACCGGATCAAGCGCGTGCCGGTGGTGAGATCCGACAAAGTGGTGGGCATCGTCAGCCGTGCGAACCTGCTCCACGCCTTGTCGGCGCTTCAGGATGGGGCGCTGCCGGAGCCGTCGGAGGACGACCGCGTGCTGCGTGCGAAGATTGAAGAGGCTCTGAAAGAAGTGCCCGGTGCAGCGGTCAACCTCATCAACTACACGGTGGACAAGGGGAATGTCGCCGTCTGGGGTGTCGCCGACAGCGATTTCGAGGAGAATGCGATCCGGGTTGCCGTCGAAAACGTGCCCGGTGTCAGGATGGTTGAGGTCCATATGGGACGACTGCCGGCCTGGGCTTACGGGATCTGACTCACATTGCGCAGATAAACCCGGCCTGGCAGGACGCCCGCCCGCTTCCATCAAACGCCATTCCCGAAGAGGCCGACGCAATCGAAGGACTGCTGGTACCGAGCTATTCGCGCAAGTGTCAAAAGAGGCTTGCCTGTCTGCACGCGGGACTGATCGGGATGGCACAGACCTGCGTTTATCTGACGTCGCCCTATTTCGGTCCGGGCACCGTGGTCGACCGGGCGCTTCAGGATGCCGCGCGTCGCCGCGTGGACGTCCGTCTGCTGGTGCCTCGCACGAGCGATCCTATGGTCGCTGGCTGGGCGACGCGGGCGGCATATGCGCAGCTTCTCTCGGCGGGCGTGAGGGTCTACGAGTATCTGCCCCGTCCATTGCATGCCAAGACGTCGGTCGTCGATACAGGCTGGTCGATCATCGGGTCAGCTAACCTCGACTACCGAAGCCTGTTCGTCAATCAGGAGCTGGTTCTGGTCGCACATGACCGCGTCCTGGCAGGGCAGTTGCAGGCGCAATATCTGCAAGATCTTTCGGATGCCCGCGAAGTCCCTCTTCGGGCTTGGCATTCCCGCAGCTGGCGCGCGCGAGGTTTCGAGGTGATCGGATGGGCCGCGCGGCGGCTGCTGTAACCTATAGCACCGGTCAGCCGACAGCCTGCCGGGATGCAGTAACTCTGTCTGCAATATCGACGCCTTCCTACGGCAGAGCGATACACTTGCTCCTGTACTAACGAAGACCGACAGGTTGCCAATTTCTGTAATGCTTCCGGTCGGGGCGCGTCTATAGAACGAAACCAAACAAAAGGAGGTCCAGATGGACGACCGATCAACTTCTCAGACGCAAGACACAGCACAGCAAAAACAGGGCGGATGTTGCGGTGGCAAGACCGATGCGCAGCCGAAAGCAAATGTCGAACCGCAGGTCGCGGAACCCGCAAAGGCAAAACCGGCCAAATCCGGCTGCTGCTGCGGCTAGGGCCGAGGCAAAGCCACCGCAGGATGGGCGTCTGGCGCTTGGTGCGCCCATCCTGAACCGGTGCCGTCCAGCGGATGTGTTCGCGCTCCGTCCGAATCCACGACAAGAAGGGAGAAAGCCATGATGCCCATTTTCTATTTCACCGCAGTCGCGGTGATCCTTTTCCTGGCCCTGCGCATGACGTGCGGGGCCTGCGTCATGGGCGGGCCTGCCGGGGCAGGGCGCGTGCGTCTGCCGGTTGTGCCGCTTGGTTGGGCGCTGAGCCTGTTCCTGGCGCTGACCTACCTTGTGTGCATCGCATTCGATCTGATCTTTCCCGCCTATGCAATGTATGAAACCTGGTCCGGTCTGCTGCCCGGTTTCGTCTGGCTGACCCCGGTGGGCTTCATCATCGGCCTGGTCGAAAGCTTTCTGTATGGCTGGTACGCCGCGCTGATCTTTGGCGGCCTGTTCAACGCCATCTCGGGCAGGGGAGCAGAGGCATGATCCCGACCGCACGTCCGAAACTGCGCTTCCTTGGTGCCGCCGGAACGGTGACAGGATCGCGCTATCTGATCGAAGGCATGGGACGGCGCATCCTGGTCGATTGCGGCCTGTTCCAAGGCTTCAAACAGTTACGTGCGCGTAATCGAAAACCGTTCCCGGTGCGCATCAACACCATCGATACCGTGTTGTTGACGCATGCCCATCTGGACCATTCAGGATATCTGCCCGCGCTGATCCGGGCGGGGTTTCGCGGGCGGATAATTTGCACCGAGGCAACGGCGGAACTGCGCGGGCTAATTTTGCCCGACAGCGGGCATATCCAGGAAGAAGAGGCGCGCTATGCCGCCAGAAAGGGGTATTCCAAACACAAGAACCCAAGACCACTCTACACGCTCAAGGATGCAAAGGCTGCACTGGATCGCTTTGATCTTCACCCCTTCGATCAGAGGGTCGAGCTGGGTGACGGTATCGCGGCCAGTTTCATTCCGGCGGGGCATCTTCTTGGGGCGGCCCAGATCCAGCTTGAAGTTGGCGGCAGGGTTGTCCATTTCAGCGGCGATCTGGGCCATGATCCCGATCCGCTGATGCGACCGCCGAACCCATTCGGCGGAGCCGACGTGCTGGTCTGCGAATCCACCTACGGCAACCGGTCCCATCCCGACATCGACCCCGAGGCCGAACTGGCCCCGGTCCTCAAACGCACCTTTGCCCGCGGCGGCACGGTCCTGATCCCGTCTTTCGCCGTCGGACGGGCGCAAGGCCTGATGCTACATATCGCGCGATTGATGGGGCGGGGCGACATCCCCTACGGTGCGCCTCGTCCCGGATGGTCCGGGGTGCATATGACTGGAATGCATTGAGAAAGGAGGATTTGAAGACTGCCCTGCTCCCAGCTGTGAGGGGGCTTGAGCCCAAGCGGCGGTGACCTGTCGTCAACTGGCAGGGTGACGTAGCCCGCAGGTAAAGGGAATTGAGGCGAAGCCGTTACGCCGAGATGGTTCCCGAGGCTGTAGCACTGGAAGGTTGAGGAACACGAACCGGTTAATCCGCATCCGAGGGCTGAAATGTCGCCTTCGCCTACACGGCTTAACAGGCGGAATGCTGATGGTGCCCCCAACACGTAGGCGGGGGTGTCCGAATGCGGGCGTATATGTATGGCGTCTCGCAGGGAGTCATGGGGAGAACGCAGCCAGACCATGACATCGGCATCGACTTGCGGGACGCAAGGACAAGGACTGCGACCGGCAACCTCCCCAGTGCGTGGAGTGTCCAGCATATGAACGAGGGAAGGCATGATGGAATGCCCACGATGTTCTGCGTCGCAAGGGAGTTGACCCTGATGTCCATCATGCTGGCGGAGTTCCCGTAGTAGTCCGCGGCAGGGAAAGCCTGCCACATGGCGAAGGGGAACAGTTCAATCTGCTTGGAGTGCAAATTACCTGACCAAATGAGGTGAAGACCTTTGATAATCAGCGAAATGCAGCACAAGCTCGCAACATGGGCCGAGGCCGGTCCGAACCGTCGGTTCGATCGTCTCTTGCGGCTCATTGCCGACCGGGAATGGCTTGCCGAAGCCGCCCGGATCGTTCTGGCGTCGAGTGGCGCACGAACTCCGGGCATTGACGGAATGGGTAAGCGACGGATGCAGGCCGGGCTGGATCGCCATCTGGCCGACCTGCGGACAAACCTGTTGAAAGGCACCTATCGCCCGAAGCCGGTCAAGCGAATCTATATCCCGAAAGCCAATGGCAAGCTACGACCACTGGGTATACCGACCCTGACAGACCGCATTGTCCAGCGCGCCATGCTGATGGCCATGGAGCCGATTTGGGAAAGCGACTTCCATCGCCTGTCCTATGGCTTCCGGCCGGAACGCAGCGTGCACCATGCCGTTCGTACCGTGAAGTTGCAGCTTCAGGACGGCGCGGACACGACGAGGGGCCGCTGGATCATCGAAGGTGATCTGGCGAGCTACTTCGACACCGTTCATCACCGGCTGCTTCTGCAATGCGTTCGGCGGCGGGTGCGGGACGGACGGTTTGTTGATCTTCTCTGGCGCATCCTAAAAGCGGGTCACATCGACCGTGGCCTGTTTGCAGCGTCCAGTGAGGGTGTTCCGCAAGGCGGCGTGCTGTCGCCGCTCCTGTCCAACATCATGCTCCACGAGTTTGATGCGTGGCTGGAGGCGAAATACCTGAACCGGAAAGCCCGCAAGGATCGCTGGGCATGGAACTTCGGCATTCAGCAGGGCCGCCCCATCACGGTTCGAGAGAACCGGCAATGGAAACCTGCGATTGCCTATTGTCGCTATGCCGATGACTTCGTCGTCCTCGTCAAGGGGACGAAGGTTCATGCCGAGGAAATCCGCGAGGAATGCCGGGCCTTTCTGGAAGACCGCCTGAAGCTGACGTTGAATATGGAAAAGACCCATATCACCCACGTCGATGACGGGTTCGTCTTTCTGGGGCATCGGATCATTCGCAAGCGGGGGTCGAACGGGCATATGTCCGTCGTCACGACGATACCCAAGGAAAAGGCCAAGGCGTTTGTTCGCAAACTGACCGAGACCCTTTCCGGCAATCATGATGTCGGCAAGGTCGACATGGTAGACCGCCTGAACCGCCAACTGGCGGGATGGGCGGCCTTCTACAAGTTCACCGACTTCACAGCGCGTTGCTTCCGGCGCATCGACACTGTCGTGTTCTGGAAACTGGCGCACTGGCTGGCGCGAAAATATCGGTCACGCATCAAACCCTTGATGCGGAGCTGGTATCGAGCGCCAGAGGCGGGCAAGGCAAAAACTTGGCTTGTCTATGGACGAAGTGAACGTGGAAACCGCGTCGGCAAGGCGCTGCGCCGAATGGTAACCAGCCCAAAGGCGCAGTTCCGGTGGCGGAATCCGGAGAGCAATCCATATATCTTCCGGAGCGAACCTCGCAGCACCGTCACCTCAAATTATCATGACGTTGCCATGGCCATGGGCCAAGATTGAATAGAGAGCCGTATGCGCTGAAAGGTGCACGTACGGTTCGGGGAGGAGAAGCGCAGCAGCGCTTCTTACTCCACTTCCGGTGTTTCTGAACAGCCCGATGGCGGTGGATGCGACCGAGATCTATCACCGCCACCACGACGAACATCACGTCAGCCGCGAAGATTGCGTCGCGATGTTCGAGATCGCCAAACGCGTGAACACGGTCGAGCAATCCAAGGAATTGAATACGCGGCAGGGTCCGATGATCATCGTATCCGCCAGCGGCATGCTGACCGGCGGGCGTATCCTGCACCATCTTGCAAGCTTTGGTGGTGATCGGCGGAACACGATCCTGCTGTCAGGTTTTCAGGCTGGGGGCACGCGTGGCGCGGCGCTGGCCGGGGGAGCGCGGAGTTTGCGCATGTTCGGACGAGAGTTCCCGATCGAGGCCGAAGTGGTTCAGCTCCAGTCCTTTTCCGGGCACGCCGATGCCGACGAGATCCTGCGCTGGATGTCCGCCGGTCCCGCCCCCGCGATGACTTATCTGACTCATGGGGAACCTTCGGCTGCCGACACCCTGCGATTCCGCGTCGAACATGAGCTTGAGCGACCCGTGCGCGTCCCGGAGCACCTCGAGTCCGTCTATCTGGACCGGTCGCGATGACCGATACGCTTTCTCTTATCCCATCCGGCATAGACACCTACCGACAACCGGTCGTCTACATGCATGAGGATTGCCATGTCTGCCGCTCCGAGGGGTTTGCGGCCCAGACTCGAATACGGATCGACCTTAAGGACCGGTGGATCATTGCCACCTTGAATGTGGTCGGTCGTGGGGCATGGCTTGCCGTGGACCAGGCGGCATTGTCCGTTTCCGCCTGGGCGGCCCTTGAAGCGCAGGCGGGGGACAGGGCCGCGTTCTCGCACCCTGAACCGCCAGCTTCCGCGTCGATGATCCGGGCGAAAGCCTATGGCGAAAGACTGGATCAGGCCGGTTTCGCAGGAATCGTCAGCGACACCCTCGACAATCGGCTTTCGGATCTCGAGCTTGCCGCATTCGTTACCGCCTGTGCGGGCGACAGGCTGGACGAGGTCGAGACCGTGGCGCTGACCCGCGCCATGAAGGATGCCGGGCAGACGCTCGACTGGGGGGACCGGGCCGTTCTCGACAAACACTGCGTCGGCGGATTGCCGGGCAACCGGACGACGCCGATCGTCGTCGCCATCGTCGCGGCGGCGGGGTATCTGATCCCCAAGACGTCGAGCCGTGCGATCACCTCGCCGGCGGGGACGGCCGACACGATGGAGGTCATGGCGCCAGTCGCCTTGGACGCCGCCGCGCTGCGCCGGGTGGTCGAAGCAGAAGGCGGCTGCCTCGTCTGGGGTGGCGGGCTCGCCCTCAGTCCTGCCGACGATCATTTTATCCGTGTCGAACGCCCCCTCGATTTCGACTCCACCGGTCAACTCGTAGCGAGCGTACTGTCGAAAAAGGCGGCCGCCGGTGCCACCCATGTTCTGATCGACATGCCGGTCGGACCAACGGCCAAGGTGCGGTCTGCCGGAGCGGCGGAGGCACTCGGGATACGGCTGTCTTCGGTGGGCAAGGCGTTGGGTCTGAACCTGGCGCTACATATCAGCGATGGCGTGGCCCCGGTGGGACGTGGCATGGGCCCGGCGCTGGAGGCGCACGACGTGCTCGCGGTTTTGCGGCGCGCGCCGGATGCACCTGGCGACCTGCGTGCGCGGGCGCTGGATCTGGCCGGACATCTTCTGGACCTCGCACCGCACGCCGTTGCTGGGCGGGGGCGGGACCGCGCGCAGGCGCTTCTCGATAGTGGTGCAGCGGAGGCAAAGTTCATGGCAATTTGCGCGGCACAGGGCGGTTTCCGCAAACCCGGAACCGCAGCGCAGCAGATCGAAATACGCGCCCCTCATGCGGGCCAGTTGACCGCCATCGACAACCGACGCATCGCACGCATCGCCAAGCTGGCCGGGGCCCCGCGTCAGAAGAGCGCCGGCATCCGCCTTCTGGTGCGGATCGGGGATTGGGTGGACAAGGGCCAGCCGCTTTATGAGCTTCATGCCGAGACACCAGGCGAACTGGCCTATGCCCTGGCTTACGCGGAGTCCCAGACCGGGGTGCTGACGCTGTCCGAGGCAGTGTCATGATCCTTGTCGCGTTTCCCGAGATGAGGCCGCTTGCCGAAGACCTGTCACTCGCGCTTGGGGCGGACCTGCTCGCTCTCGGCTGGCACCACTTCCCCGATGGCGAAAGCCTGATTTCGCTGCCCGGCGATCTGGACGGGGCCGATGTGGCATTTCTGGCGACTTTGCGCGATCCCGATCGCCTTGCCCTGCCCTTGCGCTTCGCCGCGGCGACGGCGCGCGAGATGGGCGCGCGTCGCGTCGGATTGATCGCGCCTTATCTTGGCTACATGCGGCAGGACCATCGCTTCGAGCGCGGGCAGGCGGTAAGCGCACCGCTGTTCGCGCAATTCCTGGGGGAAAGTTTCGACTGGCTGGTGACCGTGGATCCGCATCTGCACCGCATCGCGCGGCTGCAAAATGTCTTCCCGATGCCTGCCATTCGCGCCGTATCCGCCCCGCTGCTTGCGACCTGGATCAGCACGAACCTGCCAGACGCCGTTCTTCTGGGCCCTGACAGCGAAAGCCAACAATGGGTGGCTGAGGTGGCCCGGCTGGCCGGACGGCCCTATGAGGTCTTGCGCAAGGTGAGATCCGGTGACCGCAGTGTCGATGTCAGTGTGCCCGAAAGCGCGGCGCTGCGCGAAGGCACACCGATGATCCTCGACGACATCGCGTCTTCGGGGTCCACGATGGCTCGTGCCGTCGAAAGGTTGCTTGCGGCCGGAACCGCCGCGCCTGTCTGCCTGGCTATCCATGCGGTCTTTGCGCACGGCGCTCAGGACGCCATTCTGTCGGCTGGTGCGGCAAGGATCATCACCACCGACACCATACCCCATCCAACGAATGCGATCGGAATTGCCGGTTTATTGGCCGAAGCGATCCTTTCTGTGGTGACAGCCCTTGACCTTCCAGTTGCCGGAACAATTAGGCTGGACCCGAATCCCACCGAGAGGACAACCGAATGAACGACCAAGTAAGCCATGCTTCACATGAAACCGAATCCAACATTTACGCCTGCCCGATGCACCCTGAGGTACGGCAGAACGGTCCGGGCGATTGCCCGAAATGCGGGATGCATCTTGTGCCCGAGGCGGAGCTCGACAGCCATGCCGGGCATGATCACCACGGTCATGACCATAACGCCGGTGCCGCCCCGGCGGACGGCAGATACGATACCGTCCCGGAGGGCTATGACGGCGCCGTCTACACCTGTCCGATGCACCCGCAGGTTCGCCAGGTCGAGCACGGCTCCTGCCCGATCTGCGGAATGGGGCTGGAGCTTGAGTCCGGGGTCCCGATGGACGACGGCCCGAACCCCGAACTGGTGGATTTCACCCGGCGTTTCTGGGTTGGCACGGTACTGACCATTCCGCTTCTGATCCTCACCATGGGTCCCTATCTCGGCTTTCCGGAAGTGCGAGAGATTTTCGGCGAGCGCGCAACCCTCTGGATCGAGTTGGTTCTCGGAACCCCGGTTGTTCTTTGGTGCGGCTGGCCGTTTCTGGTTCGGGGCTGGAATTCGTTCCGGACGATGAATCTCAACATGTTCTCCCTGATCGGTATGGGGGTAATCGCGGCCTGGCTCTTCAGCGTCGTCGCCGTTCTGGCACCCGGCATATTCCCGGACGGATTTCGCGACGCCGAAGGTCATGTCGGCGTCTATTTCGAGGCGGCGGCGGTGATCGTGACGCTTGTGCTGCTTGGCCAGGTGATGGAATTGCGCGCCCGTGAAGGCACTGGCAAGGCGATCCGCGCGCTTCTCGACATGGCGGCAAAGACCGCGCGGGTCATCCGGGACGACGGATCCGAAGAGGAGATTCCGCTGGAGGATGTGCAGGTCGGCGACCGGCTGCGCGTGCGTCCCGGAGACAAGGTGCCGGTAGATGGCGTGGTTCTGGAAGGCCGGTCCTCAGTCGACGAAAGCATGATCTCCGGAGAACCCGTGCCAGTCGAGAAGACCGAGGGCGACCCGTTGACCGGTGCCACCATCAACGGCACCGGCAGCCTCGTGATGGAGGCGACGCGGGTCGGATCCGACACGATGCTGGCGCAGATCGTCGAGATGGTCTCCAACGCGCAACGGTCGCGCGCACCGATCCAGAAGTATGCCGACAAAGTGGCGGGATATTTCGTTCCGGCCGTGATCGGTATCGCGCTCCTGTCCTTCATCGCATGGGCGATCTGGGGGCCCGCGCCTGCGCTGTCCTACGCATTGATCTCGGCTGTCGCCGTGTTGATCATCGCCTGTCCCTGTGCGCTCGGCCTCGCCACGCCGATGTCGATCATGACGGCGACGGGGCGGGGGGCCCAGGCCGGGGTACTTATCAAGAACGCCGAGGCGCTGGAGCGGTTCGAGAAGGTCGATACCCTGATCGTCGACAAGACCGGCACGTTGACGATGGGCAAGCCGCAGCTTGTCGCCGTCCTGCCGCAACCCGGTCACGACGAGGCCGAGGTCCTGCGTCTCGCCGCATCGCTGGAGCGCGGATCGGAACACCCGCTTGCCGAGGCCATCGTGCGCGGCGCGGAAGAGCGCGATGTGAAGATGGCTAATGCCGACGACTTCGAGGCGGTCACCGGCAAGGGCGTCAAGGGGGTCGTCGACGGCAAAGCGGTCGCGCTCGGCAATCTGGCGATGATCCGGGACCTTGGCCTTGAGGCGGGCGACCTGACCGCCAAGGCAAATGCCCGTCGCGACGAGGGCGAGACAGTAATGTTCGTGGTGCTGGATGGCAAGATCGCCGGTCTTGTCGGGGTCGCTGACCCGGTGAAGGAAACCACACCCGCCGCCATCAAGGATCTGCATGAATTGGGGTTCCGCGTTATCATGGCGACCGGAGACAACGAACGCACGGCCAAGGCCATCGGCGCGCGTCTGGGCATAGACGAGATCCGGGCCGATGTGCTGCCGGAGGACAAGGCACGGATCATCAAGGAATTGCAGCAGCAGGGCCGCAAGGTCGCGATGGCCGGCGATGGCGTCAATGACGCACCGGCCTTGGCACAGGCCGATGTCGGCATAGCCATGGGCACCGGGGCCGATGTGGCCATCGAAAGCGCGGGCATCACACTGGTCAAGGGCAACCTCGACGGTATCGTGCGCGCACGGCGGCTCGCACGGGCCACCATGCGTAATATCCGGCAGAACCTGTTCTTCGCGCTGATCTACAACGCCTCTGGCGTGCCTGTCGCGGCGGGGGTGCTGTTTCCGTTCTTCGGCATCCTCATCAGCCCGATGTTTGCCGCCTTCGCCATGAGCGCCTCGTCGATCTCGGTGGTGCTCAATTCGCTGCGCCTTCGCGGCGCAAAGATCTAGAAAGGAAGCCACAACGTGACCCATCAACCTGATCCATCACATGTTAATCAAAGTCAATCGGAGCATGCCCCCCGCCCGCCCTCATTCTGGCGATCACGCGCCGGCATCTATCTGATCGTTGCGCTGGCAGTTGGCGGCCTTCTCCTGGGTTACGAGCACCGGGTGCACATCCTGAGCAGCGGATTGCTGATCTGGCTGCCATTGCTGCTTTGCGTTGGAATGCACTTCTTCATGCACGGCGGTCATGGAGGCCACGGCGGGCACGGTAAGGGAGACGACCAGTAATGACCGATGCAGGTGCTTCCTATGGACTCTGGCTGCTAGTATTTATCAATTCGGCGGTGTTCATCATTTTCGCCTTCAGTTTCTTCAAGCCGCAGACAAAACGCGACTGGCGCAGTTTTGGAGCGTTCAGCGCCTTTGTCGTAGCTCTCTTCACCGAGATGTATGGGTTCCCGTTGACCATCTTCTTTCTTTCCGGCTGGCTGCAATCGACCTGGCCGGAGGTAGACTGGTTTGCCCACGACAGCGGACATCTCCCCGAAATGATGTTCGGCTGGCAATCGAACCCGCATTTCGGGCCGTTCCACCTCCTGAGCTTCGTCTTTATCGGCGGCGGCTTCTGGCTCATATCCGTGGCATGGTACCATCTGTGGAACGCGCAGCGTCAGGGGTTGCTTGCGACGACAGGCCCCTATGCCCGCATTCGCCATCCCCAGTATGTGGGGTTCGTGCTGATCATGCTGGGCTTTCTCGTGCAATGGCCGACCCTCCTGACGCTCGCGATGTTCCCGGTGCTGGTCTGGATGTACGCACGGCTTGCCCGCGGCGAGGAGGGGGACAGTCGCGCCCGTTTTGGCGAAAGCTGGGACAGG
>Ga0310345_10002309_pt1 | contig 19607 bp, 19 predicted proteins | sample HC15DNA20500_MG_FD_204667 | JGI IMG/M metagenome (GOLD analysis project Ga0310345, IMG submission 204667) | Marine microbial communities from station ALOHA, North Pacific Subtropical Gyre - HC15-DNA-20-500_MG | ecosystem: Environmental > Aquatic > Marine > Oceanic | place: Pacific Ocean: North...
AAGTATTGTATGTGGCTGCACATCCTGATGATGAAAATACTAGACTAATTACATACTTTGCAAATGATCAATACTATGAGACTGCTTATTTGTCTACAACTAGGGGAGATGGTGGACAGAATTTACTAGGCTCACATTTAAAAGAAGATCTTGGAATAATCAGAACACAAGAACTATTAGAAGCAAGAAAAATTGATGGTGGTAAGCAATTTTTTACAAGAGCAATAGATTTTGGTTATTCAAAAAGTTCTGAAGAAACTTTAGAGTTTTGGGATGAAGAAAAAATATTATCAGATTTTGTATGGGTAATTAGAAAGTTTAGACCTGATATAATTATAACTAGATTTAATCAAAAATCTAATACAACTCATGGACATCACACCGCATCTTCAATATTAGCTAATAAAGCATTTTATTTATCTGGTGATTCTACAGTTTTTCCTGATCAATTACAACATGTGAAAACATGGAAAGCAAAAAGAATTTTATGGAACACATCATCTCGTTATTTTAATATTGATTCTTTTAATAAAGATGATATTTTTATTTTAGATGTTGGTAAATTCAACAAATTTTTAGGTCAATCTTATAATGAAATTTCTTCAGAAAGCAGATCAATGCATAAATCTCAAGGCTTTGGTTCTTTAAAAAGAAGAGGAAGTGAAAATGAATTATTTATTTTGTCTGGAGGAAATCCTGTTAACGAAAATATTATGGATGACATTAACACTAATTGGGATAGGATAGAAGGAGGTATTAACATCTCTAATCATGTTAGGTATATCAGAAATTTATTCGATCCAATAAAACCTCATGCTATTATTCCTGATTTGTTATCATTATATTCTGATTTAGAAAAAATAAAAAATGAACATTGGAAAAAAATTAAACAAAAAGAAATAAAGAGTATAATTAAAGCATGTTCAGGATTGTTTTTTGAAATTTTTTCTGATAAAATGACTACATATTATAATGATAAATTAGATCTAAATATAGAAGTAATTAACAGAAGTGAATTTGATATTTATTTAAAAAGAATTAAAATTTTAAATACAAATTACAACTTTACTATTAATCAAAAACTTAATGTAAATAAAACTCTATTTATTGATAAAGTAATATCAATACCATCTAACATTGAAATAAGTGAAAAATATTGGTTGATAAATAAAAGTAATTTTGGCAACTTTAATTTGGATGATCAATTAATGATTGGTAAATCAGACAATAATCCTTCTTTAAGTTCTGTCTTCTATTTTTCGTTTGATGATATAGAAATACCCTATGAATATCCTATTGTTTATAAAAAAAATAATCCGATAAAAGGAGATGATTATCAACCTTTAAATGTTGGACTTCCTGTATATATAGAACCTTTAAATAAATCAGAACTATTAATTAATTCCAATGAAAAAATTATACGCATAAAAATCAGTTCTATTTTTGATATATATAACCTCAAAGTATTTTTAAAAACATCAGATAAAATAGTAGTTGAACCTATTTTATACCAATTGGATACATTAAAGAAAAACGAAATTAGATTACTTAATTTTAAAATTAAAATAAATTCAGAAAAAGATTATATGGATACAATAAAATTAGTATCTGAGGCAAATAATAGAACTTATGATAGATATTTAAAAACAATCAATTATAAACATATTCCTATACAAAAGAGATTTCCAATTTCAGAAATATATATTAACAAGTTTGATTTTAAAAAAACAGATAGAAGAATAGCATACTTTTTAGGTTCAGGCGATCAAATACCTGAAGCCTTATTAGCTATTGGTTATAATTTAGATATAATTTCTTTAACAGATATTACTTTTGATAATTTAAAAAAATACGATGTTTTTATTATTGGAATCAGAGCTTATAATACATATGATAAATTAAAAAATTATACCAGAGAAATTATGAATTTTGTTGAAAATGGAGGAACCGTAATAGTTCAATATAATACATCAAGGGGTATCAAAGCTAATGATTTTGCTCCTTATGATTTTAATATTTCAAGAAACAGGGTTTCACAAGAAAATTCTTCTGTTAAGATAATTGATCCTGATCATCCAGTTTTAAATTTCCCGAATAAAATTACTGCCAATGATTTTAATGGATGGGTTCAAGAAAGAGGTTTGTATTTCCCAGTTAATTGGTCGAAAAAATATAAAACTATTATATCATCAAATGATTTTGGTGAATCACCAAATGATGGAGGAATTCTTATATCAAAAGTTGGTAAAGGCTATTATATATATACATCTTATTCATGGTTTAGACAACTACCAAATGGTGTTAAGGGTGCATACAAGATATTTACAAATTTAATTTCTTTAAAAGAAAATGATTATGAAAAATAATTGGACTTTTATTTATAGTATAATTATAGGATTGTTGATCTTGTATATTTTATTAATGGTGATTTTTACTTTTAATTATTCATGAGCAATTTAGATTTTGTTATTCTTATTTCTACTCTACTTTTTATTTCACTTTATGGGGTTTATAAAAATTATCAACACAGTTCTCTAAAATCTTATTTCTTGGGAGATAATAAAATTAAATGGGGTACTATAGGATTGTCTGTTATGGCTACTCAAGCAACTGCTATAACATTTTTGTCAACTCCAGGTCAAGGATTTGCTTCTGGAATGAGTTTTATTCAAAATTATTTAGGTTTACCTATTGCTCTTATAGTAATTTGCATTTTTTTTATACCTATTTATTTTAGATCCAAGATAACAACAGCTTATGAATATTTGGAAGAAAGATTTGATCTGAAAGTAAGAATTTTAACATCTTTTCTTTTTTTAATGCAAAGGGGATTTCAATGTGGATTAACTATATATGCTCCTTCAATCATTTTAGTAACAATTTTAGATTGGAATCTATCTATAACGATAGTCTCCGTTGGTTTATTAGTGATAACTTATACAGTTTTTGGAGGAAGTAAAGCCGTCAGTTATACACAAAAGCAACAGATGGGGATTATATTATTAGGTATGATAATGGTTTTTTATTTTTTACTTTCCAATTTAACCCAATTTGCTTCATTCAATGATTCAATGAAAATTGCTGGTATTTTTGAAAAAACCAATGCAATAAATTTTAGTTTTGACCTTAATGAAAGATATACCATATGGAGTGGTCTTTTTGGTGGTTTTTTTCTAGCTCTATCCTATTTTGGGACAGATCAATCTCAAGTGCTTCGATATATTAATGGTAAAAATGTTAATGAAAGTAGAATGGGTTTGATATTTAATGCTATTTTAAAAATTCCGATGCAATTTTTTATTCTTTTGTTGGGTGTTCTATTATTTGTTTTTTATCAGTTTAATATGCCTCCAATACATTTTAATAAAAGTCTAATTCAGTCGTATAGTTCATCAAACAAAACTGAAATTACTGACTATGAAATAAACCAGAAAGTGTTGTTTGAAAATAGAAAAACTCTATTGTCTGAATATTTGATTAATCATGATACTAAAATGAGAAAAATGTTGGAAGTAGAGATTAAAAAAGTTAATGAATTAATGGAAAATCAAAAAAATGAATTAGAAAAAAAAATTAAGAATTCAGGTTTTGAAATTAAAAATCCAGAAAGTGATTATGTTTTTATTTCATTCATATTAGAATATATTCCTCAAGGTCTTATAGGTTTTTTGATTGCTGTAATCTTTTCAGCTGCTATGAGTTCAACTTCAGCTGAAATAACTGCATTATCTTCTATCACAACCATTGATATATACAAAAGATTAATAAATAGAAATTCTAATGAAGATAAATATGTTTATTATTCAAAGATATTTTCTTTTATGTGGGGTTTAATAGCTATATTATTTGCTTTATTTTTAATTACCACTGAAAATTTAATTCAGTCCATAAATATTGTAGCATCTTTATTCTATGGAAATGTTCTAGGTATATTTTTAGTCGCATTTTTTAGTAAAAAAATATTTTCAAACTGTATATTTTATTCTGCAATTTTATCACAATTTATAGTTTTAGTTTTATTTACATTATCTAAATATTCTATTTTACAAATAAGTTATCTTTGGTTTAATGTGATAGGATGTTCTATTACAATAATTTTATCTGTATTATTTTATTATTTTAATGAGTATATTATTAATAGCTCCAAATAGAGATGAGAATGTATGGAAAAATGCATTTAATCAATTTGATTCTAAACTCCAAGTTTATACATCTAATAATCAATATAATAATGATTTAATTGATTGTGTAGTCGTTTGGAATCATCCTAGCGGTTTATTAAAAAAGTTTAAAAATCTAAGACTTATTTATTCAATGGGGGCTGGAGTAGATCATATATTTAATGATCAAGATCTTCCAAAAGATGTTCCTATTTGTAAAATTGTAGATGATAAATTATCATTTTCTATGTCAAATTATATTATTATGGCTGTTCTAAATTATCATAGAAAATTTTATAAATATGAAAATGATAGATCATCAAAAATTTGGGATCAAGAAACATCTCCTGAAATAGATTTAAAAATTGGAATTATAGGTTTTGGTATTTTAGGTCAAGATGCTGGATTAAAATTAAAAAATTTAGGTTTTGATGTTATAGGATATAGTTTAAGAAAAAAATTTTTTTCTGAAATAGAAATTTATCATTCTGATGAATTAGATCTTTTTTTGTCTAAAATCAATGTTTTGGTTTGCACAGTTCCTTATACAAAAAAAACTCATGGTTTATTAAATATTAAATTATTTAATAAGTTAAAACACCCAACATATTTAATTAATGTATCTAGAGGTAAAGTTCAAGTTGAAAATGATATTAGAAAGTCATTAAAATCAGGAAAATTAACGGGTGCTTTTTTAGATGTTTTTGAGGAAGAACCATTACCAATAAAAAGCTTTATCTGGAACCACAAAAAGATTCATATAACACCTCATATTGCTAGTATTACTAATGTCAAAGCTGTTATTCCTCAGGTTGTTAAAAATTATAAAAGATTATTGGATGGAAAAAATTTATCTAATTTAGTTGATACAAATAGAATGTATTAACTAATAATTGATTTCTATGAAGGTTAAAGTTTTATTTTTTTTATTCTTCTTTATTGTAGGAATGGTTCATGCTCAATTGAAGATAAATAATCTAATAGAAATAGAACTAAACACTAATCTCAACTCAGAATTTTTTGAAAAAAATGGATATTTTACTAATGATGGTAACTTTTTCTTTTTTAATAGAGTAGGGGATCCAAATAATATAGGTGGTAAAAAAGATTTAGGAGATGTTTGGTATACAAAAAAAATTTTCGAAGATTTATGGTCATCTCCGACAAATCTAAATAAGGTCAATGATTCTAATCATAATTTACTTTTAGGAATAGATGATTTTAACAATATTTATACTTTTACTGACGGGGTGATTAATGCGTATAATTTTTCTAATGATAATAATGTAAAGATTATAGGTAAATCAATCATAAAGTACTATAATTCAAGTTCTTCTTTAATTTCTGGGTCGATATCATCTAATCTAAACTTAATAATTTTATCCATAGAATCCTTTGGAACATATGGTGTAGAAGATCTATATGTATCAAAAAAATTAAATGATACTATATGGTCCTCATTAAAAAACTTAGGTTCATCTATAAATACTTCATTTCAGGAAATTTCTCCTTTTTTATTAGATGATAATAAAACTATTATTTTTTCATCTAATGGTTATGATGGATATGGGAGTTTTGATATATTTTCTTCATCTAGGTTAGATGATACATGGAAAAATTGGACTGAACCAATTAATCTAGGTTCGAAAATAAATTCAGAAGGTTTAGAAGAATCATTCATATTAAATAAAAATACTAAAACTATTTCTTTTACTTCATCAAAAAATAGTATTGGAAATTCAGATTTAAAACTTTACTATTTAAATAAAGAAATAAATGATTCAACTGAATCTAAAGAAGAGTTGAAAAAACAAATTAATAATATAGAAGATGGTCAAAGACTTCTGCTTAACAAAGTATTATTTTATCAATCATCTGATAAGTTAATAGATGAATCATATATTCAGTTAGAAATGATTTTTAATATATTAATTAATAATAAAAATTTATCAGTTTTTTTAGAAGGTCATACAGACAATATTGGTAATCCTAATAAAAATTTAGAACTTTCAAATAAAAGAGTAAATCAAGTAATGAAATATCTTATAGATAAGGGAATTGATAAAAAAAGAATAGGTGGAAAAGGTTATGGTTCAGAAAGACCTTTAGTTAATAAAAACTCATTGGAGTCTAGAAAAATGAATAGAAGAGTAGAAATAATTTTTAAAAAAATAAATAATTAAAATAATCCTAGAAAAGCTATAATAGAATCATTTAATAGACCAGTTTTATATAAAAACTATATACTTCTTAAAGGAACTAGAGTAGTAACATTCAAGTGAAAAGCCAATTATCAGATGTGAGGGGTTTTTTATTTACAATGGTCATCCCATATAATTTCTTCAGCACCCTTATGTCCCATTTTTGCTGCTATTTTGTAGTCTGCACAAGCACCGTTTCTATCATTCATAATTTCTTTTACAACACCTCTATTGAAATAAGCATAAACAAAATTAGGATTAAGTTCAATGGATTTAGTAAAGTCAGCTATAGCACCATTATAGTCTCCATTATCGTGTTTTTTGAGACCATTATTATAGTATTCTTTCCACGTTTGACTAAAATTAGTACAACTAAATACAAAAAATATGAATATAAAGTACCATTTCATATTTCAATCTACAACTATCAAAGAAAAATTCAAAAAGGGGAGTGGGTTAGTGGGTTTTTTGTTTTTTTATCTATTTCTTCCATTAATTCTATTATTCTATCCATCCTCTCCATATCTTTCTTATGATAAATTCTGTGATTATATTTGTATTCTCTAATCATATCCTCATAAGTTAACTCCTCTTCAATAAAAACTGTATACACAATTTGAATTGAGAAGACAGTAAAAATCACAAAAGTTATTCCTCCACTTACTAAAGCAGGAATAGTATAAACTATTTTTATATATACTTCTGAGTTGTAAAATTTTTTAATTTTCTCTTTCATCTAAATTTTTATTTATTTCTTCTAAAACTTTGATTATCTTATCTAACTTCTCTGCCTCTCTAATATGTTGATCTACGTGCTCTTGTCTTCTATCAACTTGAGTTGTTTCAGTGGTGTCAAAAAAGAATACGTAAGTAAATAGACTGCCTAGCATCATCAATACAAGTAAAATTGATCCAGATATCACAGTAAGACAAACTTTAATATAATTATCTAATCTATTTTTCATAATATTTTTTGTTTAGTTAAAAGAACAATCTAAAAACATCAAAGTAAAATTAAAAAGGGAAATTTTTAATAAGATAGATGTAATTTAAATTTGATATTTTTAGTTGAATCGTTTTTGTCAATAATCACAATTCCTTGTTGATATAAGTCAATGCTGTAGTTTACATCATTATCATTTTTAATTATGTTCCATGCTTTTATCATTCCTTTACTCCAATTAATATCATCAAAAACAAAAACAGAACTGTTAGATATCTTTTCTTTCAAAAGATTAAAATAATCTAATGTTGATTTTTTATTGTGATTTCCATCAATAAAAATAAAATCAAATAAGTGATTTTCTTTTAATAGGATTGGAAAAGTATAATCATAAAGTCCTTGTTTAATTTCATAACTATTATTATCTACAATTGATGAAAATTGTTTTGAAGAAATTTTACAAAGGTCAGGTATTCCTTCCATGGTAATAAATTTTACTCCAGTTTGATTTTGAAGAGCTTTTAGAATATAACTCCCAGATATACCTACATTAGTTCCTATTTCAAGAACAGAAGAAGAATTTAAATTTTTAATAATACAGTAAATTAGTTGACAGAATTTAATTTTTGAAGCTCCTTTTTTACAAACATTTTTAACCATTTCTTTCTTATTAATACCAAAAATTTGATAGGAAATCAAAGTTTCATTTTTTAATGAAAATTGTCTGTATGTTTCACATTCTTTAAAAGAATTAATTTCATTGATACTAAAATTAGAATATTTGACCTTATTATAAGCTTTTAAAATTTTATGAAGAGAATTGTTTTTATATTCACTAATTCTTTTTATTTCTTTACTTTGATTTAATATTCTAAATAGAATTTTATGATGTTTAATTAATTTATTTATCATAAACTTAATCTAATCAGAAATATAAAAATTCAAATCTTCACCTTCAAACTTATTTATTACCATAGTTGGAGAATTATAGGGAAAATTATCTCCTTTACCTTTAACTGATGAAGTTTTGTACTTTCCATCAAAAGCATTTCCACCTTCAGAAGATTTCCAAGATTGCCCAAAAGACATTAAAGGAATAAATAGTAATAGTATTAAAAATTTTTTCATACCTACAATCTAAACATATCCAAGAAAAATTCAAAAGGGGAGTGAGGGTTAGTCCTTAGAAATAGTGGGTTTTTTGCTTAATATAAATCCTATTATTAAATCCATCTTCTAACTTTTGAACAATAATTTTCAAATTCTTTTCCATAAAGTTTTAACATCGCTTTTTCTTCGGATTTAATTTGAAAGAGATTCATATAAACGACAAATAGTGGTGTTATAATTAAACCAAGAACAGAACCTAAATAAATAGAAAAAGCAATCAATAGGTTAAGTAATGATAAATACATTGGATTTCTTGAGAGCTTAAAAACTCCTGTTGTAACCAATGCAGTGGATTCTTCAGGCATTAGAGGATTAAGCGTTGTTTTGTGTTTTCTAAACTCAATAACTCCTGTTAAAAAAAAAGATATCGATAAACATAAAAAAAAGAGAGAAGTATAAACTTGATAACTAAAAGTAAAAACTTCTAATAAATTTTTGAGCAAAAAAATCAATACTAAGAAAAATACAACTATTATTAGAGGAGGAATTTTATTTTCTAATGATTTCATATATGATTAATAATAAATCTACCAATAACAAAGCAAAATTCAAAAACGGAGTGGGGTTTAGACTTTAGAAATAGGGGTTTTTTTGTTTAGTTTTTATCGGGTAATACGACGCTTATCTAGTAAAAGAGCCTTCTTTTCTTCAAGAAAATATATTTCTCCTGAAACTTTATTATATAAAAAGGACTCTGTAGTACTACCATCTACTTTCCATACGTGTGATTGAGGAGTACTAAAACTTGTTTGAGATTGAGGTGAGTAACTTCCCATCAATAAACTCATCATTCCTATTCCTGCAAATATTCCAATGATTATATCTTTTAAATTTTTCATAATATTAATTGTTTAGTTAAAAGATAAACCTACAAACATCAAAGCAAAATTCAAAATAGTGGGTTTTTTGTTTAGTTTAGAATAATTTCATAAACAATAATGGTAACTATTGCAGCCATAATAGCAACTAAAAGAGTATACCCATTAAGTCCTAATTTTTTTAAAAACCAATATCTTATATTAAAGGGAAAAGTTAACATACCCTTATCAAGAAATTTCTTTTCAAATTCATATTTCACATTTACAATCTACAACTATCCAAGAAAAATTCAAAAGAGGAGTGGCAAAACACTTTATATAATTTGTAATTTTTAGTGTACCTATTAGTGTACCACTAGACTTAAAATATGTCTTTATTTGATGTTTAAGTACCTATCTAGTAACCTATGGCTATATTATCTCCCCTAGTTATATCAGCAGCGCCTTCCAGTTTACCATCTTCCCTTACCATAATACAGTCCATTCTTCCTATGGGGTTTCTTTTAACTAGTTTATGCCCAATTGATTTTAGTTTATTTTTTGTATCATTATCAATTGCACCATCTTCATAGATAAGTACATCAGGAAGCCATTGGTGATGAAATCTTTTTGAATTTACAGATTCTTGCATAGTCATTCCATGTTCTATCACATTTAAAATATTTTGATAAACTGAGGTGATTATAGCAGATCCACCTGGGGTACCCAGTATCATAAAAAGATTATTATTTTTTTCTACTATTGTTGGTGCCATAGAAGACAACATCCTCTTTCCAGATTCTATTGAATTTGCTTCACCACCAATTAGTCCATACATGTTTGGAAAACCTGGTTTTATACTAAAATCATCCATTTCATTATTTAAGAGAAATCCAGCACCACTGACAACTACTTTAGACCCGTATGACCCATTTAATGTAGTAGTTATTGCTACAGCATTTCCAAATTTATCAACTATTGAAAAATGAGTAGTTTCATCACTTTCATTAAGGATCATTTCACCTTCTTTTATGTTTTCAGAAGTTGTTTTTATTTCAGGTTTAATTATTTTAAATCTATTATTAATATATTGATCACTTATCAATATCTCGTTAGGTACGTTGTAATAATCAGGATCACCAAGATAAGTAGCTCTGTCTGCATAAACTCTACTTTCTATTTCAGTCATCAGATTAATAGTTTTTAAACTGTTAAATCCCCAGTCAGATATTGGAAATGCTTCTGTTGCTTTAAGTAATTGTGTTAGAGCAATACCACCACTAGAAGGAGGTCCCATAGATATAATTTTATAATTTTTATAATTTCCAATTATAGGATCTCTCCATATAGACACATATTTATTTAGATCTTCTAGTGTAATAATTCCATTTCCACTATTCATTTCATCCATTATTAGTTTTGCTACTGAGCCAGAATAAAAACCATCTCTTTTATTTCTTTTGATAAGATCTAATGTCTTAGCTAAATTTTTTTGTATTAATGTATCTCCTTTATTCCAGTTATTAGATTTTAGAAAACTTATATCTGACGCATTAAATTCTTCGAATTTTTTTCTAGTTTTATTTAATCCTTCTGCTTCTCTTTTAGTGAGAACAACACCATGATTAGCAAGATTGATAGCGGGTTGAATAAGTGATTCCCATGATAATAAAGAAAATTTTTCATGAATTTTAACCATACCATCTACTGTTCCTGGAACTCCAGATGAAAGTAGGCCTTCTCTGCTTTTTTTTCCATCAACGATATATTCATCTTCTTCATTGTTTAATTCAATTTTATATTTTTCATTTTCCTTTAGGTACATATTTTTTGTAGCTGAAATAGGGGCTTTTTCTCTAAAATCTAATGTTCCAACATTTCCATTATTTTCTCTATAAACAAGAAAACCTCCTCCGCCAATATTTCCTGCACTAGGATGAACGACAGAAAGAGCAAATTTTACTGCGATAGCTGCGTCAAATGCATTTCCACCTTGTTTTAAGACATCTATACCAACTTGACTTGCAATTGGATGAGCAGATGATACCATAGCTGAATCACTTATAGTACCTAATATTATTTCTTTTGAAATTTTAGTACATGAAAAAAAAATAAGGAGTATGAATAGATATAATTTTTTCATATAATCAGTTATTTTTTGGGTGATATGTTGATTTTTTGTAAAGATGTGAAATTACTTCTTTTCTTGAATATAAAAGTTTAAAATATTGATCATTAGCCCAAGTTTCATATAAATTTCTATAAAATGGACTTTCAGGATTACCTGATTGACCAGGAGAATTAGTTGCAACGCTATTATCCCAATCTTTAGTATCAATTATAACTCTAAATGTTGCTCCTGAGGTTTGATTTAAATAGTAACCTGTTGAGCCAGGAGTAAACATATTTCCTGATCTTGGATAAACATCAAATTCTAATATTTTTTTAATCGAATCACTAACTATATCTTCTAAAGGATGTTTTATTTTAACATGTTTATAATTTTTTTGACCATATATCCATTTCTTTGAATCATTACCAAATTTTTTATTTAATTTATTTATTGCTGTTATTAGTGTTTGATTTAAAAATTTAGTTTTTTCATCTATTTTTAGAGATTTGATTTTTTTAATGATTGTATAAAGTTGAACATAAAGTAAATTTATAACCTCTTCAGGAACATAAAACATATAAAAATAATTCATTATTTCTCTTTCCCATTGTATATAAATACCGGCTTCTAATGAATTTTTATCAAGAACATAGTTCCAATCAAATAGTTTATTAGCAATATCAATTATATTTTCATCAATACTAACTTTTGAAAGTTCTGCAATCAACAGTTCAGCAGGTATAGAATAATAATCAGTTTGTAAATTTTTCATATCTTCAATATTAAAATTATTTTTTTTGTTTAAAACATTACTAATCCTATTACCCCTATAAGGATCTGCCCAAGTAAAACCGATTGCATTCCAGTATTTATAATTATCAGGTGTTACATTTTCATTTGCTGTTACAATAAATTGAGACTTTGGATTATAAATATTTGGTTTATCAATTATTGGTAAGTATTGTTCCCATTCATTTTCACCATTTCCAGATACAGGAACCATACCACTATGATTATTTCTTACTGGAGCTATTCCTACTGCTTGCCAACCTATATTTCCTTTATTATCAGCCCAAACCATATTTTCCCCTGGAATGTTGCTATAATTACACGCTTCTCTAAATTCTTCCCAACTTTTTGCCTGATTCATCCTCAAAGAAGCTAGGTAAGGAGATCCTCCTATTTCTAGCCATCCACAACGCATAGCGAATGCTTTATTATCAATAGTATCAATTAATGTTACGGGTCCATGAATTGTATATTTTAATTCAACTTCTTTAGGATCATTATCTTTTATCTCTATTTTTTCAGTAATCTTTTTAAATTTAATCCACTTGTTATTGTGTTTATATTCATTTTTATTATTCTGATTTAATTCGTAAACATATAAGTCTTCAGCATCCGTTCTAAATACAGTCAATCCCCAAGCGCCATGTTCATTATGTCCTATTGAAATGCCAGGTATTTCAGGTTCACCTCCACCTATTACATTCCAATTAGGTGCCACTAAATGAGTAACATATCTTAGTGATGGTACAGTTATTGATCTATGTGGATCATTTGCAAGAATAGGGTATCCGTTATTCGATTTTTTACCAGATATTGCCCAATTATTACTACCTATTGAATAATCATTTAGATAATTTTTCTTATTATAATTATTAAAAGATATTTTTTTTAAATCATTAGTTCTATATTTTTTATCGATATGATTAATATTAAATTTTAATGATTTTCTGTAGGCATTATATAATTTTAAAATATCTTTATTTAAATCATTAATTCTTATTGATTTATCTAATTTAAGTGATGGTTTTTTAGGGTGAAACCAAACTAATTCTTTTACTTTATCTTCTCCAATTAAACTAACAGCTCTTCCAAGGTTTAATTCTTCTTCTATATTGCCTAATAATCCCTGATGTCTTGATATTACTACTTCTGGCGTCCAAAGTTGGGGTTTAATATTAAGTAACTTAAATTCAAGAGGTAAATCATTTGGAGATAAATTTATTTCATTAATATAGGTATTTACTCCTTTGACATATGAATTAATTATTTCAAATCCATCATCATGATAATGATTTAATTCGTCAACAATATTACCTCTAAATTTGAATAATCTTGTTCCTACATCTCTTTCTAATTCGTTTATACCAAAAATCTCTGAAACTGTTCCTGTAGCTTGTCTTCTCCATATTTCAAATTGAAAAAGCCTGTCTTTTGCAGCAAGATAACCTTGCATAAAAAATAAATCTTCTTGATTTTGAGCATATATATGATTTATTCCAAATTCATCTCTATATACATCAACTTTACTAATTAACTGCTCATAATAAATCTTCGAATCACAACCAACAATTAATAAACTGATAAATAAAATGATATTTATTATGAATCTATTATTAACACTCATTTAATGAGTTTTTAATGTCGTTAATTAAGTCATTAGGATCTTCTAATCCAATAGATAATCTTATTAAAGATTCGGTAATTCCAATTCGATTTTTTGTTTCCTTATTTACATCTACATGTGTCATTGTCCCAGGATGGCAAGCAAGACTTTCTGTTCCCCCCAAACTAACTGCAAGTTTGATTAATTTTAAATTATCTAAAAATTTATAAGCTGTATTTAACCCACCTTTAATATAAATTGTAATCATAGCTCCTCCAGAACGGTACTGTTTTTTAAAGAGTTTATATTCTTTATTAGAACTATTTAACAAACCTAAATAATTAACTTTTTCTATTTTATCATGTGTATTTAAATAATTAGCTACTTTTAATGCGTTTTCAGCTTCTTTTTCCATTCTTATTTTTAATGTTTCCATACTTCTAAGTAATAACCAGCTTGTAAATGGACTTGCCATATTTCCTAGAAAGACTCTAGAAGATTTAATTCTATTTATATACTCTTTTTTTCCTAAAGCTGCTCCTGCCACAATATCACTATGCCCACCTATATATTTAGTCACTGAATAAAGAATAATATCAGCACCTAATTCTATGGGATTTGACCATATTGGACCCATAAATGTATTGTCAATTAATAATAAAACCTTATTAGATTTTGTAGAAAGAGTTTTAGCTAAATCAGAACATTTTTTTATATCAATAAGTTTATTAGTGGGATTTGCAGGACTTTCTATGTAAATGATATTCACAATTCTATCACCATATTTTTTATTTTTGTTTTCAATAATTTTATTAATTGAATCATTATCATCAAATTCCATAGATGATATGTCATATTTTGGTATAACATTTTTTATAAAATGATTTGTTCCACCATATAGTGTAGATGAATGTAAAATTAATGTTCCTGGATTTGTTAATTCCAGTATTGATGTAGAAATCGCAGCCATACCACTTTGAAAAAGACCACATGATTCTGCTTTATCCCATAATTTTAATCTTTCTTCGGCAATTTCAACATTTGGATTATTGATTCTAGTGTAGGCTAGCGGTAGAATTTCAGATTTTTTTTTGTCTCTTAAGCCATAAGCAACTTCAAAATAAGCTCTTCCATCTTTTGAGTTTTTGAAGACAAAAGTGCTAGTTTGAAATAAAGGAGTCTTAGCTGATCCTTCAGATAGATGAGGATCATAGCCAAAAGACATCATTTCACTTTCTGGCTTATTATTTCTTTTCAATTATTGCTTTTCAGTTACCCTTTAAGTTTGCCTTTTTTCCATTCTCCAGACCTCTTAGTTCCATTTGGTAAAGTCAATGTACCTTGACCATGTGGTCTCCAGTTTTTAAATTTACCTACATACACATCTCCATTTTTATAGACCATCTTTCCCTGACCATTAATGGCCCCATTAGTAAATTGACCTTCATATTCATCACCTGAAGTAAAAGACATCGAACCTTGACCATGAGGTTTTCCGTATTGAAAATCACCAGTATACTTGCCTCCGTCAGAAAAATCTTGAACACCCTTACCATGTTTGTTGTTGTCTTTCCATTCACCTTCATATTTTTCACCATTTGACATTGTAAAAGTTCCATATCCATTACGAAGACCATTTTGAAATTCACCTACATAAACTCTACCATCCTTAAAGGTTAATGTGCCTTTACCATGATATTGACTGCCTTTATAGTCTCCTTCATATTCACCTTTATCTACTTCACCCACAGTAGTTCCCGAAGCTTGAGACATTACATGAACTTGAGCTGTTAAACAAAATGAATTTATAACAATAATTAGATTTAGAATAATTAGTTTTTTCATGTTTCTAATCTAGCTATATCAAATGAAAATTCAAAATATGAATAATGATTAAGAAGATTTAATCTTATTTATGAATCACTCACCCATTGTTATGGTTGCAACACCATTAGTTGCCTCAAAAAAATTATAAGGTGACACTCCATCTGATTCCTGTTTTTCAAACCACTCAGCAGTGGCATCTACTCTATTCCACTCTTCTTCTGTTAGGGGTGTGTCGGTTAAGACAATTGTCAGTAGGTTGAATGTTTTTTGTGAATTATTATGATCAGGAACTCTTTGTCCAAGTAATTGTTCTAATAATATGGGGGTAAAAGTTGTTCTAGAAGAAGCTACAAATTCATATTTTCCTCCATTTTGATTAAAAGAAGTAATGTCTTTAAAAACATCAAAATCACTAACGGAAGAAATAGGAATCATCCCAGCAAGATATAGCTCTAACTCGTTATAGGGTATGCTATTTGCTCCATTTGCATTAAAACCAAATGGTTCAACTGAATAGGTATTACTTCCAAGATAGTCTAGAGTACTCTGCTTAAATCCACCAAGTTGACCTTTTGTGCTACCACCTGTAAAACCCCAATGACCTGAGTAGTTAGATGAAGTAAGGTTGCTCCCAAAAGCATCTACAGCATGTGTTGTTATACCAAAATTTGCCCAATTATGCATTAATTCATGAAGAGAAGGACCATTACTTAAATATTCTAAAGCGGTTAATTGCATGACAGATTTTAATTTACCAGAAGAACCATAGTTTGTACTATTATCGTAAGTATTTAATCCAAGTCCAGAAACATTATTAGATACACCCATAAGTTTACCGTAATAATTAAGATTTGAAGGTTTTGTTGATTCATTTAAAATCAAGAAAATAAAATCATACTTATCTGAGAATTTCTTATAAATATCATTAAAAATAACTTTACTCTTTTCAGAATCTGAGAATCCATCATTATTTATCCAATCATCATAGTCACTTTTTGACATTAATAATGATGAAACCCTTTTATTTACGTGAGTTTCAAATTTATCATCCGGATTAATTTTATCATCATCTTTACATGAAATAAATAAAAATAAGAATAAGCTAATAACTAAATATTTTTTCATAATACTAATCTATAAAAAAAAAATATTAAAGAGGTGGATGGGTTAAAATTACTAATGTTTAATCTATTGATTGTTAAAATAATTTTGATAAAATCTTTTCTGGAAAAATTTTGATAAGTAATGAGATTAATTTCCATCTCCTTGTGATATAAATAATTTTTCTTTCAGCTTCAATACCTTTAACTATTTGACTACAAGCTTTTTCAATCGTTGAAACCCAAAATAATCTATCCTTGTTTCCTTGAAGTATGTCTGTATCAACAAAACCAGGTCTTACATCAGTAATCTTTATTGGAATTTTTATTCTATTTGACTTAAACCTTAATCCTTGTAGATAATTTGCTTGATAAGCCTTAGATGCATTATATGATGGATTGATTCCACTACCAATTTCAGAAGCTACTGAACTTATATTTACAATATGTCCATATTTTTGTTTTGAAAAAAAATTAAAACCCCAACCTACTACTTGAGTAAATCCTGATACATTAAGTTCATTAACTTTTTTTTCTCTCTTATAAAATAACTCTTTATTTATTATTCCTATTCCTGAACAATAAATTAACAAATTTAAACCTCCTAGTAATCTAACTAATTCATCTAATTTTTTTGCATTTTCTTCAGTAGAAGAATCAAAAGCATTAACAATTACACTTTCTGGTTTAGTTGATTTTATTTCATCAAGTCTATTCTTTCTTCTGGCTGTTATCCCTATTTTATAATTCCTTTTTAGAAGTTCTAATGCAATCCCTTTTCCTATTCCAGATGAAGCACCAATTACAATAGCTTTTTTCATATCTCAAACCTACAAACATCAAAGCAAAATTCAAAAGGGGGAGTGGGGTTAGTCTTCAGAAATAGGGTTTTTTGTTTAGCTTCATAAATAATTATCAATAAAATAATAAATTAATAATCCAGTTATTAAACCCTTAAGCCAACCTAACCAAGAAGCTAATCTCGGGTTTTTATCAACCCATTCCCATTTTTTTTTAATGTACTCTTTTATCATTTATTTAATGTTACTCAAAAAAGTAAACCTACAAACATCAAAGCTAAATTCAAAAGGGGAGTGGGGTTGGTCTTTAGAAATAAGAGGGTTTTTTTATTTAGGGACACTTATTAGCTCAAAGTTTATAATCACCCTAAATATGAACAATTGTCAATGAGTGAGGTGGTAGGTGGATGATACCATTTTTAAACTTTAGCTCCACCTCTTTGGGAGCCACTCGATTAGGGTGCTCAATATCGTTGTAACTATCCGTTGATTCACCGGTGAGTATCTTTGCCTTATATGTGCCATTTAATAGCTTATCTCCCATTGTAACTTTACACTCAAGGTTCTCCGAAGGATGACGGTTCAGCAATGAAATAGCCCAGTTTTCACCTTTTTTGTCAACGGTTGCAATAGCATCAATTACAGAAACTGAATCTTTACCATTGGTAATTTTGCTTCCGTTTATCTCTGTATTACTGACATATTCTTCAAGTTCATTCACGTACATCGCCATTGTATGAAAATGAGTACGTTTGACAATTCCTTTAGGATGGACATAAAGAGGTCCAGTCTGGTTCACCAGCGGTGCTATATTCGCCATAGTAATATATTCAGAATAACGGAGGCATGAATTAAGAAATGAGGCGGCAAATAATGCATCTGAGAGATTATAAATTGAAGGATTCAGACTTTTATCCCTGGCTTTTATCAATTTTATTATTTCTGGGTCGTTGTAATCCACTTTTTCAAAACGTTGAAATCCTGGATGATGCCATGAACGTAAGTTCCATTCATCAAACGCAATTTTAATTTGCCCTTCATTAATATGACCTTCTGTTTCTGCTGTTTGGATTTGATTTACTACCTTTTTAATATACAATTCCGGTTTCTCAGAAAGCATCATACATGACAAGTAGTTGGGTGTAGAATGTTTTTGAAAGTTTTCAATCCAGTATTGATGCGCCGATATGTAATTCAAATGTTCTCCCGCTGCTTCAAATAGATATGGATCTATACGAGAACTCCCGTGAATTCCCGAGCAAGTTACTAGAATACTTGAATCCACCTCCTTCATTGCTAAACCACCATCACGTACTTTGTGAATATAATCGCGACCTGACCGTTCATTTCCGATACTCCATATCTTGACATTTAGTGGAGCAGGATGTCCATTTTTTTTGCGCATGTCAGCGAATTTCCCTTCAGTTGCATTGCAGTATTCAACCCAATTAATCATTTCTTGAACATCCGCCAAACCATTATGGCAGATATATGGTTCTGCATTCAGTAGTCTGCAAAGCTCAACAAATTCATGGGTTCCAAACGTGTTTGGCTCAATTACTCCCCATCGAATATCATCTTTGGGTTGACGATTCTCACCAACTCCATTAATCCAATGATAGCCATCAACGAAACATCCTCCTGGCCAACGAATAACGGGTACTTTAAGTTCCTTTAATGCGTTAATGACATCAGTACGAAATCCGTTGTTATCTGATAGTGGAGAGCCAGGATCAAATACACCACCATAAATTTGCTTTCCAAAATGCTCGAGAAATCCCCCAAAAATCATAGGGTTGTAAGGTTTTGCAGTTGCATCTGTGTTAATCGTTACATTTGCCTGGATGGATGTAGGTTGCCGTGTGGTACAGGATAAAATACAACACAGTAGGCTCAAGAGTATTATTATTGAATTCTTCATATTCTAATCTACAACTATCTGCAAAAAATTCAAAAGGGGAGTGGGGTTAGATGGTGAAATATAGATTAAAAAATCTTAACAGATTCTTAACATTTTTTATATAAAAAGTAGTTAATTATAATTAATTATATACTTTAATTTAATATACATAACTATCTGATATACAATCATTTACCAATACAA
>Ga0310345_10002310_pt1 | contig 19606 bp, 16 predicted proteins | sample HC15DNA20500_MG_FD_204667 | JGI IMG/M metagenome (GOLD analysis project Ga0310345, IMG submission 204667) | Marine microbial communities from station ALOHA, North Pacific Subtropical Gyre - HC15-DNA-20-500_MG | ecosystem: Environmental > Aquatic > Marine > Oceanic | place: Pacific Ocean: North...
TAGTGTTGGTGATTCTGCCGAGTCGATTGTTCTAGGTGTAGATTCTAAGGCTCGGCGTATCTCGCTCGGCCTGAAACAGATCGAGAGCAATCCTTGGCACCAGCTCACCGAGAAGTATCCAATCGGGTCTCGGCTCACCGGCAAGGTACGTAATCTGACTGAGTTCGGGGCGTTTGTAGAGGTCGAGGAAGGGATAGACGGGTTGATTCACATCTCGGATATATCGTGGAGTAAACGCCTCAAGCATCCCTCGGAAGTGTTGAACAAAGGTGACGAAGTTGAGACGATGGTGCTTAGTATCGACCCAGACAACCAGCGCCTTTCGCTTGGCTTGAAGCAGCTATCGACCGAAATCTGGGACAACTTTTTCTCCGGAACGAAGGTCGGTGATGTTGTTGAGGGTAAAGTCGTTCGGATCACTAACTTTGGAGCGTTCGTCGAGCTAGCCGAGGGTATCGAAGGACTCATCCACGTTTCAGAGTTCGACGAGCAGGCTGGTGGTGAGAAGACTGAAGTTAAGGTTGACGACACTATCAAGATGCGCGTGATCAAAATGAGCCCTTCGGAGCGGAAGATCGGGCTGAGCATCCGCGCGTTAAAATCTGAGAATTTCGAAGCTGATTGGCAGAGCTACGCGGCTAGCGAATCGCCTGATGTTACGCTCGGCGATCACTTCAAACAGCAGACCTCGGAGTAGCGCGCACGAGGTTTCTTAGTTATCGAGTCGAGGGGGGGCTGTGGGTGGATGCAGCATGACAAAGGCGGCGCTTGTAGAAGAAGTGGCCCGTGTTGCTGACCTCACGAAGAAGCACTCCGAGGTCATCGTAGACACCGTGTTTCGCAGCATTATTGAGGCGTTGCACCGTGGCGAGAAGATCGAACTCCGTGGCTTTGGTAGCTTCAGGTTGCGCCGCCGCGAGCCACGGAAGGGGCGGAATCCGAAGACTGGTGATAAGGTCGATGTCCCGTCGAAACAGGTTCCGTATTTCAAGCCTGGTAAGGACCTCAAGGCGATTATTAATCGGGATCCCCAGTCGGCATCGAACATGACCTCGGATCCGCAAACCCCGGTGTCCGGCACTGGCGTGACACAGTACTAGAATCTGACAGACAGGGACTCGGATTCTCGAACACCCGAGCGACTTTCTCGTTTCTTACGTATTCAACACAGTGGCTGGAGCGACGTGTGGTGGAGCGCCTTTGGGCCCCGTGGAGACTGACGTACGTGAGCAATGCCGCCGCGAGTGAGCCAGGACAATGCATTTTCTGCGCAGCCCTAAACCCTGAGGATCTGTCACCACTACTTGTGTTCCGTGGTGAGCGGGCGTTCGTCATCCTTAATAAGTTTCCTTACAGCAACGGACATTTGATGGTAGTGCCTGTCCGACATGTTGGCCGGATGGCTGATGCCGGTCCGGATGAGCTCTACGAGTTGATAGCGTTGACACGTACTGCAGAGATGGCACTAACCGAAACCTATAAGCTACACGGCTTGAATGTTGGAATAAACCTGGGGCGCGCGGCCGGGGCCGGTGTGCTGGAGCATTTACACATCCACGTCGTGCCCAGGTGGGAGGGTGACACGAACTTCATGACGACCGTTAGCGGCACGCGTGTTGTGCCTGAAGAACCCGAGCACAGCGTTTCCCGATTGAAGCCAATGTTCGAACGGATCGTCGGAACCCAGAAATAGCTAACGCTTCGGGTCCGACTTGTAACTTTGCCTATACATCTTGCGTATGCAGCAGATGGTTGTCGCTTGGCAAGCCTTCGATGACGCGCTCTTCGAGCCGTACACGGCAGGATGGTCGACCCGTTCGCTTGGAGCTTCCGCCCGTTAATCTCTGCTCAAATCTAGTAGCTAATCTCTACCTGCGCGTCTTGAGTAGCTGGCTTGCGATCGTTTTGAGTTGTAGGTTCGACGTGCCTTCGTAGATCTGGCCGATTTTCGCATCGCGGTAGAGCTTTTCCACTGGGTAGTCCTTCGTATAACCGACGCCACCGAACAGTTGCACTGCGAGCGAAGTGACGCGCTCGGCAACTTGCGACGAGAAAAGCTTGGCCATTGCGGCCTCAGTGATAAAGGAGTGGCCCTTATCGCGGAGGCGGGCGGCGTTATAGACGGAAAGACGGGCCACCTCCAGATCGGTCGCAGCCTGCGCGAGTTGGAACTGCACCGCCTGGAAGTCGGCGATCGCTTGACCAAACTGTTTGCGCTCCTGGACGTAGGCGAGAGTGTGGTCGAGCGCGCCTTGAGCGAGGCCGACCATCTGTGCGCCGACACCGATACGTCCCTCGTTGAGTGTTTCAATCGCGACCTTATACCCGTCTCCGATCTCGCTTAGGAGATTGGCACGCGGGACGCGGCATTCGTCGAACAGCACCTCGCAGGTACTACTCGCGCGGATGCCGAGCTTGTCTTCCTTCTTCCCGATTGAGAGTCCACGCGTGCCGCGTTCCATCAGAAACGCGGTGATACCCTGGTACCCAGCGTCTGGGTTAGCGTTGGCAAAGACGATGAACAGTTCGGCCTCGTTGGCGTTAGTAATCCACAGTTTTCTGCCGCTGACGAGGTAATCATCACCATCGGCGACTGCACGGGTAGTCATGGCAAACGCGTCGCTCCCCGAGGCCGCTTCCGACAACGCGAACGCACCCATGGCGGAGGCGGTGAGTCGTGGCAGAAAGCGGCGCTTGATGTCGTCACTACCCCAGTGGAGGATCGCGTTGATGACGAGTGTATTCTGGACGTCAACGACGAGTGCTACCGATGGATCGGCTCGGGAGAGCTCTTCGACCGCGATCACTGAGAGGAAGAAATGTGCACCGGCTCCGCCATAGGTTTCTGGAACCTCGATGCCCATGATGCCGAGGTCAAACAACTTATTGATCAGTGTCCGCGGAATCGCCGAACGTTCATCCATGTCGCGCGCGACGGGCGCTACCTCAGCCTCGGCGAACGCCCGGACGTTGGCACGGAGTAGATGCTCGTCTTCTGATAGATGCGTAAGGGGAGGGTGGAGGTCGACGAGGTCAGGCATGATGAGAACTCCTAGTCGTCGCGATGTTATCATTGAGTTTGAGCTAGGCCCGCTAATTTGAGGGAGCCAAGGCATACATGACGAACCATTGGATCGGTCCCTGCCTGGTTGTAGGCCTGCTGATGCTGATCGTCGGCGGTCACGCGCAGCAACAACGCCAGCAGCCCCCTGACCCACTTCCCGGTTCTAGGCAAGAAAACACGCCGGCGCAATCAACTGACCAGGAACTCGAACAGGATATCGAGGTTGATCAGCCGATCCCGATTTTCCGGACCGGCATCAATTTTATAAGGGTCGACGTCATCGTCACTGACGGTGACGGCAATCCGGTCACCGACCTTACGGTTGATGACTTCGAGATCTACGAGGACGACAATCCGCAAGCCGTCGACTCGTTTCAGCTCGTCGAGATTAGTGCGGTACCCGCTCCCGACGCCGAACTGGTGAGCCCGGTCTTCGATCGGAACGACCAGGAGCAGGAGGCGCAGCGTCCGGATGTGCGGGTGTTCGTCATTTTTCTCGACGACTACCACGTCCGCGAGGGCAATGGCATTCGCGCCAGCCGGATGTTAGCTGAGTTCATCGAGAATCAGCTGGTCCCGACAGACCTAGTCGGCGTCATGTACCCTCTAATGCCGCTTGATGACGTGCGGCTGACTCGCAATCGCCAAGTGACCATCAACGCACTGAATCAATTTCGCGGGGTGAAGTACGACTACCGGGTCCGGAACGAATTCGAGGCGCGCTACAACGACTATCCAACCGAGACGGTCGAGCGCATCCGGAACGATGTGTCGCTTTCCGCGCTGCGGGGCTTAATGATTCGCCTCGGCGGGCTGCGTGAGGGTCGCAAGCACGTGGTGCTCGTGAGTGAAGGTTATTCGAATTACGTCCCCCCTCAACTGCGTAGTATGAACGCCTCGATTCGACCAACGATCGACGAAAATCCGCAGCGTCAGGATCGGTTTGCTGCCAACAATCCGCTCGAGGAAGCATCCCAGTTCTTCGACGGTGCCTCGATAATGCTGGATTTACGCCGCATATTCCAGACCGCGAACCGATTCAACACCGCGTTCTACCCGGTCGATCCCCGCGGCTTGGCGACATTTGAATTCGATGTAGACCAGCCGACCATCGATTTCCGTACCGACTCGCGAATCCTACGGCAGGCGCAGGACACGCTCCGTGTACTTGCCGAGGAGACTGACGGTCGAGCCATCGTCAACCAGAACAATCTTGCGCCAGGACTCAGACAGATGCTCCGCGACGCGAGTGCCTACTATCTGCTCGGCTACAATTCCAGTGAGGCGGCTACTGACGGTCAGTATCACGAGATCAACGTACGCGTGAAGCGTGAAGGTGTACAGGTGCGTGCCCGGAAGGGGTTCTGGGCGGTAACCGAGCGCGATGCCGTGCGGGCTCTTACGACGGCGGCGTTTGAGCCGCCCAAGGCGGTCGAGGTCGCGCTTAGTGCGCTAGCGGAGCCGCGGCGAGGTCGCCTCGTACGTACCTGGCTCGGAACGTCGCGGGCCGAGAACGGCAAGACTCGTGTGACGTTCGTCTGGGAACCGGTGCAGCAGGGCAGGGGACGAGGCGACACGGCGTCACGTGTTCTCGTGACGGCGATGGGCGACACTGGTGCTTTTTTCCGCGGGCGTGTACCCGAGCGTGTCTCGAGTGCCGGTCGTGGGACCAGCGGCGGGCTGATCCAGTCCGAACCACCACCGGTCACGCGTATCGATTTCGAGGCGGATTCCGGTACTATGCAGATCAGCCTGGCGATCGAAAGCGACGGCGGAGCAGTACTGGATCGGGATCGTAACGAGGTTGAGATTCCCGATTTCACGGGGCCGGATATTCTACTCAGTACGCCGTGGTTTGTCCGGGCACGGAACGCGCTGGAGTTTCGGTCGCTGGTCGAAGACTGGGATGCGCCGCCGACAGCGGCCCGCGAGTTCCGCCGTACCGACCGGTTGCTACTGAGGTTTGAGACTTACGTGCCAGGCCCGGCGATTCCTGACATCAAAGCTCGGTTGCTCAATCGTGGGGGCGATCCAATGTACCCGCTCGACCTGCAACTCGCAACTAGCGGCGCTCCGCACCAGGTCGACATCGTACCGGTCAGTCTGCCACCCGGCGAGTACGTCATCGAACTCACTGCCACTGCGGCGGGGAGTGAAACGACGGAGCTCATCGCGTTTCGCCTGACGACCTGACAGAGGGTCAGACACCTACCCAGATGAAGGCGGCTACGAAACTACCACCTGCCGCGTCACGCGACCTCACTACAGTATCCGGTCGTCCGGTCGCGCCGCTGTACACACCAGACGATATTGATATCCGCTACGCACGTGATCTTAATAATCCGGGAGAGTTTCCTTACACACGAGGTATTCACACTGCCGGTTACGGAGGAAAGCTGTGGACGATGCGACAGTTCTCCGGATTCGGCACGCCGGAGGAAACTAACACCCGCTACAAGGAGTTACTCTTGGCCGGTGGCACAGGCTTGAGCGTCGCCTTCGACCTGCCGACCTTGATGGGACGAGACCCCGATCATAAATTATCCCTTGGCGAAGTGGGCAAGTGCGGCGTTAGCGTCGCGTCGCTGGCTGATATGGAGCGACTTTTCGACCGGATTCAGCTCGACGGTGTGACGACCTCGCTGACGATCAACTCGCCGGCAGCGATGATCTTTGCGATGTATCTGGTCGTCGCCGAAAAGCAGGGGGTAGATTGGTCTCGACTGTCCGGAACCATCCAGAACGACATTCTCAAGGAGTATATTGCTCAGAAGGAGTACATCTATCCACCCCGTCCCTCGATGCGTCTTGTGACCGACATATTTGCCTTTTGTGCAGAACAGGTGCCACGTTGGAACACGATCTCGGTCAGTGGGTATCACATCCGCGAAGCCGGGGCGACTGCGGCGCAGGAGTTAGCGTTCACTTTAAGGGACGGTATCGAGTACGTGGACTATGGCGTCGATGCGGGACTTTTGGTCGACGAATTCGCGCCTCGCATTTCGTTTTTCTTCAACGCTCATAATGACTTCTTCGAAGAGGTGGCGAAGTACCGGGCAGCTCGCAAGCTCTGGGCATCAGTCATGCGTGGGCGCTTTGGTGCACGTGATGAGCGCTCCTGGAAACTGCGGTTCCACGCACAGACCGCCGGAGTGTCGTTGACTGCACAGCAGCCGTACAACAACGTCGTACGCACGGCGATCCAGGCGATGGCTGCGGTTCTTGGCGGTGCCAACTCACTACACACGAACTCGCTCGACGAGGCGCTCGCACTTCCGACACGTGACGCTGCCTTGCTTGCGTTACGGACGCAGCAGATCATTGCACACGAAAGTGGGGTCACGGCCGTCGTTGACCCGCTCGGCGGATCGTATTTCGTCGATTGCCTTACACGGGATCTCGAGACCGAGGCGACTGAATACTTCGAAACGATTGACCGGATGGGCGGAATGGTAGTGGCGATCGAGCAGGGTTACCCACAAAAAGAAATAGTCAACAGCGCGTATCGCTTTCAACAAGCGATCGATGCTGGCGATAAGACGATCGTGGGCGTTAACAGGTTTACGGCCGACGAGATGTCACCGATCGAGACGCTCTACATCGATGAATCCACAGCGGACCATCAATTGAAAAGGCTTCGTGATCTCCGGCGTGAGCGGAGCAGCGAACAGGTCAGCCGTGCGCTCGAGGGGGTACGACGCGCTGCTGATGGTGCAGATAACCTCATGCCGCCCCTACTTGAGGCGGTACGGGTTTATGCGACGCTCGGAGAGATGTGCGACGCGTTGCGCGATGTTTGGGGTGAGTATGAAGAGGCGCCGTCGCTTTAGAGGCTAGTGGCTAGGGCGAACACCCTCAGGACTTTCGACAGGCTTTAACTAGTCTCACTGCGAAAAGGGTACTCATGCGCAGGATCAGAGTCGTCATCGCTAAGCCTGGGCTTGATGGGCACGATCGTGGTGCCAAGGTAATTGCTCGCTCGTTGCGCGACGCCGGTATGGAGGTTATCTACACCGGCCTGCGTCAGACGCCTGAGCAAATCGTTGGGGCGGCGTTGCAGGAAGACGCTGACGCCATCGGTCTGTCAATTCTCTCCGGCGCACACAACCACATCTGCCCACGTCTAATGGAATTACTGGCAGCGAAAGGCTTGGACGACGTGTTGGTGGTCATCGGTGGCATCATTCCCGATGTCGACATACCAAAGCTTCGTGCAATTGGCGTCAAGGGTGTTTTCCAACCAGGTACGCCGATGCAGGAAATCGTCGAGTTTATCGAAGAGCATGCGCGCCCGGCGAGTCGTGTTCAGTCGTAGGAGTGTCATTGCCAGTTTCACAGGGCTTAAGTCTCTGTCATCCTTGACGTCGTTCGATAACGGTGCCGGTACTTTCCGCGAACCCTGCCTTATTCGTCTGTTGTTAGCCGATGACAGCGTTACCGTTCAGCGGGCGATTGAGTTCACGCGGCGCGCTGATTGTAGATGAGATGAAAAGTCAACCCCCTGACATTGTGCTGGTCGATCGCTGTATGCCGGAAAAAGATGGCTATGAAGTTACGGCCCTCGCAGAACGTTATTCGGTATCAGCGCACATTTCGCCTGCAGCAGGTAATTGTGAAAGCGCGCGAGATGCTAGACCCATCTATGAGTACTCGAACCGCTGCGGTGGAGTTCAGACTTCGAGAGAAGGAGATCGTGCCTCTGACACTAGTTCAAGATACCAAGGGTACTGATTCCGTTGGGTCTGTGGTTGTTACTATCCGAGCCGGTTGTGGCATTTCCCGAACTAGTCACCACGTCTCCGGAGAAGATTCTTACGGTACCGCCAGTCGTCGTCTCCGCTCCCGTCTCGCCCGGCCCGGTGGTCAAGATGAGAACACCTAGGCACTCGTCGGGCGGATAATGGATACGATTGTACGGGACGTAACGGCGGGCAACATTTACTAGGTCGTCGAGCATCCTGTGCGCGGCGGGATCGAGCGGATCAAGAACGACTTTAAGTAATTAGTTCCTGGCCGGACGGTCTTCCGCTTCGTCTGATTGCCACGGACCGCGGTGTTAGTGGTCTCGCGCGAGCCACAGCTCCTGATACGATCAAGCGAAACATGCACGATCTACCTAAGGTCTTCGAGCACAAGACGGTCGATCCCAAGTGGTACGCCTACTGGGAGGAAGTGGGTGCATTTCGAGCAGATCCTGCGTCTGGACGGGCACCCTTTAGCATGGTACTGCCTCCGCCGAACGTGACCGGGTGGTTGCACATCGGCCATGCGCTCAATCAGACGTTGCCCGACATTGTGGCGCGATGGAAGAGGATGCGGGGGCATGATGTCCTCTGGCTGCCGGGCACTGACCACGCTGGTATTGCAACGCAGAACGTCGTCGAAAAGCAGTTAGCAGCTGAGGGAAAGACGCGCCACGATCTCGGCCGCGAGGCGTTCGAGGCGAGGGTCTGGCAGTGGGTTGAACAGAGCCATGGCACCATTACGAATCAGATGCGCACGCTCGGTTCGTCTGTCGATTGGTCGCGCGAGCGGTTCACGCTGGACGAGAACCTATCGCGGGCGGTCCGTCGGGTGTTCGTTACTCTTTATCGGGAGGGGCTCATCTACCGCGGTAAGTACCTCGTTAGCTGGTGCCCCCGCTGCCGCACAGCATTGTCCGATCTCGAAGTGGATCATAAGGAAACCAAGGGGAAGCTTTATTACATTCGATATCCCTTTCTCGACGGTAATGGAGCCGTGACGGTCGCGACGACGCGTCCCGAGACGATGTTTGGCGACACGGCCGTCGCCGTGCATCCGGGAGACAAGCGTTATGCGGATTTCCTAACCCGCACAGTTCGTCTACCGGTGATCGGACGAGAACTACCGTTCGTTTCAGACGAGTTCGTCGACTCGGAGTTCGGGACCGGTGTTGTCAAGGTAACACCGGCACACGATCCGAACGACTTCGCGATAGGAGAGCGACACGAATTGCCGGTCGTGACGGTCATCGACGAGGATGGCAGGATGAACGATGCGGCAGGCCCGTTCGCCGGGAAAGACCGCTTTGTGGCACGGAAGGAGCTTGTTGAAGAACTGAAGGTCAAAGGGCTACTTGCTGATGTTAAGGAGCATATCCACGCCGTCGGGCATTGCCAGCGGTGCCGCACGGTTGTCGAGCCACTACTGTCGACCCAGTGGTTCGTGCGGATCAAGCCACTGGCCGACCGCGCGATTGAGGCAGTCGAGCAAGGTCACACGCGCTTCGTGCCCGCTGTCTGGACGAATATCTATTTCGACTGGATGCGGAACATACATGACTGGTGCATCTCACGCCAGTTGTGGTGGGGACACCGCATTCCCGCGTGGTACTGCGACAGGTGTACCCGCGTACTTGTGTCCGAAGAGACACCGACGGGCTGCGAGTGCGGCGGTGAAATTCGGCAAGAAACGGATGTGCTTGACACCTGGTTTAGCTCGGGGCTTTGGCCGTTCAGTACGATGGGCTGGCCGGATGAGACTGCCGATCTGCAGCGGTACTATCCGACCAGTTTGTTGGTTACCGCGCATGACATCATCTTTTTTTGGGTGGCACGGATGATGATGCTTGGCCTCTGGTTCAAGCCGGACGTTCCCTTCAGATCGGTGTACATCACGTCACTGGTGCGTGACGCGCATGGACAGAAGATGAGCAAGTCGAAGGGTAACGTGGTCGATCCGTTGGAACTGATGTCGGAGATCGGTGCCGACGCGTTTCGCTTTACTCTGGCTGCTCTCGCGTCACCGGGCATGGATATCTCGCTGTCGGAAGGTCGGCTACGAGGCTACCGCCAGTTCATCAACAAGATCTGGAACGCCTCGCGGTTCGTGCTGATGAACCTGCCCGATACTCTCGAAACTCGTCCAGAAGTTCCGGAGTCTGGTGCACTTGACTTAATACACCGCTGGATACTGCATCGCACGAGTGAGCTAGCTGGAGAGGTCGAGGAGGCCTTCGACGCATACCGGTTCGATGTGGCAGCGGATCGTTTATATCACTTCTTTTGGCACGAGTACGCCGACTGGTACATTGAGTTGATTAAGCCGAAGTTGAAGGCCGAAGGTTCGGCACGGGACGATGCGATCGCGGTCCTGCTTGAGGTGCACGATCGTGTGTTGCGGTTGTTGCACCCGTTTATTCCGTTTGTCACCGAAGAAATTTGGCAGTCCCTACCGCAAAGACCCAGCGATGGTCGTGCGCCTCAGGGCAATGGGCAAACCATAACGCTGTCGGCGTTTCCGACGGTCGTAGCACGGTGGCACGACGACGAGGCGGTGGTGGAGATGGGCCTGATTCAGGACATTATCACGAGCGTACGCACCGTGCGTTCAGAATGGGGTGTTCCGCCCGCACGGAAGATCGTGGCCGTGGTTCAGGGGGCCGATGAGAGAACAGCAACCACGCTTCAGGATCATGAGGAGTATGTAACGCGGTTGGCAGGCCTCACATCCCTCACGCTTGCTACAGAGGTCAACCGGAGTCCGGATACCGTGCGACGCGTCGTGCATGGGTTCCAGCTTCATATCCCGCTGGCTGGTATCGTTGATCGGGTGAAAGAGACCGAGCGCATAAAGCGTGACCTAGCGAAGCTAGTGAAGCAGCGGGGCGCTCTTCAGGAGCGTTTGGCCAATCAAGCGTTTATGAAGCGGGCTGCACCTGAGGTTGTGAGTGAGACAAAGACTCAGGAACGTGATATCGGGCGTCATCAGGAAAAGTTAGAGCAGATCCTGCAGGAGTTGGGTGTGTGACGGTTGAACAGTTTGGTGCTGTGGGCTCAGCCTTAGACTGCGAGGTTGCTATTCGTATTGTGGTCGAAGGCCTGTAGTAGAAATGGGTGCTTTTTAAGCGAAGGTTCTTACTCTAACATTACGCAGCGGTGTAACCGTCGAGATCTCGACTTCGTCACACTCGACAAGGTGGAAGGATGTTTTCACTGCGCTCTGTCCAGACTGTATCTCTGCCGGTGTGTTGACTCAATTGACCCCTGAGTTTCGAGGTGAGAGCTACACTATGAGCGAAAGCCTACCGCCCGAGTTTGCCACTGAACTTGCCGCTGCCACTGAGCGGGTCGGGTGTTCTGCTAGTCGGATCTTTTACTATTCGGTAGTCTCGTCAACTAATGACGTCGCCGCGCGGTTGGCTGTGTCGGGGGCGGGTGATGGGACGACCGTTCTGGTCGGTGCACAGACTGCTGGTCGTGGACGCCGTGGGCATTCGTGGTACTCGCCGCCTGGGGCCGGGTTGTACTTTTCGACAGTGTTGCGCGGACCACCCTCGCCCCTTGTGACTCTAATGGCAGGAGTCGTAGTCGCGGATGCCATCCGCGACACCACGGGTCTCGGTGTTGAGCTTAAATGGCCCAATGACATCGTTGTTCCGCCTGGTGTTGGATGTCCATCCCGTCGCTACCACCCGCGTAAGGTCGGGGGCATCCTTGCCGAGCGCGTTGAGGATGCGGTCGTTCTTGGCATTGGCATTAATGTGTGCAACGCGGCGTACCCTGTGGCCCTTCAGAGATATGCAACCTCGCTCGAGGGCGAGCTGGACCATCCGGTTGAACGGCCCATTCTGTTGGTTGAATGCCTCGCAGGACTCTTACGTTGGCGCGGTAGTCTGGCCGCCGATGGGTCGACTCAGCTACTCGACCGGTGGCGCGAGTTGTCGCCGACGAGTGAGGGCACACCCGTGTCTTGGAGCGGTCCGGTCGGTCGGCACCGCGGTCTTACCTCTGGCGTTGACGCGGACGGCGCGCTGATTGTTAACTGTGGGCGCCGGATGGAACGGATTGTCGGCGGAGAGGTGAGGTGGGCCTGACACGTTACTACTGACAATCAACATCGGTAATACAAATGGCGCTCGACCTCGTCGATTACGTGCCTCTGATTGTGCTTTAGTCATTCAATGCTGCGTGACTGCACGGTCGGCGAGTTTTAAGACCTCGTGAATAGTTTACGTACTGGTATCTTGATCGGTCTGGTTTGGCTGGACGGCATCGATCTTTTTTCCGTCGTGCCTGTATTTACGTAGAACGCCTCGGAAATAGTGCCAATGTCTCATGCAACTGCATGGACTGGGTGATAGCTGATGGAGATTGTTTCTCGCTTTCGGTTTTAGGTCACTGCTCGCTGATCATAGATGGACCTAGGTGCCTACTGTCGCGACGTTGAGTCTTATCTCTGCCGCAAGAACGACGGTCATCTCATTCGTATCGTTGGACCGGCGTTTGAACTGGTCTGTCAGTGGGCGTCCGATGGAATCCCGCCGAGTGTTGTATGCCGTGGAATCGACCGGACCTATACTAAGTACTATGCTAAGGGCCCCAAGCGCCACCCAGTGCGGATCGAGTATTGCGAGGCTGATGTGCTCGATTTGTTCGATGATTGGAAGCGTGCGGTCGGCGTGGGCACCCGCCGCATGTCGAACGACGACTACAACGATCAACACAAGAAGCGGGTCGGATCAGCCGGTCGCCGGCGCTCGCTGGTCGCGCATATCGATCAGCTGATTACCAGATTAGAGACGTGGCGCCCACCCGGTACCCCTGAAGCCACGATCGGTGCTCAGGTAAACACCATCATACGCAAACTGGGAGACGCGCGCGATTGGGCTAGGAATGCACGTGGCGAGGCACGCGTTCAACTCGTGTCCAGGCTCGGAGACCTCGACCGGGAGCTACTCGACAACGCCCGGCGCGAAGCGGATACGACGTTGCGTAAGCGGCTTCGCACAGAGGCGGAGCAAGATCTGATGCCGTTCCGAGAGCGCATGCCACCGGCAGCTTTCCAGGATGCGGTTAGCGCTAACGCAGACCGACTCCTGATCGAACACTTCGAACTACCCCGACTGTCGTACGACTGAGTCCAAAACGACAGCGCTATAAGGCGTTTTCTACATTCGAGGTGGCACCTCACAGCCCATCAAATCGAGCGCCTGTGTCAATTGCAGACGGCAATAGCTGATTGCGGTGGCGCGCCAAAGGCGTACGTCGCGACGTTCTTCGTTGATCACTGGTGAACTGTGGTAGAAAGTGTTGAACATCTGCGCTAGCCTGAAGGTGTATTTCGCCAGCATCGACAGTTCAAGCGTCCGGCTCGATTGCTCGGCGACTTCGTCTAGTCTCGCCGCTTCCAGCACGAGCCCCCATAGTTCTGTGCCGTCTGGGTCCATGAGTGGATCGGAGGGTAGACCGGTGAGTGATTCCACCAGGGCCGCTTCGTTCGTGCCGTCCTTGTTCCGCAGCTTACGGAGGATGTTGGTTGCACGGACGACTGCGTACTGTATGTAAGGTCCACTTTCACCTTCAAAACTTAGGGCATCATCGATGTCGAACGTGATGAGTTTCCCACGCGAGTATTTGATCATGAAGTAGCGGACGGCGGCGATGGCGATCGCTGTGGCGATTCGATCGGCGTCCGCAGCGGAGAGATTCGCATGCCTTTTTGTAACTTCCGTAAGCGCCGCCGCCGTAAGACGGTTGAGTAGGTCGTCCGCCTTTACGCCAAGCCCCTTGCGTCCTGAGACCTCAACGAAAGGACGTCCTTCGTCTGCATCGGCTGTATAGCCCAGGATCTTCGCAGTTGCGTGTGACAGCGCCACCATTTCGTACGACACGTGCACCGATCGTTTGGCTTCGTCTGGCCGATTGGTGGTGGTGAGTGCTTGCTTCAATAGTTGCTGTAAATACGCTTGCCGCGTGTCGATGACGTTGTAGACGGCACCGGCGTTCCCGAAGGGTGGCGGTGTTGGGTCATTTGGTGCAGGTGATACGCTGGTCGACCAGAGCAAGTGCCCCGATCGTTGCCGGCTGTGCCGCCGATAGTGAAAATCACGATCCAGGACGCCGAACTTCCAAAATTGGTACGCGATGTCCTTGCCAACATAGGTCACTGTGCCGTTCGATCGTACGATCACCTTGGTCCGCGGCTCGGAGTCGCCGTCGTGGTCGTCGTTACTTGACTCGTTTGTGTCATCTGGTTGGTCAGATGGGGTGTCGAGTGGCATCACCCAGCAGCCAGATTGCGGGCCAGTGTTCTGGAAAAAGATTGCTCCGAAGTCTTTGAGGATCTCGAACGCCCGTGCCCAGAACTTAAGACGTAGGATGTCACCCTCCCAGCTCAGCAAGTCGTACTCGACGTTCAAGCGAGCCATGGTAGCCAGGTGACACTGGACTATCTGGTCAGCAACGAACCTACCAACGGCAGCAGTGTCGTTGCCACCATCCTCGAGGTCTTTGAGTGCGTGGGTCCGGTGGGCGAGGCGGCTTGGGTCCGATGCGTACCACTCGGTGACGCGTGCATAGAGATCCCAGCAGTAGTAGTCGAACCGCGGTTGTGCCGCGATCTCCTTGATCGCACTGAGTGTTTTCCCCTCGAGTTCCCGAAACCCGACGACTACGTCGGCAACCTGCACGCCAGTGTCGTCGATGTAGTTTTGCACCTCGACTGGGATACTTAGAAAGCGGAGCACGCGACTGAGGGTGTCACCGAGGGTGGAATTACGCAGATGGCCGATGTGTGCCGCTTTGTTGGGATTGATCGCCGTGTGCTCAACGATGGCCTTCACCGACGACTTCACTGGCATGACGGAATGGCTTGCGGTGAACGCGCGTCGTAGGAACCAAGGGCGATTGAGAAACACGTTGACATAGCCGTTGGCCATTGCTTTTGTGTGGGTGACACCTTCGATTGGTCCCAACGTGTCGACGATCTCTGCTGCGATAATTTTTGGTGCCTTGCGCAACGTACGAGCAAGTTCGAAGGCGATGGTGATTGCGAGATCGCCGAGTGTTCGATTCGGTGGATATTGAATCGTGATGTCTGGCAGTTTCTCGGGATTTAGCCCGTACAGTTCGAGCAGTACTGCGTGGATGCGTGTTCGCAAGGTCGCGTGGATAGGCAGAATCATGGGATAAATAGCTCGAGGCTAAGGAGCATCATACGGTCAGGAGTAAGGGGTTGGGATTAGGGACGATCATAAGGTCGAATAGATATCTACAAGGAGGAGTCTCGCCGGTACGCGGCCAGTGCTAGTCCGCGCGCGTAGTCTGCTGGCGTGTTGATGTTGAAGAAGAGCGTGCCCTCGGGATCGAATGGGGCTATCTCGTTCGGGCCGATCTCACCCACACGGAGGCCCGAAAGAATATCCGTGACTTTCAATGTACGTGCGCCGATCTGCCGCTCGATGTTCCCAGCGCATGCTTCACCGTACGAGGCGCAGAGCGGCTGCTGTCCGTCCGCTGTTCGGGGAATAGCGATGTCGAAATCGCGGCCGACCCGCATCAGGTGCTGCAGGAATTGCGCATGGAGGAACGGCATGTCAGCGGCTACGATCAACGTGCGCGGCGTGGTTGACGCCGCTAGTGCTGTGTAAATGCCCCCCAAGGGGCCTGTGCCAGGCAGTACATCCTCACGGACAGGAACTCCCAGCGTGCCAAAACGGCCGGGTTCACCCCCGACTATAAACACATGGTCTACGACGGAGCGCAAGACCACTAGGAGACGATCGATAATGCGGTGGTCGCCGAGGGGAAAAAGAGCCTTGGGGCGCCCGCCGAAACGATGTGCCTTCCCGCCGGCGAGGATGGCCGCCGTCGACATCCGTCTAGATAACTTTACCAAATAAGTGGCGGAGGAATAAATGCCTATGTCCGGATTCGTCAATCAATTATTGAATGCATTAATTCGGCTGTATCATTTTGATTGTTACCTCTCTCAGGGGGTGCGTAAATGACTGGAAAGGTATACAGCATTACCAAGATACGGAACGACGGGCAAGTCATGTCGGCAAAGTGATCTAGGTCGTGATATCGGAAAATTCAATTGTGCATGATCTTGACGATACAGTTCAGATTTTTACCGACCGCGTTGATTAGGTGTCTGTCGGTGAAATCTGTGACGTTTTGGAAGTCATTGCGTATTATCCCGATGGTTTGGCACAAGAAAGAAACAAGTCTAAGCAGCGAGGATGTTGTCTAGTTTTTGAAGCATTGTGTGCCAAATGCCCGTGGCGCAATCGCGTAATAGTTCGGCACGACAATCTGGACAGAGTCCAAGTCGGTGCGTGCCGGCCACGTCCTGGGTGCCGGTCGAGGAGTTTGTACGGTTTGACCGTGATGTGTAACGTCTTCTCGATATTCTTGGATCAAAAATTAGTGATTTTCATGCTGTCGAGACAAGGAATTTTCCCAGGAGCGTCAGGTTGACTGCGGGCTAATCCTTCTTCACGTCGACACCACTCGACAAAAGGAAATGAAGCTACTGTCCATCATTCTTCTCAAATCATTGCGCCGGCTAGATATCATTGGGAAACTCGAATAGGCCCGAAAAGGCCAGTCGTTTGCTCGTTGCGAGTTTGCATCAAGCGGTCGCCGAACGTCTGCCGACCCGATTGGAATTCTATGAGCACTGGCTAGATACTCATAAGCTACGTCACGACTCAAATGCCCCCGCTCGTGTCATGGCTGCTCTCAGTTTTTTGCGGCGAGAGGACAGTGAATACGACCATGTAATGACACTGGCTGGCCGTTTCGCGGTCGACTGGGAGATCGAGTCGTGGCCCGGGCTGCTGACAGGAATTTTGCGCGGTTTGCCAGTCTTCGCACGGCGGTGGATTGTGGTTCGCCTCGCTGCGCGTTTACTCCGGCGTCTCGGTGTTGCCCACCGGTTAAAGGTGAGGTGGCACCGTGATCTCGTGGAGGCCGAAGTCATGGAGTCAGTGTTCTGCGACGTGCGGGCAACGTCGACGACACCATTGTGCGTGTTTCACGCAGCGGCGATCACTCGATTCCTTGACCAGTTTGGGCTGGGCGTGTCAGTAGACCTTAAGACGTGTCGGGTGGTGGCTGGGGACGCCTGTTGTATGGTTATCGACATGCGTACCAATCACTAGCTCTTCGAGTGGCGTGTTCGTTGACAGTATCCATCCGCTCCGCTACCGTACAACGAGTGGCATTCTCCCCATTGTGATGTCCTTACTGTTAGTACATCGTCGGGCCAGCCTTGCTGTGTTCTGGTTAACGCCAGCGCTGATCACGACGGCGCTTCTGGTTGCTGAGCAGGACAATCCCTCCCGGGACGCTCCCGTTGTGTACGCCGCAGAAGTCGAGGCTCTGATCCATCCCGTGTCAGCGGAGTATATCGTGCAGACGCTCGATCGCGCCGATGCTGAGGAGGCTGAGCTTGTTGTGCTGACATTACGTACGCCAGGTGGGCTAGTTGATTCGACACGTACCATCAACGCCCGGATCATTGAGTCGAAGACCCCAGTAGTCATCTACGTTGGGCCAGGTGGCACGCGGGCGGCGTCGGCCGGTTTCCTGATCACTATTGCCGCTGACATCGCGGCGATGGCACCGGGCACACACATCGGGGCCGCCCATCCCGTCTCGGGTACTGGGGCGGCGATGGACGAGACGATGGCGGAGAAGGCGGCCTCTGACGTCGCCGCGTATGCGCGGTCATTGGCGAGCCGCCGCAATCGCAACGTTGATCTTGCCGAGAAGGCAGTTACTGAAAGTCAGTCGTTCACTGAGGAAGAGGCTTTCGATGCGGAACCTCCGCTCATTGATCTTATTGCGTCTGATTTCGAGGACCTGCTCGTGCAACTGCACGAACGGGAAGTGGTCCGTTGGGACGGGACCACGACCGTGCTCAACATCGCGAATCCGCGGATAGAGCGGCTGTCCATGAGTTGGCGCCAACAAGTTCTTAGCGCTATTGCTCACCCGCAGCTGGCCGTCTTACTGTTTAGCCTCGGGACTCTCGGGCTTACGATCGAACTCTGGAACCCAGGTGCGATGGTGCCAGGCATCGTTGGAGGAGTCTGTTTGTTGCTCGCGTTCTTTGCGTTCCAGATCTTGCCGATCAATTACGTCGGGTTGCTATTGATCCTGTTTGGGGTGGTGTTGCTTGTGCTTGAGATGGTGACCCCGACGTATGGCCTGCTCGGCACGGGTGGAATCGTTAGTATGGTGCTTGGTGCGGTGATGCTGATTGATTCACCAGCGCCGGAGTTTCAGCTTGGCATGCCGTTCATTTTGGCAACTATGCTCGCGCTCGGTCTCATTACCGGTGGCCTTTCTAGACTTGCCGTGCGTGCTCAGCGGACGAGTGCGGTGACTGGCGTGTCCGGTATGGTCGATCAGATCGGTCAAGCGGTTGAACCGATCTCGGTAGGAGGTGCAGGTCTCGTATCTACTCACGGGGAGATCTGGTCGGCGACAGCTGATGAGGCAATCGTGGCGGGGGATAAGGTGCGAGTAGTTGCCGTCGATGGTTTACATCTTACGGTACGACGTTTCGTGCGACCTAATGGAGGATCGGAGACATGGACATGACTGTCAGTCCCTTGTTGATCTTCGTTGTCATAATAGTTACGTATCTCGCGAGCTCGATCAAGGTCCTCAACGAGTACGAGCGTGCCGTAATTTTCCGTCTTGGAAAACTATACCCTCGTCCGAAGGGTCCCGGTGTCATTCTTGTATTCGCACCGATTGACCGTATGGTGCGTGTCAGTTTACGGACTATCGTGATGGACGTGCCGCCGCAGGATGTCATCACGAAGGACAACGTGTCGGTGAAGGTGAACGCCGTCGTCTACTTTCGGGTGATGGATCCCCAACGGGCCATCGTCGAGGTGGAGAATTTTCATTACGCGACGTCGCAACTCTCGCAGACGACGCTGCGTAGCGTGCTCGGTCAAGTCGAGCTCGATGGGTTGCTGGCGGAACGTGAGCAGCTAAACCAGCAGCTTCAGCATATTCTCGACACGCAGACCGATCCGTGGGGCGTTAAGGTATCCGCGGTTGAGGTTAAGCACGTTGACCTTCCGGTCGATATGCAGCGAGCGATGGCTCGGCAAGCTGAGGCTGAGCGCGAGAAGCGTGCTAAAATTATTCACGCTGCGGGCGAGTTTCTGGCGTCGGAGAAGTTGGCACAGGCCGCTGAGGTGATTGGTCACCAGCCACTCGCGGTTACTCTTCGCTATCTGCAAACGTGCACGGAGATCGCTGGCGAAAAGAACTCGACGCTGGTTTTTCCGATACCGATCGATCTATTTAGTGGGCTGGGTAAAAAGAACGAGACTTAGTGTCCTATCCCAAGTTTGTCGAGAGCGCTCTACGAGGGGGATATCCTTTCTACCTGCATTGCCTATCGGTCGCAAGTTCAGGTTTTGTTCACCCACTGCGGCTTGTCAGCCAGATTCCGTGTTCAGGAATCTGCTGTCCGTATACCTCGAACGGGATGCCGGTGAATCGCACTCGCCATTAGGGACCGCATGGCCCCAGACACTTCAGCTGACGTTACCCCGAACCCAAAACAAATCGTATTTGTCTTTATGGCCGCGACAGTCGTAGCTGTGGTCGTGTTTCTCTGTGGTGTGCTCGTCGGGCGTGGCGTCCCCCTGCGGCCAGTGACAGCCACGGACACATTCGAAGGTGCCGGTGGTGGTGCTCTATTCGGAGATACACACCGTCGGAGAGCTGTCGATTCGCTGAATGGAGAACCGATGGCCGAGGCTGT
>Ga0310345_10002311_pt1 | contig 19596 bp, 19 predicted proteins | sample HC15DNA20500_MG_FD_204667 | JGI IMG/M metagenome (GOLD analysis project Ga0310345, IMG submission 204667) | Marine microbial communities from station ALOHA, North Pacific Subtropical Gyre - HC15-DNA-20-500_MG | ecosystem: Environmental > Aquatic > Marine > Oceanic | place: Pacific Ocean: North...
ACCGTGATCCAGTCGTTGACCCGTCGGTCGAACATCATTCGAGAACCCTGCCCGGCGAACGACAGGTTCTGGAACGTGGTCGGGTCCGAGGACGTGATGATGTCCGGGTCGATGAAGATCGTGCCTCCGAATGGCGGTAGCGTCACTACAGGAGTGGACGTGGTTGGAGCATCTTCTCCTCCACAACTCCCCAAGAGCAGTGAAAACAACAGGGCACTGAACGCAACTGTTTTCTTCATGCCCTAATTCTGCTTGGGCACCCCACGACCCGCAACTTCGACGGGCACCGCACCGTCAGGCTTGAAATTTTCGCAGAAAATTTTTTGGGGGGCTGGGACTCCTACTCAATCTCAATTTGAAATTCGAAAATCCCCTGCGCAAAACCGTGTTTATTGATTCGCTGGTGTGACGCCCGAAAAAGGGGGGGGCGGGGGCACTGGGGGGCTGGATAGCTGGTGTGGCTGGGTGCCACGGAGGGGGCTAGGGGGCTAGTTGCCGCCGGGGGGACCTGCACGCTTATCGCGGGCGACCAAAGACACGAGCCAAATGACGAACCGTCCAGCGTCCTCCAAAAAGAACATGAGGATCCCGACGGCCGCAGCCACCAACAGGACGGTGCTGACGCCCCACGAACTGATGTCCCCAATGAAATTTTCTGCGGTGATCAGAAGAAATCCCAATACCGTTAGAGCGATAACCCCTTTCAGGCGCTTCTTCATGAGCATCTTCATACCCTGATTCTGCCCCGCCCCACTCAGACCCGCAACTCAGGACGCGCAAAACACTGTTCATAGGTTCTGGGTCAGTGGCGCTGGGATAGGGGGGGTGCCCGGTACTGGGGTCTCGACCAGAGGCGAACAGCTTGGGGCTTACGCCCCACCGCTCTGGCGGAGCGGGACGAGCCTCGCTTTCAGGAGCGGTATCTGCTGACCTGCACGAGCACGGCCCTCCCACCGTCGATGACGGGTGGCCTCCCCCAGCCTTCCGAAATGGGTCCTACGGGTGACTCATGGGTGACTCGGTCACCTTAGAAGGCAATGAATAGAAAACCCTGCAAGCGTGTAAGTTCTTGCAGGGCTTCCAGTTACTTCAACGCGCCCGGCAGGATTCGAACCTGCGACCTCCTGCTCCGGAGGCAGGCGCTCTATCCAACTGAGCTACGGGCGCAACACGACGAAGAAGATAGTCTCGGGGTCCGCCTGTTGGTAGGCGGATTTGAGGGTTTTCACCGACTCGCGCTCAGCCCTTCTTACTCTTATTGCTCTTCGCGGATTTCCCGCTCTTGCCCGACTTGCACGACGTGCCTGACTTGGCCGACTTGCAGGGTCGGATGACGATTCCGCCCATGGCGACCGCGTTGCCTCCGCCGCCGGAGCGAAGGTCGTCCAGCACATCGAGTGACTGATCGGGCCTGAAGAAAAACCGAGCGTAGAACATGCCGCTTGGATCCTGGCTGCTTGCCCGGACGAGGACCTGCTCACAACCACCATCCGTATACGCACCGGGAGGCGAGGCGCCGAAGCCGACGATCAGGCCCCCGCCGGGGAACGTGAAACGTCCCTCGACGGTGTAAATCAGCTCGTAGTCGTTCGCTACGGTACCGCCCCGCGGATTCAGTGGTCCCTGGGTGTCGGATACCACTTGAGTCCACCCGGACGCCGCAAAAATGCCCTGGCTAGCCACATTGATGTCGTCAATGACCGCCACGGCGGGGTTCACGTTCGCGGTGGCAAAGTAAATATTGCGCCGCACATCGACGTCGTTCTCCCTACCCAAATCGAACGCGACCTTGCTTCCCTACTTCACCGTAAACGCTTCACCGTAAACGCGGGCACATTGCGGTAGATGAATCCGGTGAAACCGAAATGGTCGTTGTCGCCGAACGGGATGCGGTTGCCTATGACTCCTGGGGAGGCTGGAGTGACATCGAAGGATCCGGGCCCCAGATGGCTACCGTGGCTGGGCACGGTATGGGCTCGGCAGAACCCTTGCGGCCCGGCCCATGCTTGGACATCCTGCACACGGGTTAGCGAGGCGCGCCGGAGGCACCGCCGGGAGTAAACAACATGCTGTTACTCGAAGTTCTTATGGTGTCGATGGGTGCGATCCGCGCTAACATGTTGCGATCGGTGCTCACTACGCTAGGCATCGTGATCGGTATAGCCGCCGTTATCACGATGGTCGCACTCGGTGAGGGCGCCCAGCAGAGCGTCCAGGAACAGATCAACCGGCTGGGTACGACCGTGCTGACGATCCGACCCGGACAGCAACAGATGCACGGCGTTTCGCGCGGCGACACTCGCATGTTCATCGATGACGCGATGGTGCTGAGGGACGGTACCAACGGACTCCTGACCGTCTCGCCCGAGCAGAGCTCGCGCATGCAGATCACGTACCAGCGCTGGAACTCGAGGAACCAGATGATGGGCGTCTGGCCCGAGTACTTCGAGATTTACGACCACGGCCTCGTCGCAGGGCGCTTCTTCACCCAAGGCGAAGTGCGAGGCCGTCGGCGGGTCGTTGTTCTCGGACACAGCATCCCGGATGCGCTCGGGGAGACGCCGGCCGAGCTTCTGATCGGCCAGACGATCCAGGTGCGTGGCATCCCGTTCGAAGTGATCGGCGTACTGACGGAGAAGGGCGACGCGGCTTGGGTGCGACCGGACGATCAGATCTTCGTGCCACAATCGACCGCTCAGTACCGGGTCATGGGCGGGCGGGACCGCCTGAGCGCGATCTATGCAGCAACGGCCACGGCCGACGAGCTCGATGTGGCCTACTCGGAGATCGACCGCCTCCTGCGCCGGGAACACCGGATTCCCCCGGGCGACGACGCTGACTTCAACATCAGCAACTCCGCGGATCTGCTCGCTACGTTCAACGAGACGGGCGAGACCTTCACGCTGCTGCTCGCGGGAATCGCTGCCGTTAGCCTGCTCGTGGGCGGCATCGGCATCATGAACATCATGTTGGTGTCGGTGACGGAGCGTACCCGCGAGATCGGGATTCGAAAGGCGCTGGGCGCGACCAAGCGAGCCATCTTGGCGCAGTTCCTGGTAGAAGCGCTCTTCCTATGCACACTCGGTGGCTTCCTGGGGGTAGCCACCGGTTATGGTGCGTCGGAAATCATGACGCAGGTCGCCGGGTGGGATACCGCCATCCGGTTCGATGCGGTGATTACCGCACTCGTCTTCTCGGCGGCTGTCGGCTTGTTCTTCGGGATCTTGCCAGCCCGACGGGCTTCCATCCTGGACCCGATCGACGCGCTGGGATACGAATAGGCCGCAACGGTCGACGCCCGCCGCTTTCGCGGCGGGCACGGTAACAGCTCCCCGTCCGCCGCTTCGCGGCAGACGGGGTAAGCGCGCGGAATAAGCCGAGTTCTGTCCCCTTGCGGGGGAGGATCATTCATCTGGGACTGCCGTTACCGGCAGCCTCGTGCGGCCTACCCGGAACTCAAGCGGAGCGGGCAACTCCTCGTTCCCTATTTGGCCTTGCTTCAGGTGGGGTTTGCCAGCGACTCACTGTTACCAGGAGCCCGGTGCGCTCTTACCGCACCCTTTCACCCTTGCCTGTGCCGCTGAGCGGCCATCGGCGGTCTACTTTCTACTGCACTTTCCGTCGCCTTACGACGCCCGGGCGTTACCCGGCACCTTGCCCTGTGGAGCTCGGACTTTCCTCCAGCGGCCGAAACCACCGGCGATCCTCACTCGCACGCTCAGAGGAATGCTAATGCTGGGGCACGGGTCAGGTAAGAGCGCGCAACGCGTCGATGGGCTTCTTGGCGGGGATGGGTGACCGCCGGAAGTCCTTCACATTCCGAGTGACGATGAACTCCGCCCCACACGCACGAGCGGCCGCGACCTGCATCGCGCCCTCAAAGTCCCGCATGGGGAGTGATGTGGCGTACCGCAGCGATTCGGTGTCCGTCGGGGCGACGCTCACGAAATCGGTCAGGCCTTCGATGAAGTCCTTGGCGGCTGCAGCGCCTCGCACAGGTCTGACGAGGTAGTAGAAGTTCGAGAGCGTGTGCCAGGCCACAAAGGCGCGTCGAGTCGCATGCTCCAAGTAGTCGAGTAGCTCCGCCGCAGCAACGACATGCGGAGCACGGTCCAGCGCTACATCGATCAGCACATCGGTATCGAGCAGAATCACAAGTACTTCTGCGCGAGTGCCCGGTAGAGTGGGTCGTCCGTGTCGGCGGCCTCGAACCGGCCTCTCCAGCGCGCCGAAAAGGACGGAGACTCGTCACTCGACATCTCTCGAAGCGAGTCTTCGATGAGCGAGGACAACGACACGCCGCGGCCCCGCGCATACCGCTTCGCACGGGGAAGCAACTCGGAGTCGACTGTGATGGTGAGTTTCGTTTTCATGTTATACGTATACGTGTACTTTCAATAGTATACGTATAACCTCCCCACCCCGCCAACCCTCGCTTCCCCCCTACCCCGCCCCTATCCTCCCCCGCCATGAAATCGCCCGAGTACGACCTCGACGCGGTGCGCAGCCAGATCCCGATCCTGCGCACGCACATCCCGATGAACAACTGCTCGCAGGCGCCGCAGTGCTCGGCCACGCGCGCGGCGGCGGACGCGTACCTGACTTCCTGGAATGAAGCGGGCATGGACTGGGATGCGTGGATCGGCGAGGTCGACGCGGCGCGTGCGGAGTTCGCGGCCTTCGTGGGCGCACAGGCTGGCGATGTGGCCATCGCCACGTCGGTTTCCCAGGCTACCGCGAGCATCGCGAGTGGCCTCGACTTCACCGGCACTCGCCGCGGCGTGGTGGCGAGCGGCGGAGAATTCCCGACCGTGGGGCACGTATGGCTCGCCCAGGAACGCTTCGGTGCCGAAGTGAGCTGGGTCCCCGTGCGCGACGGCATGATCCACCTCGAAGACTATGCGTCGGCGATCGGAGAAGAGACGCTCGTGGTGTCCGCCTGCCGGGGCTATTACCAGACCGGCTTCAAGCAGGACACCGGGGCCATCGCGGAGCTAGCCCACGAGCATGGTGCACTGCTCTACGTGGACGCGTATCAGACGCTGGGCTCCGAAACCTTCGACGCGCCATCGAGCGGTGCCGACTTCGTAGCCTCGGGCTGTCTCAAGTTCCTCATGGGCATCCCGGGCATCGCCTTCCTTTGGGTCAGACCAGGAATCGCCGAGCGGCTCGAGCCCTCCATCACCGGGTGGTTCGGGCGAGAGAATCCTTACGCGTTCGATGCCCAGCAGCTCGACTGGGGCGATGGTGCCAGGCGCCTCGACACCGGCACGCCTCCCGTCATGGAGGCGTACATCGCGCGTGCCGGCATGGCGTGGATGCGCGAACTCGGCCTGGCCGCGATCGCCGACTGGGACGCGCACCTCGGGCTGCACAGCGTGCGGGGTGCGCTCGCTCGCGACCTCGAAGTCCTGGGGCCGATCGATGAGCCGCGGGCGCCCATGACCGCGATCGCCTGCGCTGACAGCCACGCGGTGGAAGCGGCACTTCGCGAGCGCGGCATCATCGCTTCGGCGCGGGGGCCCGCCATTCGTCTCGCGCCTCACTTCTACAACACGACCGACGACATAAATCAGGCACTCGACGCACTCGCGGACGTGATGGAGTCGGCTCCGTGAGTCAACGCGAGACCTTCAGCTCGCGTCTGGGGCTGCTCGCCACCATGGTCGGCCTGGCGGTCGGCCTCGGCAATGTTTGGCGCTTCCCATACATGGTGGGGCAGTTCGGCGGCGCGGCATTCATCCTTCTCTACGTGGGCATCGCCGGGCTGATCGGGGTACCGGCGCTGATGGGCGAGTGGTCGCTCGGGCGCCACACACGACGCGGCACGCTTGGGGCATACGAGCGCGTGGGCGTGCCAGGGGGCCGCAGAGTCGCCTGGCTACTCATCGGCATCGTATGGTTCGCGGTCGCCTACTACACGAATGCGATCGGGTGGGTGGTCTATCACGCCCTGGCGGAGCTGCTGGCGCCGTTGGGCCGGCCGATCGACCCGTCGCGGATCCTCCCGCCTGAGACCGGATTCTCCGGCCAAGCGTTCGGGCTACAGCTCGGCTTCACGGCGCTGGTTCTGCTGGCCGAGGCCGCCATCATCCTGCGAGGGGTGCGCGCCGGCATCGAAACCGCCTCCAAGATCATCACGCCGGTGCTCTTCGCTGTGCTGCTCATCGTGATCGTGCGCTCGGTCACGTTGCCCGGAGCCAGTGAGGGCATCCGGTGGCTGCTGGCGTTCGACGCCGCGAGCATTACGCCCACCGTGGCGATCGCCGCCTTGGGCCAGGTCGTCTTTTCGATTGGCCTCGGCGGCACGCTGATGCTCGTCTACGGATCGTATCTCGGCGGTGATGCCAACATTCGGTCCGACGCGATTTGGACCGTCTTGGGCGATACCGGCGCCGGACTACTGGCGGGTCTGGCGATCTTCCCCGCGGTGTTCGCGTTCGGCATGGAGCCGGGTTCGGGCCCGGGGCTGCTGTTCGCGACCCTGCCGCAGATCTTCGCGCAGCTACCGGCGGGGTGGGTCTTCGGCGCGCTCTTCTTCGGCGGCTTGTCCGGGGCCGCGCTGCTATCGGGCATCGCCGCGTATGAAGTGATCGTCGCCGGCTTCACCGACACGTTCGGCTGGTCACGCCGCCGGGCCACCTGGACGGTGTACGGCGTCTCGATGCTGCTTGCCATGCCGCCCATGATCAACCTCGAAATCTTCGTGCCCTGGGACCTCACGTTCGGCTCCGGCGGGCAGACCTTTGGGGCACTCGTCGCAGTGGTGACGGTCGGCTGGGTGATGAGGCGCGCCACGCTTCTGGAGCAGATCGCCGGGGAGGCACCTTCGCGGACCGACCGTGCGCTCATCCACTGGTTGCGCTGGGTAGTTCCGACCGCCGTGATGGCGGCCGCGTTGTGGTGGCTCCTCACTGACGTGCTTGGTGCCGCACAGGGCGTATAGCCCCGATGCGGACGGATGCCCCGCCGCTCACATACCGAGACACCCGCCGGGCGGCACACTAAGTTCCCTGACTCGAGCACTCCCTGGAGACACCCCATGCACCGTCGTTCCTTCCTCGTCGTCGCTTCGCTGCTTCTGCTTGCGCCCATCGCGGCAGAGGCTCAGGCAGAGCCGATCATCATCTATGTCGTTCGACACGCCGAGCGCGCCGACGACGGTCCTAATTCCGGATTCACTGGCGATACCAGCGATCCTCCGCTTTCGGAGTCCGGCTGGGCGCGCGCGCGGCTCATCGCGGAGATGCTCGACGATGCCGGCGTGACCCACTTGCATTCCACGGACTACGTGCGCACCCGGACGACCGGCGAGCCGACGGCTGAGGCCGAGGGGCTCGAGATCGAGTCGTATGATCCGCGCGACCTGCGCGGCTTCGCAGCTCGGCTCAAGACAATGCCCGGCAGACATCTCGTGCTAGGCCACAGCAATACCACCCCACAACTCGTCGAGGTGCTGGGTGGAGACCCCGTCGCCGCGATCGAACCGATGGAATACGATCGCTTCTACATCGTTACAGTCGCCGGCGGCATGGTGAGCACGGTCATGCTGCGTTTCGGGGAGCCGTTCGAAGGCTAGGCGGCGGAACGCTAGCCGGCCCCAAGAGCTCTAGAAACGTGTCCCGAAGAGCACGCTGAGCCCAAAGTCCGGGCTGAAGGACGTCCAGCCTCGCGCACCGGTGATCTTGATCCATCGATCGCCACCGATCAATGCGCCCACCCTCACTTCCCCGATGTTTTCGTTACCGCGTCGATCACGGCTCGATCTAGGATCATGCTGTCCGGTCAGCTCGACTAGGGGCCTCACGAGCCCGCCTTCATACATGAACGATGCGGCGAACAGGATGGGGTCGACCTGCTCGTGACGTACCTCGCGCGTGCCGTTGACCCCGGCGCCACCTTCGATCGAGACGGCCATCGGACCTTCATGGAAGTGCACACCTAGTGTGGCGAAGAAGTCCGCCTGGTCACGGCCCAAGCCTTCACGATTGTCGGTCGTGGGCAGCCGCGTGCCAAAGCGAAACGCCACGCCGACTCTGGCCTCCTCGGCGGTCAGACGGATAATTGTCGAGACCCTGATGTCCCCAGCGTCGCGTCGCGTCGTGCCGTCAGGAGGTCGGGCATCACCGTATGGCTCCGCAAAGACATGCTGGTCGTCAAAGAGGCGAAAGAGTGTACCCCCCAGGCGTACCGCTACGCGCTCGTACGCCCACGTGACCTGGAACGCGCCGAGCTCAGCCAGACGTCCCTCGACGCCGGCGAGCGAGACTCGCTGACCCGTGTAGAAGCCCGCACCGACGACGAATGTGCCGCCCAGTTGCTCGAAGGTCGGCCAGCCCATGGGGTCGAGTGGGCGCAGCTGCGCTGCACCCGGTCTTGGCGAGCAGCCGAAAACCAAGAGAGCGAGCACGCCTGAAAACAGTGCGGAAAGAGGAAGATTCCGGGGCATGGCGGAGCAATATGGACGCAGCGCAGGCGCTCCGTAAGGTGCGAGGGCTCTACTCGTCGTTGGGGAAGGGGCTGATCGCGGGCTCCGGCGAATGCAGTCCACTAGCGGGGTCCGTGCGACACAACGAGGTTGTCTCGACTCAGTTCCCGCAGACTGGACCCGACGTATGGCCTACCGTTCAGCCGCAGTACTGCTCGCCTTACTCCTGCTCCCGCTCGCCCTAGCCGCCCAAAACGCCGGCGAGTGGCGCACATACGGGAACGACGGAGCCTACACGCACTACACGCCCCTCGATCAGATCGACGCGTCCAACGTCGCGGACCTCGAGATCGTGTGGCGCTGGAACGGGCGCAACTACGGGCCGAACCCGTTCACCCAGACGGAAACGACCCCGTTGATGATCGACGGGATCCTGTACGCGACCGCCGGCATGACGCGCACGGTCATCGCGATCGACCCGGGCACCGGCGAGACGCTCTGGACCTGGCGCATGGACGAAGAAGACCGCATGGGGAACGCGCCCCGGGCGAACTCCGGCCGCGGCGTATCGTATTGGGAGGACGCAGCGGGCAACGGGCGTATCGTGGTGGTTACCCCGGGTTACCACATGGCAGCGCTCGACGCCAAGACCGGCTACCCCATCGAGAGCTTCGGCGAGCACGGTATCGTCGATCTCATGGCGGGGCACCGCTCGCGGGACGGGATTGACATGGTCGGTTCCATCGGGGCCAGTTCTCCGGCATCCGTGGTAGGCAACGTCATCGTCGTCGGATCGGCGCACCACGTCGGCATGCGGCCACCTTCCAAGACGAACACACCTGGCGACATCCGAGGGTTCGACGCGGCGACCGGCGAGTTGATCTGGACCTTCAAGACGATCCCTGAACCCGGAGAGCTCGGGGTCGATACTTGGGAGAACGACTCGTGGTCGTACACCGGCAACGCCGCCGCATGGGCGGGGATCTCGTATGACACTGAGACCGGCATCGTCTACGTGCCCACCGAAGCCGCCACTGGCGACTGGTACGGCGGTCACCGACACGGCATCAACCTCTTCTCCACGAGCCTCGTCGCCTTGGACTCCAAGACGGGCGAGCGCGTGTGGCACTTCCAAACGATCCATCACGACATCTGGGACTGGGACAACCCGGCCCCGCCGGTGCTCGCCGACCTCACTATCGACGGTACCGAGCGCAAGATCGTGGCCATGATCACCAAGCAGGGCTTCGTCTTCGTCTTCGACCGGCTCACCGGAGAACCCATCTGGCCGATCGAGGAGCGCGCCGTCCCGGCGTCCGACGTAGAGGGCGAGTGGACGTCACCGACGCAGCCTTTCCCGACCAAGCCGGCGCCGTTCGATCGACAGGGCTTCAGCGAGGACGACCTCATCGACTTCACGCCCGAGATCAAGGCGCGAGCCATGGAGGTCGCCAGCGCCTACCGCATGGGCCCGATCTACACGCCCCCGTCCCTCAACAACGACCCGGACGGCACTCGGGGAACCCTGTCGTTGCCGAGCTCGACGGGCGGAGCGAACTGGGAGGGAGGTGTCCTGGACCCCGATACGGGATTCCTCTACATAGGCTCTGCGACGAATCCGTCGGTGCTCGCGCTCGTCCCGGGCGGAGACCGCTCCGACATGGATTACATCGCCGGCGGCGGAAGAGCTTCGCTAGCTCCGGGCGTGTCGATCGTGAAGCCCCCGTGGGGACGCATCACCGCGATCGATCTGACCACCGGCGAACACGCCTGGATGATAGCCAACGGAGACACGCGGCCGAGCGTGGCGGAGCGCCTCGAGCTGGATCTCGCGGACCTGCCCAGGACCGGGAAGTCGTCGCGCGCGGGCCTCATGGTGACCAAGACGCTGCTCTTTGCCGGGGAGGGCCGGTCCGGCGACCCGATCTTCCGCGCCCACGACAAGGCGACCGGTGAGATCATCGCCGGGCTCGAGCTACCCAACACGCAGGGGGGTCTGCCCATGTCTTACATGCACGAGGGCAGACAGTACGTGTTGATCGCCGTCGGTGGCGGCGGGCAGCCTGCAGAGATCGTGGCGTTCGCGCTGCCCGCTGGTGAATGAAACGTACTACCCGCTTCGCGCTCGGGCTCAGCGCTACCGTCCTCTTCAGTAGCTGCGCCGACGCGGAGCCCGAGGCACAGGCGCCCGAGCCGGTCGCGACGCCTGAGGGCGTGTTTGGCCAAGCACCTGCAGCGATGGGGGGGATCCCGTCCGTGATCACGCTCGAGCCCCTCGGTCCCGTGCCGTCGAGCGAGCAAGACGGGCCCACCGAGGCGCTCATGGATCAACTCGCGTTAGCGTTTTCGCCGGCGCACCTGCTCGTGCGCCAGGGTACGACAGTCCGGTTTCAGAACAGCGAAGTCGTCGCGCACAACGTGCATGTGAGCGCCATGGCCGGCGACTCCACGGTGTTCAATGAGGACACGCTACTCGGTCAATTTACGAGCTTCCGATTCGACGTAGAAGGCGGCTACGACGTGAAGTGCGACGTGCACCCGGGCATGACGGCGTTCATCTTCGTTACCTCGGCGCCGCATGCGGTCTTGGCCGGGATAGAAGGTGGTTTCGAGCTCCCGGATGTCCCCGCGGGCGAGTATTCGCTCGAGCTATGGACCGTCGAAGAGGCCGCGCGCAGCGAGCAGGTGATCGTGGTGACGGACGGGGAGGGCACCGAGGTCACGCTGCGCTAGTCTGGTGGCGTGCCGCTTCTCTCGGTCGGCATCACTCTTCTCGAAGCAGCTCCGCGGGTCCAAGCTGTAACGCCTTGCGGGCCGGGGCCCAGGTCGCGGGCACCGCGCTGGACACCAGAATAGCGGCCACCGACAGGAGCGTGACTGGATCGTACGCGGGCAGTCCGTGCAACAGGCCTCTCACGATCGATCCAACACCCACTGCCGCGATCAACCCCAGCGAGGCCCCCACCGCCGACGTGCGTAGACCCCGCCAAGCCACCTCACGCCGTACGGTAGTATCGCTCGCCCCGATGGCGCGCCTGATCGCCATCTCCTTCAACATGTGGGTCGCGTCGTAGGAGACGGTGCCGAAGAGTCCGGTGAGCGCGAGCAGCAGACCGGCCCGACGGGATCTGGCCGACACCACAACCGATCGGCTGTCGGTGGCCAAGCTCTTGAGTAGGCTTGGGGCGCTCGACCGCAGCATCCTCGAATTGCGCTACGTGGACGGCCGTACATCCATGGACATCGGCTACGAGCTGGACATGGCGCCCTCGTCGGTGCGAAGCCGGATGACGCGAGTGCGTGGCGACTTTGCGGCCCTGGAGGCCTGAGTCTCGCCAGCTACCCCAGCCGGCTCGGAACCTCGCTGACCTGCCGAGACAGCTCAATCACGCGCTCAACGTCGGCGTCATTGTTGTACACGCCGATCGAAAAACGCAGCACGCCACTTCGAATCGCGAGGCGGACCCGGTTTGCCGTGAGGTGTTCGTACAGCTCGTTCATCGCCGGATCGTCCGCAGTGTAGTAGCGACCACCGCCGATCTGGCCGACTGAGACGATGTGCGCGAGGTCCGCGCCGGGCTCCCCACCTACCACCGGGAGTCCGAGCTCCCGTAGGCCGGTTGCCAGCCTCGCGCCGAGCCCACATACGTGGTTCTCGATGGCTTCCACGCCGATCTCAGCGATGAACTCGAGCACCACCTGCGCGACGGTCGCACCCAGGTAGTTGTAGTTCCCTATGTCGAACCGGCGGGCCCCGGGCTGGTAGGTGAGATCCCCTTCTTCGAACGCGGTCTCGTGTGCGTCTCCGAGGTCGATCCCGTAGCGGGCGACATGAACAGGGATGAGTTGCTCGGCCACTTCTCGACGCACGTAGAGGAAGCCGAACCCGTACAGCGCCAGCATGCACTTCTGAGTCGCGACCGCGAGCGCGTCTACCCCGAGCGCGCGTACGTCCGTCTGGAGCGCGCCGATGGACTGGGCCGCGTCGAGCAGCGTGAGCGCACCTACCCTGCGCGCCCCTGCAACGAGGGCCGGCACGTCGGTGACGAAGCCCGGTGCGAAGGACACGCTCGGGAAAGTGACGACGCGCGTGCGCTCGTCCATCGCCTCCACCATCGCGCCGACGGGCATGCGGCCATCTTCGGGCGGAATGGCTCGTACCTCGATGCCGCGCAGGCGCTCGAGGTTGTACCAGAGATAGATGTTGTTCGGGTGCTCCAGCTCGGGACACAGAACCACATTGTCGCCCTCGCGCCACGGGAGGCTCGCAGAGAACAGGTTCAGTCCCTCGGAGACGTTCTTGGTGATGGCGACCTCGTCGGCGTCGGCGCCAATCAGCGCCGCTAGGGCCGCGCGGGTCTCGTCGACCCTCACGCGCAGGGCATCCTTGTCGCTCGTGCCGCGAACGCAGTCGTCCAGGTACTCGCTCGCCGCCTCTCTCACCGTCTCCGGCACCAGTCCCCGGGCAGCTACGTTCAGGTACACCTGCTCGCAGCTCCCCGGAAAGAGCGCCCTCACCTCATCGTTCATCGGCCCCCGCCCTCGCAGCCTCAGAATGTGCCAGCAGCGACGTGCCCACCATGTCACCCATCACGTTGATCGTGGTATTCCCCATGTCGACGAGGCGATAGATCCCGCCCACGATGGCGGCGACCTCAATCGGGAGGTTGAAGGCTTGTACGTAGATCAGAGCGCTCACGAATCCACCGCCCGGGATCCCACCGGACCCCTCCGAGAGCAGAAGTCCGACGAAGAGAATAGTCAGGAACGATGCCACAGTGAAGTCGACTGATGCGGCCTGCGCCGTAAAGAGCAGCACCGCCCCGAGCATGACGGAGGTGCCGTCCTTGTTCAGCTGGGCGCCGAGCGGAAGCGTGAAGGAATAGAGCGACCGGGGCAGCCGGATCTTTTCGGCAATCTCAAGCCCGACGGAGAGCGAGGCCAAACTCGACGAAGTGGCGGCGGTGGTCGCCCAAAGGGGGGCGGTGTCGCGAAGGAACTGAAGCGGCCTCCGGTCCGTGAACGCCCGCAACAGGACCATGTAGCCCACGAAAATAACGAGCTGACCGGCGTACACGCCCAGCAGAAACTTCGTCATGGGGCCGAGCAGCGACGCGCCGTAGCGGCCAACGGTCACCGCCATCAGAGCCCCGATGCCGAGCGGCGCGACGAGAAGGATCAGGTCGACGAGCCGGCGAAAGAGCGCGGCTAGATCCGAAAAAGCAACGCTCAGGCGATCGCGCGTGCTGCCTGTGAGCATAAGCGTGGCGATGCCTAGCAGCACCGCCACGACCACGAGCTGCACGACGTTTCCGTCCGCAAAAGCCCGAAAGACGTTGCTCGGCACCATGCCCAGAAGCACGTCGCCAATGGAGGGCACCGCGCCGACCGTTCCCTCCACCTGCTCGGTGAGCTGCATACCCACACCGGGCCGGAGCAGAGCAACCGCCGCGAGCCCGAGCGAGAGCGCCACCAGATCGGTCACCACGTAGTAGCTCATGATCTTGGTGGCGAGCCGCCCGAACGTGCGCACGTCCGACAGCGTGGTCAGCCCTGCGAGCAAGTTGAAGAATACCAGTGGGATCGCCACAAGCACGAGCAGGCGGATGAAGAGGTCGCCGACGGGCTGAATGACAGTGACACGCTCGCCTAGCACCGCGCCCAGGAACGACCCGAGCACCATGCCGATGAGCATCTGGGTACCTAAGCCCATGCCGGGGCGGCGGGCCGAGGACGTGCCGGGCGTCGCATCCTCCATGCCTGCCATCAGCGAATCGGCAGCCTGTTGTCGGGATCGGCCCTGAAGATCAGATAGGAGATGTCGCCCTCTAGCTCGCTCCACCAATGCGGCGTGTGTCCTGGGATGACGATGACGTCACCGGGCACGATGCGGCGGCTCACGCCGCCCTCGATGGCCGTCCCGCGCAGGCTGGTGCTGTTGGCCGACCGCCGGGTCGCATTCACCATCGTACCCCCCGTGACCAGCGTCGCCGAACCCTCGAGCATGTAATAGATCTCGGTCGTGCTTACCTGATGCAGGTTGGGACCGCCCACGACGTCCTCGGGACGGAACACACCATAGACGCCTACTCGGTAGGCGCCGGTCACGTCTACGACACGAATGGGTCGGTCGCTCACGGCGTCGGGCGGCAGCGCGTTGATAAACGTTGCGATGTCGACGGCGGTGACGTCAGTCGCAACAGGAGGAGTCGCCGGCGCCGGCGTCTGTGCGCCGACCGGGGTCGCGAGTGACAGAGAAACGATCAGCAGTGCGGCGTTCCGCATGAGGGCCTCCGCTCGGGGTGTGCAAGCAAGCCAAGATGTTACGAACCCTTAAGCTATCGCCATAGCTATGGCCATCACCTGTGAAAGTCGTACCCTGTAATTGCCTCAGATTCAGGGTGAAAGTGGCAGACTTGCTGACAGCACAACAGTAGTTCCCGTCGCCGCAGGTAAGGGCGGAGTGGGTAAAACCCAGATCGCCGCGAACCTGGCAATAGCTCTCGCCCAGGCAGGAAAGAGCACCGTCGTGGTCGATCTGGACCTCGGTGGCTCAAACCTGCACAGCTATCTTGGTCTGCCCAATCGGCACGCCGGACTTGGCGACTATCTAAGGGCGCGCACCGCCGACCTCAAGGACCTGCTGGTCGAGATGAGCGTCGATGGTCTTCGCTTTATCCCCGGGGATAGCCGCATCATGGCCAACATGCGTACCAGCAGAAGCGTCGGCTGCTGAGGCACCTGCTGGCCATCGAGGCGGACTACCTGGTCCTAGATCTCAGCGCCGGCTCGTCCTACAACAATCTGGATTTCTTCGCGCTGGCACCAAGCGGCATGCTGGTCACCCAGCCTGAACTTCCCAGCTTGATGAACATGCTGTCGTTTCTGAAACAGTACATGTTGCGGCGGATCAGGCAGGAATTTGCCACCGAGCACCGGATGCGCCAGGAATTCGATGCGTTGACAAAACGCTCGATGGATGGCTCTGGCGTTTGAGATGCCGGTGGTCACACGAAACGAACGGCACTTCGCGCGCGTGCCGCAGCTGGACGTGATCGGCTACTCCGACGCCACCGCCTGAAACGCAGCATCGGCTGCTGCTCCCAATATCTCCCGCTCGGCATCCCCGTGCACCGTCGACACAAACCCGGACTCGAAGGGCGAAGGCGCCAGGTAAACTCCGCTCTCGAGCATCACTTGGTAAAAGCGCGCGAACAGCGACCGGTCGAGCCCGGCCGCGGAGTCCCAATCCGTGATGGCATCGTCTGTGAGGAAGTAGCCGAACATTGCGCCCACGCTGGACACGGAAATGGGGACACCAGCCTCGTGCGCCGAGTTGTTGACGACCTCGACGGTCGCCTCAGAAGACGCCGCCAGTTGCGACCAAACCCCGGGCTCGTCGAGCTCTCGCAGGGTTGAGAGACCTGCTTGCATCACCAGCGGATTCCCGCTCAGCGTGCCGGCTTGATAGACTGGCCCTTCGGGCGCCACCAGATCCATGATCTCGGCGCGGCCGCCGAAGGCGCCGACAGGGAGGCCGCCCCCGATCACTTTGCCGAGCGTCGTCATGTCCGGGGTGATGCCGAAGCGGCCCTGCGCCCCGCCCGGACCTACTCGGAACCCGGTCATGACCTCGTCGAACACCAGCAGCGCATTGTGCTCCGAAGTCAGCGCGCGCAGCGCCTCTAAAAAGCCTTCTTCGGGAAGAACGAGCCCCATGTTGCCGGCTACCGGCTCGACGATTACGGCAGCGACCTCACCTGGAAAGGCCTCCAGGATGGAGCACACCGAGTCCGCGTCGTTGTAGCGTGCCACCAGGGTGTCCGCGACTGTCGCCTCCGGCACACCGGGGGAGTCGGGTAAGCCGAGTGTCGCCACGCCGGAACCGGCCTCGACCAGGAGCATGTCGGCGTGACCGTGATAGCAGCCGGCGAACTTCACGATCTTCTTCCGCTGCGTGAAGGCGCGAGCCACCCGCAGCGCGCTCATCACCGCCTCGGTGCCCGAGTTCACCATGCGGACCTTCTGCACGGCAGGCATCGCTTTGCAGATGCGCTCAGCGAGCTCGACTTCGGCGGGGCAAGGAGCGCCGAAGCTGGTACCTGCGCGCAGCGTCTCGGTCAGGTCTGCCACGACGCTCGCGTGCGCGTGCCCCAGAATCAGTGCACCCCACGACATGACGTGATCGACGTAGCGGTGGCCGTCTACGTCCACCATGTAGGCACCCTCGCCGCAATCGATGAAGCGCGGATGGCCGCCCACGGCCTCGAACGCACGCACCGGCGAGTTTACGCCCCCGGGTATCCGGCGTTGGGCGCGATGGAAGAGGTTTCGAGAGCGTTCCGTGTCCATCGAGGGCACCTCAGGCGCGGCGAGTAGCGATGTGGTCCATGAGTCTGGTTGCGGCCTGCTCGCCGCTGCGAACGGTGTCGGGAATCCCGACGCCTCCGTACGAACATCCCGCCAGGAACAAGCCCGGAAGTGCCTTGACGCGATCCTCGATCATGCGCACGCGTTCGAGATGCCCGAGGGTGTAGCTCGGCATACTGTTCTGCCAACGAAAGACGCGCCACCACTGGGGCGCGGCCTCGAGCCCGACGGCGTCGCGTAGCTCCTCAGCGAGGGTCTCGAGCAGTCGCGCATCCCCCTCCGGTCCGGCCGGGGGCAGGTGCGGTTCGCGGATGAAGCCACGCAACAGAACTCGACCCGCCGGGGCACACCCAGCGAACTTCCGCGAAGACCAAGTGATGCCCGCGACCTTCCGCCCCTCGGACAGCGGGTTGAGGTAGCCGTGCCCCTCCAGCGGGCGAGGAAAGTCCGCCGAGTCGTAAGCCGCCGTCACGACGCTGGTCGAAGTGAAGGGAATTCTGCGCAGCGCCGCTACCAGGTCTTCATGTTCGACCAGGAGGCGCGCCGCGAGCGGCGCAGGAGTCGTGATGACGACCGCGGAGACGACGAGCGGCGATCGGCCCTCGATGTCGATCGTCCAGCCCTCGGGGGCGCGTCGCACGGACTCTACCGTTGTGCCACGCAGTATTTGCAGCCGCTCGGCGCTCTCGATCGAGACCTCGAGCGCCTCGGTGAGTCGGCCCATCCCGCCGCGCAGCGAGAGGAACGGAGCGCCGGGGCGCGGGCCACCCGTGGACTCGGGGCGCGCCTGGACCCGCAAGCCTCGCGTGACGCTCCCGGACTCTCGCTCGGCTTGCACGAGCACGGGGAACGTCGCTGCGATGCTCAACTGCTCAGGGCTGCTGCCATAGAGTCCTCCGAGCAGAGGTTGCATCAACCTCTCGTATAGCTCGGAGCCAAAGCGGCGGCGTACGAAGGACGCGACGGTCTCGTCGCGGTCCGAAGTTCGCCGCGGTATCCACCGCTCCATGGCCACACGGGCGCAACCCAGCGGACTGAGAATTCCCGACGTCCACAAGGGTCCCATCTTGGTAGGCACTAGGCCCGTGAGCCCGTCGGGAAACGGCACCAGCGCCCCTGCCCTGCGCACAAACGCGCGCGGCCAGCCCGGCTCGCTTCCCACCAGCTCATCACCCAGGCCCAACTCCTCGGCCAGCGCGCGCGCCCACGGCTTGCGTGCCAGGAAGCTGTCGGCGGCGGCTTCGACGACGAAGCCGTCGAAGGACTCCGTGAGGATCTTGCCGCCCAGACGGTCGTCCCGCTCGAGCAGGACGACGCGTGCGTTCAGCGGAGCCGCGTCGCCGTCTGCATCGACCCCTTGCGCAGCAAGGCGCACCCCAGGATTCAGCAGTCGGTGCACCACGGTGAGGCCTGCGAGGCCTCCGCCGACCACCGCTACGGTCGGTGCGTACTGGGCCGCGGGAGGTGACACGCCGGCAGGCCGATCAGCCGACGGCCGCGCCGGTCGAAGAACGAAGAGTGTCCAGAACCACGGGGATGCTGTCCATCGGAGTTGCAGGAGTCACGCCATGGCCGAGGTTGAAAATATGTCCGGGGCGCCCGTTCGCGCGCGTCAGGATCTGCTGCACGCGCTCGCGGATGAAGTCGTGCGGCGCGTAGAGCACCGCGGGATCGAGATTTCCCTGCACGGCTTTGCCTTCGCCGACCCTGGCCCACCCTTCATCCAGCGGAACTCGCCAGTCGAGCCCGATGACGTCGCCCCCAGCCTCGCTGAGGTCCTCCAGAAGCTCGCCCGTGCCGACCCCAAAGTGGATCGTAGGGCAGCCTAGATGCCTCAACGCCTCGAATATGGCCGCGCTGTGCGGCTTGATGTAGCGGCAGTAGTCCTCCTGACCGAGATAGCCGACCCAGCTGTCGAAGAGCTGCAACACCTGTGCACCCGCCTCGGCCTGTGCGGTCAAGTACGCGATCGTCAGCGTAACGAGCTTCTCCATGAGCGCGCGGAACGTCTCCGGCTCGTGGTACATGAAGCTCTTGGTCTTGATGAAGTTCCGAGTCGGGCCGCCTTCTATCAGATAGCTGGCGAGCGTGAACGGCGCTCCTGCGAAGCCGATCAATGCGGTGTCAGCCGGGAGCTCCGCGCGCACGAGGCTGAGCGCCATGAACGTGGACGAAAGCGCCTCGTCGACATCGACGGGGCGCAGCGCCGCGACGTTCTCTGTGGTTCGAATAGGGTTAGCGATCGACGGGCCCACATCGGGAATGAAGCTCAGGTCGATTCCCATGGGGACTAGCGGAAGGAGGATATCCGCAAAAATAATGGCGCCGTCCATCTCGAAGCGACGGATGGGCTGGAGCGTAACTTCGGCGGTCAGCTCGGGTTCTGCGCAGATCTCGAGCAGCGTGTGCTTCTCGCGTACCGCTCGGTACTCGGGCAGAAACCGTCCCGCCTGTCTCATGAACCACGCCGGCGTGTAGTCGACAGGCTGCCGCCTGCACGCGGCGACCAAGCGAGGCTCGCTCACGGCCAGAGCTCAGAAGGCTGATCCGTGGGGGCGTGCGTAGCCACGTGCACCGGCGCGTCCAGAAGCGTGTACGGCCGCGCCGCAGTGGCGCGCAGCTCGCGCACGAGCCCCGAGAACCTGGGAAGGTCATCGGACTCGTATACCACAACGAACTCGTGGTCCTGCAGACCGGTGGAGTAGAGCAACAACTGGGAGATGCCGCCGTAGCTCCTGCCGATCTTGATGTGCTCGTTCATCATCGCTTGGCGACCGGGTTGATGGATCAGGTACCAC
>Ga0310345_10002313_pt1 | contig 19565 bp, 15 predicted proteins | sample HC15DNA20500_MG_FD_204667 | JGI IMG/M metagenome (GOLD analysis project Ga0310345, IMG submission 204667) | Marine microbial communities from station ALOHA, North Pacific Subtropical Gyre - HC15-DNA-20-500_MG | ecosystem: Environmental > Aquatic > Marine > Oceanic | place: Pacific Ocean: North...
TTCGATGATAATGTTGGTCTGACAGAGGTGGTACACAGGTATACGGTATCCAGGGCCAGTGTAAGTAAGATGGCAAGGGATATGAACCTGACCCTACCAGCGGGAACTGCCCGGTCAGAGGTGCAGGTGGACGACTATTGGTACCTGGGGGATGATGATGGTCGAGTTTATAACTGTATTATGGTGGATAGGGAGTGGCTGCTCCGGCCCACCCTGGTGCCAGACCTGTCAGTAATACCCGTGCTTACCAGCCCCGTAGCTGGACTGCCAGATCGCGGTAGTATCCTTAATGATAAGTCGTGGATTGAGCACATTGGGGAAGCGATGGTCGCCACCAACTCCCAAGTGCTAAAATCCTACAATAGGCAAATGACTTTCCTCCAGCAACTGCTAAGGGATACGGCCCAGCCTATATCCATAGAGCGTAATACGGGTAAGTCCATCGTAACGGATCCCAAGGACCTTACAAAGAGGGGTGCCCACTTCTACGCTGCGGTCAACGAGTCATTGGAGTATGTGGCCAAGCCTCCCGTGCCTGTAGAACTACGCACCCAACTATTCGATATTGATTCAATGCTCCAGAGGGGTGGATTACCCCACGTAATGTTTGGCAATATTATACAACAGGTGACGGGATACTTAATCAGCCAAGTCACCGCAGCCGCCCAACAGGTACTGAGTCCTTTCGGGGATGCCGTGTCGTTTATAGTTACAGAGGCTAGTATTATGTGGGTGGAACAGGCTGAGAAGTCCCGGCTCAAGCCTTATGGTAAGTCGTTCCCTAAGCTGCCCAAGGGCACTAGGTTAAAGGCAGCGTTTAGAGTAAATGTGCCTGGGGACCTGGCGATGCGGGCGACAGTGGCCAGGATGCTTAACCCCAGTTATTCCCTATCCCAGCAACGTCTAACCGATATGCTATTCCCTGAGATTACGGATCCTCAGGAGGAAATGGCTAAGGTTAGAGCTGAGGCAGCCATGAATCATCCTCTCAGTGTTCAGTTGGATTTGGTGGTTGCTTGGGAGACTGAGGCTACTCTGCGGGAAGGCGCTGGTGATCTAGAGTCGGCAGACAACTTTAGGTCAGCAGCCGCCGCACTTAAGAGTAGTATTGGGGCTGGTGGTGGACAGGGCGCAGCAGCAGGTCCGACACCAAACGGACAATCTCCCAGGCAAGAAGTCCAGCCCAGAGAGTCGCTGGAAGGTCCCGGGCCTAACATAGGTTAGGGGAGTTATAAGGAGATAGGGCTATGAATATAAACAGTTATCCAAATGCAAATCCCACTGGGGATAATTATGGAGTACCAACTGATACCTCTAGGGCTCCGGTGACGACCCCACCACCGGCGAAGCAATATGGTCCGCCTCCTCCACCTCCCACTGTACATGGGCCGCCATATCCAACTCCTGGGGAGCAAGTACTAAGTCGAGGGGCGGATACTACCCAAACTCTACCTAGGATATACCAGACCACCCGACAAGATTTGGGACTCCGGCTAGTCAAGACCCAGGAGAGTATTAAGGTTAACCGAGGTAACGTGACTAAGCTGGAGCAGGAAGTACGGCTGCTTACCGTCCCTGTGCCCTGGCAGACTTCTAGTCCTGGCCGCTCCTTAGAGCAAGCGCAGTCCGAATTGGCGCAGGCTTTGGACGAACACGATGCCTTATTTATCCGGGCAGCCACAGACGTATTTATGTTCCAGTTCTTGGCTGCTGCCCCGTCGGCCTGGTCTGCGGGAGATTGGCCAGAGGACATTAACGGAGCTATAAATGCCTTTGCGCGGGCAGCTACCTCTGAAACTGTAGGAATGGGTGGGGAGCAGGGAGCATTACAGCAGGCGTTGCAGTCGCTTTCTGCCGAGGACAAAGACAGACTAGCGGCCCTATATAGCACTGTCAAGTCTAACATCCGGCGAGCCCCTGGACAACAGGAGGCGATGACCCTGATTAGAACGCTGACCTCTAAGCCAATGGCTGTGCCAATAAGCACGAGCCTAATGACGGTGAGGGAGATTACCAGAAGCCTGGGCCGCACACCGGGGATAGGGCCGGAGGACCTTGGTATGTCGGAGGAGGACGCCAGGCTCGTCTTAGCCAGTGCAAATCGTTCCTCTGAGTTAGAGTTAGAGATTGATAAGCGTCGGGACCTATGGATAGACTATTCTAACGTGGCATTGGTGCAGTTGACTAACCTAGAATTAGTGCGTCAACAGGCTCTCAACCCTACCCTGTACGAGTTAGATATATGGCAAACTGTTGAGCTGGGCCTAACACAGCCTTTCTTTCTAATGGCCGAGACGCTAGAGGCTTATAGTGATGCTATAGTGGAACCATGGGTGGGCTACGGCGTGGTTACGGGAACGTCCCCACTACAGATGGGTGCAATGGGTGCTATCGTAGGTGCGGGCATCGGGACGGCCTTTGCTGGCGTTGGGGCTGTACCTGGGGCCGCAATAGGTGCTGGCGCTGGTCTCCTCCTAGGCGCCGGGGTTGGGGCAGCTACTCTACTCTCGGCCCGAGGTGAGGTAACCAAACAGTACGCTGAGATTAAGAGGCAAAACCCTGATGCCAATGAGTGGGAGCTGTCGAAGTTAGCCTGGCAGACGGCGGACTTTAATGGGGTTATAAGGTTCACTGCCGAGGTGTTTGGGGATCCGTCTAACCTGTTGGGTGTTGGGCTTGGAACTAAGGTACTAAAGTCTACGCCTGTGGTGGGCCGTTGGCTAGGTGGCTTTGACCGGGGTATGATGAAGTTCTGGGATGTGACGGCGTACCCTATGGTTGGTGGTATGGTAGGTGGCTTGGTGTTGGGCCCGGTTGTAGGTACTGCTGGCATAGTGGCGGGGGTTGTGATACCCGCAGCCTTAAGGGGCCGAATACCCTTCACCCTCGCGCAGACTGCTACCAGGGCCTCGATGGAGGCCGGGACCCTGTTACACGCCATGGCTCAGAAACACGCCGCTGCCACTTTACCTGGCCACATGGGAGAATATATGCGGCCCACTCTGGAGCACTTCCAGCAGGTGATGGCACAGTCCGTAGAAACTATTATTAAGGACCCCACGCCAGCCGCCCAAACTGAACTACACAGGTTAGGCTTATTCATTTACCAGGCTGGGTTCCGTCCCATGGATGCCGCGGCCCTAAAGGACTTGTCAGTTAAGCTAGGCGGGACCGGCCCCCTTAGTGGAGTTCCTACTAAGGTGGATCTGGCCTCCTACAATATCACCGATGCCTTGTATAGCAATATTGGCAAGGGTAGTTTCTACACTACCGGGGACATAGTAACGCGTATAGCGGCAGAGTTAAATGTGGCCCAGAAGCTGGATCAGGTGGCGTCTACTACGGTACAAGGCAAGAAGGTTACCTACCGTACTGTTATTAAGGCGTGGGTCGATGGACACCAGCAGTCCGCCTTCAACCGGGGCCAGAAAGAGTTTTTCAGCCGAAAGAATAGGGACGAAGTAAAGGCTTTCGAGTCCTGGATTGACCAACTAAGAGAAAACCAATTGGATATAATGCGGCGTCCTGAGTATGCATGGGCTCGTAGTGAGGGTATACCGGGGTCGATCCAACTAGCTGGCGACGCCTTAGGTAGAAATGTAGCCATTAAATTCATTGATAAGATTGTCTATACCATGTCCAGGCACTACCTACTGTTCGCGTCCTACGGTCCGTGGAATGTGGTAGAGACAGCATTTAGGATGTCACTAAGCGGGGTAAATCCATTTGGGTTTCTCGGTCGTGACCCCAGGACTTGGGTTGGCAGCAGCACGGATGTAAGTCATGCCCTGCGGGTTACCGCGGGTGACTTATCAAATATGCCGTTCCAATTTCTACCAGGCAGCGGTGAGACCGTCGCCGTACCCTACCAAGCAACGCCTGGTAAGGCCCAGGAGGTGGTAAGGCAGTCTGGGGGTGTGAAAGAGGGGTGGGTACCCCTAGTTAATAAGGGGTTGCCTGCCGTCCTAGACGATTGGCTACGTCTCCGTGGAGCCGCACAGTGGGTGGATGAGCATATACCTCAGCACTTCCATTCCATAGCCCACTGGAACCACATGTTTGATCGCTTGGGCACTACGATGCAACAGTGGTATATACTACAAAAATACCAGCAGGCTCTGGGCGATGTAGGCCCCGAGGCATTTGAGTCCATACAGAGGGCCGTTACCAGTGTTGATAGTCACGGGCTTGAAGGGTTTGTGGGAAAACCCACCATGACTGCTATTAGGAAGATGGTTAATATCGTAGCCACCAGGGGTGAGGCTGGCATGATTGAAGCCATGAAGTCACAGCCACACCTGCTTGTAAACTCTAAGGGGACAGGTGACCTTAATAGGTTGCTCAGTCATTTTCCGGAGCTAGGTGAGGTCCACACTAGAGTGGTACTTAACGCCTTCCAGTCGGGCCGCCTTCGGGCTCAGTCTACCCCGGAAGACACGTTGGCGCATGTAGCGGAATTTGTCGAGGGTTTAAGGGCTAGTTGGTCGGAAGCTACTACGATAGGTAAGGTAGAGTTCTCGGCCCACACGCTGATGCGCCAGATGGAGGAGGTGATTGCCTACTCTCCCGTGGACTTAGAGGACGCATCTAAGTATATGGCTAATGTCCAGGACCTAATAGAGACGGTCACCATGACGAGTTTCGATACATGGAACTCCACCATGGCTACAATAGATGCGCTTACTGGGCGTGGATCGCGGGACGAGAAAATCAGGCTTGCCGGTGCACAAAATAAATTTACCCAGAGTATGTCTGATACCCTAGATACGGGAAGTAATAGGGTCTATGAGCGGCTTCAGGCCACACTAAACGCCTCAGGGGACCCAGCAGTAAATTACGCCAAGATAAACTGGGGTGCTGGAGTTACCCTGAAAGTCAAGAATGAGGCTGCCTTTGCTGAGAGGAAGGCGCTGCAAACTAAGATCAGCGGTTTGGTCGACCAGCTCCCCATAAAGGTCAGGCTGGCCGTGGGTTCAATTAGGATGGATACCAAACTCCGTAAGGCGGGCAAGGCTTTCCAGTATGTGGAGGATAAGGGTGCGGCCCGACTAAGCATGGCTTCGGCCAAGTCCCTGGATAATCCTACCCTAATGTTCCGCGCCATTGGCGAAGAGTTGGTGGGAAAGATGGTGCGGTTTGGGGACTATGAATTCTTTTCTAGAGCGGCCAGTGTAATTGGGGATGAGGACCTAGTTAAGGCTCTTGATGCGGGGCAGATAAACCTAGCTGATACAGGTCCGGGGATGACGGCACTACGTGCGGAGCTGTCAGATTCCTTCGCGGTCTGGACACAAAAGCCCACCAAAACTAAGCCAGAGGGACTAGAGGAGTTGTGGGCGGAGGTTTACCCTAAGGTGTCTCCGGGTCTAAGTGTGACTCCCGAACAGAAGGATGCGCTTGCGAGGTGGATAGCCAAGCAAGAAAGGGTGATCGATGCACTCCAGCGCGCACATGAGGCTCAGGATGAGTTCCATCGCAAGGTCTTTGTGGCGAAGAACTCTACTAGCTTCCTAGCTGATCGGCAAAAGGTCAGAGACGCCTTTAACCTGTTGTACCAAGTAAAGTCCGAGATGGTACCTGGAATGATGTCTATCCAGGACACCTTGGCAACGCATCTGGGTGTGGAGGCCCAGACAGCGAGTATTAGGCCACCCTTGGGCGATAGGATTACCCCCTCGGATGTGGCCAAACTATATGTGAGTTTGCCTACTAGCTTGCTGCAAGACCTGGTCGATCCGAACTCTCTGGTGCTACGGCCCAAGGAGCATTTTGTAGCGAAGCATCTGGGCCAGGCTAAGCATCTGGCAAGCCAGCAAAGCCAGACACCTGACTTCTTTGGTTTCACCGAGGATTCCCTAGGCCTCGTTTATGACGACTTGCTCAGGAGTATCCAACTAGAGCCTTCCGCCGCGTCGCCTAATCTAGCATCCCAACAATGGTTTAGCGCCTTGCGGGATGAGGTACATACTACTCTGGTGGATGGCCAACTACATCCCGAGGCAGCGCAAGCCTTCGAGGAGTACCTAACCGGTGTAGCCAAGAATATGAGGGAGCTACCACTAGACAAGGCAGCCTGGCAGCAGACTAGGGTAGACGCGATGGAGGAAGCCAAGCTAGATTTCTCCCGCGACTTCCCTGACTACTCCAACATGAATATGTTTGATTCCTTTATGCGTACCATATACCCATTTTGGATTTATGAGAAGTCCCGGTATCCCTGGACCTTCCGGACATTCTCTCGTAACCCTGGGGTGATGATGGGCTGGGCCAGATACATGGATCAGAGTGAGGACGGTTATATTGACCTCCCTGGCTTGCCGGGATTGGGCGACAACTTCCAGGTAAACCCCCTCAGAGGTACGGTATTCGCGGGCGGGTATACCGGACTATACAAGAGGGACTATCCCGAGTACCATGACCTGTGGCCAGCAACACCCGTTAAAATGCTCGATAACTTGTCGAGGGCGGGGTTCTACCCTGGACTGTCTATTTCCCTACCTCTAGCCCTATTTGGCGCCAGGAAGGGGCCATCTCAAACTGGTGAACTTCTACCTAACTGGACTGTGACTGCCATTGGCGCCGTAATGCAGTTGCCCGTGCCTGAGGATCTCAAGTCCCGTTTTAGGGAACAGATTTTGCCGAACAGGTTTAGGGACTGGCAAGCCATACAGAGGACCACTAGCCTGGGGGCTGATGGGGTCCACATATGGACCAAAATACAGAGAGGCGATGACCTTGATGTAGATGAGGCTGCGGTCTGGGCTCGCGCTATGAGCTGGGTAGAGTTATACAGTGGTACTCTGGAGGCGCAGGTAGGTATCTTTCGATACCGTCCCCAAGAGAAAACTGATGCCTACCGGACACTATCCGAGATATACCATAGTCTTACTGGAGTATCGCCCCAGGAGCAGGAAAGGATACGGAAGCGACTTGCCAGCACAGGACAGAGATTCTCCGACATCTATCCGTTAGACCCTCTGGACCAATGGTTGGTGCAGGAGTTTATAGGTCCGGATAGCACGATGAAGGCGTGGTTGAGAACATCCACTGCCCCTCTATTACCCTCTACCCTGGGTGTACAGCAAGTACGTATACAGTCCTACTATAGGGAGGTTGATGCAATATGGACAGCGGCGCGAGAGGAAGGATTCTTTACCACTAACGAGGCAGGTAATAGGGTCCGAAAGGGAATCAGTGTTAGGGAGGCTGAGGCTCAGTTCATTAGCGGTAAACTTAAGCCTGCTGCTTATATGAAGTTTGTGGGTGACACCCTGAAGGAGGCCAGCAATAGGTCAGCCGCCATAGGAGACTCCGACTACTACAAGACGGTACCTAAGTCCAGAGCTGACCGTGTGGCCTTCTACCAGAAGTTTGGCATACCTGTGCCTACCTGGTCCCCCGGCCAAGAACTGCTGTGGGAGTATTATGCCATAAAGCCGGAAGTTAAAATGGATGAGGACGGAGCCTCCCAGTATGACTGGGAAACCTACCATGCCATGGTAGACGCCTTACTAGAGGCTATGAACCCTGACATCCGTGATCGCTTTGTTGCCAGGATACAAGCAGAGTGGACTGAAACCCAAAAACTACACTGGCGGGATAGTCGAGAGTTCCTAATACCTTATCGGAATCTTAGGTTTGCTACCATGAAGCTGTTTAATGCTGAGGACCAAGACGCCATACGCCGGTTTAGTCGGGCCGACGTACCTGAGCGTCGAGAACTTCAGGCTATTGAGCTGGACTCAGGAGGCAAGCTAATTGGCCAATATCAGACTAAGCTGAGGCAGGCTAGGGATAATCTTAGGTCTCTTGATCCCGAATTAGATGCCAGGCTACTCTTCTGGGGTAAGACTACTACCGTTAAAACTAGGCAAGCCTTAGACATATACAATGACCTGCTGGATAGGCATAGGCCAGGGGCTAGGAAGCTGACTATGTAATATAATATAATAGTTTTCCTCCATAGACACGTCTACCGTACTATGATAGTATTCTCCTGAGGTGTAAAAATGCTCCGCTCATATGTTAGGTTTTATTTCAGTCCCGACGGTGAGAGTGTAGGTTCTGGCACCGGAGGTTCACAGTCCGGCGACGGTGGAGGCCCCGCCTCTACTCCCGGCGAACCCAGGATGGTACCTGAGTCTGACCTTATGGCCTTGAAGTCCGCTAAGGACGTTACCCAAAAAGAGCTGGAGACTGCTCAATTGGACCTGGCTGAGAAGGTAGGCGCCCTTGACCTAAGGTTTGGTGAACTAACTGCGGCGAAGGCTAAACACCAAGAACTGGAGGCACAGCTAGCTACCCTGCAGACCTCCGCCTCCGAGGTTGATAAGCTCAAAGCAACCCTAGCGGCTAGCGATAAAAGCCGTGATGCGTTATCCAATCAACTTGTGGACTCCAAGCGGGCAGCTTTGGTGCTGTCCCACGGCTACAAGCCTGAGGATGTACAAGAGTTTGGACTGTCTGAGCTTACGGTGCTAGAAAAGGCACTTGCCAAATTACCGACCAACCAAATACAGGCGAGCGCGTCTCGTGGTGGGGGCTCTACAGGGTCCCAAGACGGACTCGCAAGCGTAAGTTCCCTAGATAGAATGAAGCGAGGGTTTAACCAGTAAACTTGGTTTAACCAATAACCTTTGCTACTGTAACTGCGAGGTAAATTGATATGCCTATAGTGGCCCATTGGACCACCTTAACCGAGATTGAAAAACTTACCGAGAGTGAGTTGCTGGCGGGAGTTATACAGGAGACCTATGAGGAGGGTCAACTCCTTAAGGTAATACCTGCTACGGGTATTTCAGGTAAATCCCTGAAGTGGAACCGGGAAAAGACCCTGCCAGGTGGAGACTTCTACGACATTGGGGATAGCCTGGACTGGAAGTCCGATGTTGATTATGATTCGGTGGAGTTCACCCTCAAGAGGATAATCCGCCAGGACCAGATTGACGAGTTTGTAGCTAAGACCTATAACAACCTTAACGACTATAAGGCAGTACTCCTCAAGGGGCTGGTCCGTGGCGTGGCCCGGACTGCCGAGACTAAGCTGCTCTATGGTGATGCGTCTGGCAAGCCCAAAGAGTTTGACGGTCTCCACCAACTGGTTACCGCCGGACAGGCGATAGATGGTGGCCAGACTGCCCTGTCTCTTAAGGACCTTCGGGACTTGGTGGATTTGGTTCGACCCCGTCCTGACATTCTCCTGATGAACAAGGCTCTTGCCAATCGTATTGACTTTGCCGCTCAATTTGGTGTTACAAGTGCTGATGTTAATACCATCCATCAAACTGGGATGACCTCGTTTGGCCAGAATGAGTTTGGATCCAGAGTTACTCTCTTTGATGGTATTCCAATCGTAAGGTCGGACTACATGACTAAGGAAGAGGAGAACACTGGGGTCATAGGCACAGCACCTAGAGTAAGCGACACCACCAAGGCGCAGTATAGTATCCTAGCCCTCAGGTTTGGTGCCATTGATGAAGGTGGCGTCTCACTGTTGGTTGGGGCTGATACAGCAACCACTCCGGACTTCTTCAAGATCCGTGAGTTTGAGGCTCTAGAGGATTATGACGCTGGTGGCATACGCCTCCGGGCATATATGGCCATAGCTAATGGCTCTACGAAGTCAGTGGCAGGGTTATATGACGTAACCGATGCCGCGGTAACAATGTAGCAATAACGGGCAGTTCTCTTAGTCGGGACTGAACTAAATCCTAAGGAGATAGGCTAGTGGCACGATATAACACAAACCTCCATGCAAATAAGAATGGTTACATCCTTGCTCCGGGGCTGGATGATAACATGACCGAACGGGCTCACTCGGCAGATCCCTACGATGCCCCAGATACTTACCAACAGTTCCCAGTGGGCACGCAGTTGGTTGATATAACAGGTAATAGGAAGTTCCGGTATTGTCAGAATGGTGCCTACGCCCTGGGGGCAGGGCACTTGGTTGCGCCTCCGATAGCGACGCCCCACCATATAAGCCAAAGTGTGTTGGCTGCAGCCATTGGAGATACGACAGTCTCCATTGTCCTGGGGGCTACACCTGCCTCTCTCAACCAGTATAGGGATGGTTTCTTCTCCGTCAATAGTGGTACCGGTACGGCCCACCAGTACCGGGTTAAATCTAATCCGGCGATTGACAGCAGCGGTACTGGGGTAATCACCCTCTACGACCCGATCAAGATAGCGTTGGTGGCCAGCGGTACCAGCCTAGCGTCTCTGCTTCCTAGTAGGTATCGTTTGTTGGTTGTGGCAGCCACCACGCCCATACACTTGGCACTGGGCAGTCCAATACAGGCTGTAGCTGCCAGCAAGTTTTTCTGGGCACAGACGTGGGGCCCATGCCCCCTACTGATTGATCAATCCCCGGCGATAAACACTGCCGTCATATCAGAGACAACCACAACAGGTGGCGTCAAAGCTGCTACTGCCGTAACCCAGGCTATCATTGGGTATATGGTGGAAACCGGCGTGGACAATCACTACAAGCAGGTATTCCTACAACTAGACGCCTAAGGCACTGGTAAGATTATAACATGCCCACTCCAGCAGGTCGACTAACCCAGAATAGCCCTGATGTGGCTATTGACCAAGCCATCGCTGAAACTGTGGCCCAGCTCCTTGAAGAAGGAAGGAGCCAGGATGAGGCGGTGGCTATGGCTCATGCCATGGCTGAACGAGCTACGGGGAAGCGTAGGGGCAGGAAGTCCAACAACCCAGCCGCTGATGAAGTAGCCCGTAAGGAGTTGTCCTACTAGATAGTCTCATCCCTCCTCTGCTCGTGGCCCTGGATAACGTTTATGCGGGCGTGTGTCCGGGGCCGGATATTCGAACCTCAACTTATTTAAGGAGGACCCTGAACAACATGGCACCTCTAAGATCCCTAGATAGTGAAACCATTACAGTAGATGACACCAGTACTGGTATACCATTTACTGCGTCCAAACTAACCAATTCTGTCCTCATGGCAGAGTGCATAGTCACTACGGGCCCCGTTAGGGTTTCTTGTGACACAGGCACGGTTCTATCTGCGGCCAATGGCCAACCCTATGGTGTTGGAGGCTCCTTCCAAGTATGGGGAAACCCAGATTTGAAGGACTTTAAGGTTATTGAGGAAACCACCGCTGGTGGGAAGTTGTCCGTTGAGTACTTTGGAGAAGGTTCCTAATGACTGTAAGGACCAGGTCCACAGGTCTAACCGCTGTAGTAGACCCGGATGGTGGTGTCGTAGGTGGTGTGGACTCGGCAATCCATACGGGGGCCCGGCATGTAGCCGCCTATACACCGGGGGCTAGTGAGGTTAAATCCTTTAACTTGCTGTCAGGGGATCCAACCTACACTAGGCAGGATTTGGTCACTCCCACTTCGGGTAAAAAGGTTCGTGTAATTGCCCTTGGATTCAAATCCGGCTCGGCCACAGATACACAGGTCGACTTTTGGTTCGGCCCAGGGGCTGGTGTGACTACGACTCCTGCCAACATGGTTATGAGTTTCAACCATACTGACAATACGGTAAATGCGGGGCCAAGGCAAATTGTATTCCCGGATGGCGGTGGCCCGGTAGGTGGTGTGGATGAGCCGCTACACGTTGCTACGGGTGCGGACGTTGGTGCCGGTAATATACTTTATTGGGCACACTACCGAGAGGAATAAAAATGGAATCTCCAGTTGATGCAAAGGTAGCCCCTACCCAGATACGGGTCATGGCTAAGGTGTTGGGGGAGGCTCAGGCCCGCAAGCAGGAGTTATTGGGACGCCTCGACTCCCTTGCATTCCAACAGGCCGGCTTGGAGAACAGTAGGCAAGAGGCACTCAAGGAGGGTTTTAGGCTAGACGGGGAAATCAGGGTGTTATCAAGTATACTAGAGGCTAAAGACGATATAACTAAGGAGGAGGTTACCCATGTCCCAGTCAGTTCTAATGGCGTCCCCAGTAGAGGTTAGAGGGGACCTTGGTGACCCCAAGGTGCCTGCCTTAGAGATCCGTACGCTCCTAACTGTTAAGCATATCCGAGGAGAGGACACACGAAGCATCCAGAAGGTCCATAACCGGAAAATTACTGATGCCTTCGTTGCGGCCATAGTTGATGCTATGGTAGCAGCCACTAATGGTGATGCCGTGCTTATCGAGTTTAACGACTTCCAGTGGCATCAATCAGGCACAAATTCGACAGCCGAGAGTGCGGCCCACACTATACTAACCGCAGCCGTGGAGTCGAGGGTAGAAGGCACCAAGGGTGAGGGCGCCACAGCCAACGTATATAAGACGGTAGCAACCGTTACCTACACTGGCACCGCCACTCTGCAGGAGCATGCGGTGTTTAATAAGGAAACTGGCGGTGTAATGTTGGACCGCACCGTGTTTGCCGCAGTGTCAGTGGTAGCTGCTGATAAGGTGGAATTCACTTATGAAGTGACCTTTGTGTCTGGTAGCTAACCACAAAGTTGTAGGGGAGGCTACTAATGGCAGGTGAATTCCAACACAAAGCGGTGGGTACTGAGCTTACCCAGGCTGAGTATGAGGGTGCAGCCAGGCACGAGTTAAATGGCCAGGCCCAAGGCGACGTCCTCTATGTTAATGCTACCCCTGATATAGTTAGGCTGGCAGTCGATGAGAAAGGCGCTGTCCTGGGCAGTAGGGGTGCCGCTGCAAATCCTGTATGGGTACCTAGTGGTCGCGTCAACCTCCTAGTTAATCCTGGCTTCGAGATATGGCAGCGAGGCACTAGCTTTGGTGACCCTAATGCCTATACCGCAGACCGATGGTATGGAGCCAAGCATCCTAGTGGGAGTCCTGAGAGTAGTGGCCTCACGGTATCACGGGACACCGACGATGATGATTATTCCCACTACTCATGCAAGGTAGTGCATGACGGGACTGCCGGGACGGACTCCCCCAACATGTTGGTGCAGGAGGTAGAGAATGGGCAGGAGGACTTATGCACGGGTCATTTAGTTATAGGGGAGTATGACAACCACCCCATTACGTTTGCTGCCGATGTTAGGGTTTTAGCCACCGGTGTTGTGCGCCTAGTTATTGAAACAGAAAATGGAGGGGTCTGGACTGAGGTGGCCGGCACTACCATAGCTGAGGGGAGCGGGAGATTCAAGCGGTTTCACGTTACCGCTCAGCCAATACCATATAGCAAGACGGGCGTTAGGGTAGGCTTTAAGTTCCTCAGTGGTCTGACATGTACAGCCTGGCTAGACAATTGTACCCTGAGCCGTGGTTGGGAGCCTATGTCCTATAACCCACTGTCGAAGGCTGAGGAGTGGGCTCGTTGCCTCAGGTACTATGAGATACTAGGTGATAAGGCGGCAATAACCATTAAGTTTGAGGGTTATGCGGATGCTGCTCGTAGCATGACTCACACCATGTCCTTCTTTCCTAAAGCGGTTGTACCAACCGTTACTAAAGAGGGCACTTGGACGGTGATCAACTGCGGACAACCCATAGTTAGCGCTACCACTGTAAGCCAATTGATTATTCATGCAGTGTCCTCCGGGACCGGCTGGACGGAATTTACCGCTGATTCGGTAGGGGAGAGAATTACGATAGAGGCTAACCCGTAGGCTCACATGAGTACGCCTCTAACTACTACCATTGGTAATCTCTCGGTGCTTGATCTGCGGGGTACCTTACCCTCAACAGGTGAATATCCCAGGCGGGATGTTGAGGACCTCAAGGGTATAGTAATTCACCATTCAGGTAGTAACATCAACCATACTCCGCAGGAGATAGCAGAGTACCATGTGTATCACCGAGAGGGCAGGAAGTTCCCAGGCATAGCATACCACTTTGTCGTGGAGCATGACGGCAAGATAAGCTATACCCAGGACTGGTCTGCCGCATCCTGGCATGCCAAGATGGCCAACCAAAACTATATTGGGATTTGCCTCATAGGCGACTTTAGTATCAGGCATCCGTCCCAAGACCAACTTAGCGCGACCCGTGACTTGGTATCCAACCTGCAACTGGCCTTTGGTGAGTGGTGGCAAGTATTCCCTCACGGAGCATTTGTAGGTACCGAGTGTCCGGGTGACACCTGGCTAGCCTGGCGGGCCAAGGTAGATGTGCCATATCCCCCTAGTGATTATATATTGGCTAAGGTAGAGGACCTCTCCAAGCGTCTCGCTGCTATAAGGAATTTGACGCCTAGCGTGGAGGTCTAATGCCGTTTACATTTACCTTCCCGTTTGACTTTGATACCATTGATGCCCCTACTACTGTAGGAAGCATTACTCCCACGGGGTCATTGGTTAAGGTACCCATCACGCTACAGGGTTATGCGGGATCCTTAACTCCCACAGGTACTGTGGTGTGGGCCCGGGCCTTAAGTATGTCGGGAGGCATCACCCCTACAGGGGTTCTAGTCCCGAGGCAGTTTGTAGCCCCCTCGGGTTCCATAGCTATATCTGGTACCCTGGTCCGCAGCGTTGAGAACCTACGGCGGTCTGGAGTTATCACTCCTGTAGGTACCCTGGCCAAGGTGCAGAGTCGGTTTCGATCCTTTAGCGGGGGCATAACGCCATCAGGGACTGTGGTTAGAGTAACTAGCAAGTCCATGTCTGGGTCCCTATGGCCGGGGGCTACTTACCGGCCCCAGTCCGGGTTCCGCCCCTCCGCAGGCCTACTGTCCAGAAAGATACAAATACACATGCTAGGGTCCTCTACCCCGTCTGGTACCTTAGCCACTCTGAGGACACGGGTCCGATCGTTGAGCGGTTCTCTAACACCCACGGGGACACTGGTGCATACACCTAAACTTCTGAGGGGCAGGGCCTCCATCGCCATAGGCGGTACCCTAAAGGTGAGGGGACGGGCTCTATTGATAGCGAGTAGCATTGGCCCACGTCACCTAATTAAAAGCATTATAATGGAGAGGTAGGAGAGACTACCGATATGGCTGTAACATTTGAGAGGAGCGAGACTGTCCGGCTCCGGGCTGAGGTGCGGGATCCTGAGGACAACGCCTTATTTGACCCAGTAACAAGTATGAAGATAACCATAAAGGACTCGGCTGGAGCCTTAAAGGCGGATGACCTGGACATGACTAAGGAGAGTCAGGGCGTTTACAGATACTACTATGACCTATTGGAGGCTGATGCCCTAGGAATTTGGCAAGTTGCGTATCATGCCACTGATGGCAGTGTTATTACCATCCAGAGGGATATATTCAGAGTATCTGATTGATGAGAGTTATTGATGGCTTACTGGCTAATGAACAGAGGCAGGCTTCGGCCACGCCATCCGTAGGCGTGACTATCGCAGGCAACATAGTTTCTGATTCTAGGGCCAGGCTGTTAAGCCTCAGGCATGAGGAGAGGCCCTGGGGTGGGGTTGCTACCATTGTATTGGATAATTCAGATAAGGAGATTGGTAACCGCGAGCTTAGAGGGGCTAAGGTCACTATAGGCTATGGCTATGTAGTTGGCGGTAGTGGTGAGGAGAGTAATGCTCCTCCTGTCTGGGTACACACCCAGCGATCCATTAGCTTCGAGGGCACCTTGGCTATCCAACTAGACTGTATTGATGTTTGGAACAAGTTGGCCCTAGATATTAAGGTGGGCGGTGGTGTAGACCTGAAGGTGGCTGGGGATGGAGAAATGAAGGGCCGCTTTGAAGTAGGCATGCAGGTAGTAGGGGCCAATTCTGGTGTCATGGGGACAGTAGCTAGGGTGGTGGATGGGTCCTCAATTACAGTGGTCAAGATAATGTCTACCATTAGTGAGTCGGGCAAGGCCACACAGGACACCTTTAAGAATGGTGAGAGTATATCTGTCACTCCAATACCAGCCTCAGGGCCGGCTACAATCACTGACATAGACGTATCATCGTGGCGAGGAGGCCGGGGACCTGGGTGGGCCGGCTCTGATACCATTCTTGATATACTCAAACAGGTGGCTAGTGGCACCGCTTCGGTCAGTCTCTCCGCCAGCGACGGGATCATAAATACCACTAAGCCAACCTTCTTCACGAATATCAATACCACCGCCCTAAAGATAATGCAAGACCTTGTAGCACGTACTAAGACGGCCCTAAGGGTTAACTCCTCAGGCAATATAGAGGTCCTGAGTATAAAAACCGACCCACAACCCATATATACCTACACAGATAGCCAACATGCGATTTTCCAGGATGTCCATGATCGTCGCCTAGTCTTACCTAACCGCATTGTAGTCTATAACAGTGGTGAGGTTGACAACCTAGGCGGCACTCTAGAGCATACAGGTGTGGCTGAGGACACGGACGCACAGGAACGCTATGGGACGTCTTCAGCACCTGTCCACGTGGATAGACTGGTAGATATGCCCGCCCAAAGTGATAAGGAGGCCGAGGAGATAGCAGGGGCGATATTAAGGCGAGTACAGATGGAAGCCGTTACAGGCACCATAGTGGCCCCTATGAACTGTGCCCAAGAACTATTTGACTATGTGAAGGTTATAGATGGTCGATCCGGATTAACCGCAACTGGTTGGGTGGGGTCTATAGTTAGAGAGTATAAGGCGGCAGAGGGTGTCTATAGGATTACCCTGGGTCTGGGTGGATTGTCTGAGGCGGTAACTCTGCCGGGTTCGCAGTTGACCCCAGAGCCCCCTATCAACTACCCGTCCCCATCTGTCCCCACTGACCCCATACTCCGCCACCGTACTGCTACCTATGGTGACATGCTCACCCTTGCCGACATATCATTTACCTCCCAAAGCCATAATGAAGTGTCATGGGCCCCTGGTCACATACTATTCTCTGATGGTACGACCGCCACCATAATAGGTGGGACCCAGACGATGCACCATGATGTGGAGTATCTATATTGGCAGGCGGGGACGACCAACCTTAAAATGGCTCTGAGCCTATCCGATGTGCAGGCATGGGACAAGGTACTGATAGCCCAGTTGATTAGGGGTGACCCTAAACTGGACGGCAGCAAGGCTCTAGTTATACCTCATAGGGGACTAGCTACCTGGGACCTGGACATGTTCAATGATGGGTCTGGGTTTGCTAAGGTGAAGAAGACCTCTATAGAGGATGGCAAGATTCTGCTGACTGAGGCGGTCGAAGTTGAAGGCAGCAATAGGCTGTTAGTTAGTGGTGACCAGAGGACTGGGGCTACCTCGGCCTTCGGCTTCTTTGAAGGATCATTTACAGCCCGAAAGGTGCAAATAAGCACCGGGGGTGTAGGGGAAAGCAGCCGGGTAGAATTGACTGCGAAGGGTCTTGAAGGATTCAGTAAGGATGTTACCCAATTCTTCGTAAGTTCCACGGATGGTAAGGCTTACTTTGGTGGCAATAGCGACCCTCTTACAGCAAACATATCAGAGTATGGCGCCAGTTTGGATGATACCGGCCTAACGTTCTATACGGGAGATACACTGAAAGGTATAGAATGGCAATATGGCGAAGGCGCCTCGGCTATTACCCATATTCGGCGAGGGACCTTGGATGACCTATATGGAGGGAACCTTCACCTCGTTGCGGACTTCGTGAGGCTGAGTGTAAATGGCCTTCATCTGGCCAACCAGAGTTGGATTGGCCCGATTACCACCACTGGACAGCCTAGGAAGTACCTCTTCTTCCGTACCCGATCCCAGTTGTATAACCTGTCGGGCGGTCATATTGATACATCCTTTGCCCCACAGGACAGTAACCAAGGTATGCTAGGAGACGAACTATATAGGTGGAAGTCAACCCATACCCAAGACCTATTCATGCACGACTCAGGCTGGCCTAACTTTGGTGGTATTGGTAGTGGTCCGGATGCAGTAGGCAATATGGTTTACCTGCATACTTTCCGAACTCTATATTCTGAGCTTTGGGCAGATTACCCAAATACTAACTATGTGGATGTAAAGAAGTTCCTAATGATGGTTGCCAAGGCCATAGCTCAACTAGATGATAGGCTAGCGGCTGTGGAGTAGGAGGTAAGATAATATGGAAGTCACTAAGTTAGAGGTGGTTAAGGTGGTAGCTGCTATACTAGGAGGCATAGTAGGGATATGGGTAACCATACCTGCCCTAGTGCAAGTCCTCCTAATCTTTGTCCTGCTAGACGTAGTGACTGGGTTCTTCGCCGCCATCGTGGCTCATGAGGTAGCCTCTAAGCCTATCTGGATTGGTGGGGTACGTAAGTTTATACTACTCCTAGTGGTGTATGCGGCCTGGCTGCTTGACCCACATGCAGAGGAGCTATTCAATGTCAACCTCCCAATTGGACAGGCCGTCACCATATACTACCTAGCCCACGAAATGATTAGCATAACCGAAAACGCCAAGAAGGCAGACATACCCGTGCCTCCATTTATAATAAGACTGGTTAGCGTATTAAAGGGCCAAGCTGCCCAGGGTGACAAGTAGCAGGGGTGTAGGATACACCCAGAGAGGCTATTAAACCATGCGAATGATTGAGTTCCGCGAAGCCCTAGACAGTGATTTAGGTGCCACCACAGAGTACTCCGATGAGGAGTTGGAACGAGCCGTTAGACGGGCCGTGTCTGACCTGAGCCGTTACGTGCCTCGACAACGTTCCTTGGATGTGACCATATCCATAGACGTTACGGATGAGACGTTCACCACAGTAGCCGGTCAGTGGGTGACATTGGACTATAAACCCATAACACCTGGCTCTGACACCGTAAAGTTGGCGGCCTCGCCCAACACCGAATACACCATTGATACTGATTATGAGATGGATTACATCGGTGGCCGTATACGCCATCTCACTGGCGGCGCTATGACTATTGCAGCCCATAAGATCACCTATAAGAGGTCAGCCGTCGAGGTCGACCTGACAGGTACAGGGGCCGCTGATGCCTTCAGTATCCATACCGTTGAATATCCATATGGCCTAGTCCCCTTTGAATCCCGATCCTTTAGGATCTACGACAACATACTGACGGTGGTGGCGGACGAAGGTACACAGGAGAGGCTGAGTGCGGGCAAGCATTTATTAGTTAGGTACTTGACCTTCCATGATCCTCCCTCCGTAACTAAATCCGGCACCTTCCCGCGGGTACTTGATGAGGTGGTAGCCAAGGGTGCAACTGCCTATGCTCTATGGGCCCTAGCTAATCGACAAGAACGCCTAGCAGTGTCGGACCTTGCCTCTGTCCGAACCAGCATAGCCAAGACTGCCGACATACATACTAATATTGGCCATGTCCGTGAGCAGATGTATTTGGTTGAGAACTCCTCCAACGCCAGGTTCCAAGCGGCGATGAGTGGCTTCCTAGCCGGAGTGTCTTCCATAACTAGCACCCTAGACGCAATTACAGCTACGGCCACCGTTGATGGATCAGCAGGTGCCGTAGTGTTAGCGGCGGCTAGGATAGCTGCGGCCCACACAGAGATAGACAGTATCACCCCTCCACTTACCCGAGCCACCAATGAGTTGCTGGAGATAATCCCCAACATCGTAGAGGGGGCGGCAGGTCCATATGATGAGTTGGCCGCAACATTAGTCCTAGCCGAGGTAGAGTTAAGTGGTGCGGATGAGAAGACTGGTGCTGGTGATCTGCTGAATGGTTTGCCTGCGAGCGTAAACGGCATGGTCAAAGAGGGCGGTG
>Ga0310345_10002314_pt1 | contig 19555 bp, 22 predicted proteins | sample HC15DNA20500_MG_FD_204667 | JGI IMG/M metagenome (GOLD analysis project Ga0310345, IMG submission 204667) | Marine microbial communities from station ALOHA, North Pacific Subtropical Gyre - HC15-DNA-20-500_MG | ecosystem: Environmental > Aquatic > Marine > Oceanic | place: Pacific Ocean: North...
GTTTTTCGGCCGATCCTTCCGGCCCGGATTTCTGTCTCATCTTCGTCCCCTTGATGGGCTACGATGTGCCAGAAATCCTCCTTAAGCAATTTGACCGGTCTGTCTCATGGTCGCTGACGGGGAACATCGGTGCCGATCGATGCAACGCCGAGTGAGCGGTCCTGACCGTCGATGGAGGTTTCGCCGTCACGGACCACGCCATTGACGCGCACGCCCCATTCACCCGCCGGGCCGAAGCGCGTGCCGAGATCGACAGCGCCATAGAGCTGGCCTTCATTCTCATAGCCAATGGTCACGCGGCGGATGCCATCTTCCGGGGCCCGCTTGGGCACGAGATTGATCGTGCCGCCAACACCGCTGCCGCCCGGCGCTGCGCCATTGATGAAGGCATTGGCGCCGCGAAACACTTCGACCCGTTCCAGCAGCTCTGCAGCCACGAACTGGCGCGGCAGGATGCCATAGACGCCGTTGAGGGTGACGTCATCGGAATAGACCGGGAAGCCACGGATCACATAGACTTCCTGGAAGTTGCCGAAGCCCTTTGCCACGCGGACGACGGGGTCATTCTGCAGCACATCGCCAACGCTGTCGGACTGCTGCGCGGTGACGAGGTCGGACGTATAGGCGGTGCCGGAGAAAGGCGCATCGAGGAAGTCGAGATTGCCGAGCAGGCCAGCCCGTCCGCCGCGCGCGACCTGTCCCCCGGTGAATTCCTCGAGAAGTTCGACCTGCGACGCCTCTCCGGTCACGATGACAGTATCAAGGCGTGCCTCTTCCTCAGCCTGCTGCGCGAGCGCTGTGGGCGCCAGAACAAATACCGATGCGCTGGCGGCCAGTGCCACCCTCAAACCATTCGCCATGACAAGCGAGCCCCTTCTGAAACAAACAGGCACGCCTCGTAAATGCAATTCATTCGCAGCTCAAGACCTGACAACAGTTCTCAAGTGCAGCGGACGCGACCCACGCATCGCTCAGACGTTCGCCTCAAGCAACTAGAATGGCCGCCGTGTCCGGCCTAATCCACGCAGAGCGCCGGGTGAGCGACGCCGTTTTCGATCGTCTGATGGCAACCGAAGGGACTATCATTGACCGCGCACTGGCCGGTCGCTGGCGCCCCATCCGCCACAAATTCATTCGTATTGCGGCATTCCCCCAGACAGTCTGAGCTATCCGAGCAGGTGTCCCCCGCATCTGCAAAGGTCTGGATACAGGCTTCCCATCCAAGCCTGCCTGCGCGCTGGACCTCGCCGCCTGCTGCTTCACAGCGGGCGCGTTCCTGCGGCGTCGCGGCCTCGCCTTCAAAACTGATCGGCTGATAATCGTCCGTGGGCGGCGTTTCCTGCACAGGCGACGCCGCGCAGGCAGACAGAACAAGAAGGCTGGCGAAGGACAGGTAGACGCGCATGGGATCCGGGCTTTCAAAGGAGGTGGACGAAGACCCACTCTGACACCAATACAGCCGGCGCGCTACTCGTCGCGCTCTTCCTTGAAGCTCGGTGTCTCATCGGCCTGATCTGCGGGACGGCCGGGTATGGCATAGCCCCCCTTCAGCCAGCGCGAGAGATCCACATCCGCGCAGCGTTTGGAACAGAAGGGCCTGAATTCCGGCTTGACCGGGTTCGTTTCACAGATCGGGCACTTCGCCTTGCTCATTCTTTTCTCACCACCGATTTCTCGCCCTTGCCGCTGGCAATCTTGACCCGGCCTGAAAAGGCCTCCTGCAGCATGGCATCACATTGCTTTCGCCGCGCGATATAGGCGCGAAGCGCGTTTGCCGACAGGGTGAGTCTGTAGAAGCCGGTGCGATTGGCCGTTGTTTCGCGCGCCGCCGCGCGGAATAGCGCGAGAAGCTCGGTCTCGGGTGTCGGCAGGCCGTCGGCGCTCAGAAGCCAGTCCTCCACCGGCGCCTCGGCCCATTCCAGCTGGACCTGCAACAGACCGAAGGCAGACGGCTTCAGCGCATCGATGCGGCGCGTGGAATAGGCCTGGAAGGTCTCAATGAGGGTGCCCCGCAGCTTTTCCGCCGAAGACGGCGTCACAGGCGCCACACAGTCCATGACGACCAGACCGCCGAGGTTTCTGAGCGACAGCTGGCGCACGGTTTCATGTACGGCCTCCCGGTTGACGCTGAAGGCGCGCGCGCCGGCGCTGCCCTTGGTCTGGCGCCCACCCATATCGATATCCACCGCCGTCAGGGCGCGCGTGCGCTCAAAGCCGAGATTGCCGCCGCCCGGAAGCGGGCACCATTTTGCCAGCGCTTCCTCGAACGCGTCCTCAACCTCATCGAATTCGGCAGGCGTGCTTGCGGTCTCCAGCTGCGAATCCGGATCAATGGACCGGCACCAGCGCTCAAAGGCAGGAACCGCGTCGCCGGGCGGGCCCTTGCGGACCTTGCCGCGCGCGAGCTTGTCCTTTCTGGCTTCGGCGACGATTTCGAGCGTTGCCGCGGCGCCTTCGGTGAGTTTGCCCAGGTCGGCGGTGCGCACGAAGACTTCCTCGCCCGACTTTGCCTCAAAGAAGCCCCCACCCTGCTCCGGCGCGCGGCGGCGCAGGCGCGCCTCGACGCGTTCTGAAAGGCGCAGATTGGCGTTCTCCCCGTCCCAGCGCTCTATGAAGAGGCGAAACGGCCTGCCGGACGCGTTAAATGCCGCGGCCCGCACTTCCCCCGGCGTGCGGTGCACGAGGATGCGGACCGGGCCGGTCATGACCGCCCGCGAAAGCCGAGCGCGACGACAAACAGCTCTGGTGAGCCAGCCCGGCTGGCCGGGGGTTTGACGTGTTTGACCGTCTTGAACATGCGCTTGAGGTCGCCCAGCAGTTCCGGCGTCGCGCCGCCCTGAAACACCTTGCTGCAGAAATTGCCGCCCTGGACGAGGTGTTCGCTCGCGAACCAGAGCGCGGTTTCGGCAAGGGCTGCTGTGCGAAGGCTGTCGGTCTGCTTGTGGCCCGTCGTATTGGCGGCCATGTCGGACAGGATGAGATCAGGCGGCCCCGAGAGGCCCTCCATCATCTTCGCCACATCCTCGGCCTCATTGATATCGCCCTGCACAATGTGCGCTTCCGGTATGGGGTCGACGGCCAGCAGGTCGATGCCGACGATTTCGCTGACGCCGCGGCGCTGGCAGACCTGGATCCAGCCACCCGGCGCGCAGCCAAGATCGACCACCCGCTTTGCCCCCTTCAGAAGGCCGGTCTTCTCATCGACCTCGAGCAGCTTGTAAGCGGCGCGGGCCCGGTAATTGTCTTTCTTGGCGCGCTGGACGTAAGGATCGGTGAGCTGGCGCTCGATCCAGCGCTTTGAGCTCTCATCCTTAGCGTTATACGCAATAATCTTGCGCTCGCTCATGCGCCGGCCAGAGCCTTGCTGCTTTTCTTTCGGCGGGCCTTTCCAGCGGCGTTTTCCGTCATCGCTCATGATTTAGCCTCCGCGGCGTTTCCGCCATTCTTCTGTCTTGGCCTGCGCTTGCGTCCGCCGCGCGAACGCTTGCGTTTTGGCCCCTTCATCATGGAGAGGAGCAGCCCTTCACGCAGGCCCCGGTCTGCGACCCGCATACGCGCATGCGGCGCGATCGACCAGACCGCATCCATCAGGGCGCAGCCCGCCAGCATGAGACCGGCCCTGTCCTCGCCAATCGTGGGATATTCCGCGCGGCCCTCGGGGCCGGCCTCGATCAGCGCATCCATTGTGGCGTAACAGCCATCATGGTCCATCCACTGACCGTCGACGAGGTCGCGGCGATAGCGCTCCAGTCCGAAATGGACCCCGGCGACGCAGGTGACCGTGCCCGAGGTTCCGATGATATGCGAGGTCTTGTCGGCCAGCAGCGCGCGAATATCGTGCTTGCCGGCCCAGGCGTCGACATAGGACCGCGCGCGCTCCAGCATGGCGGGATAGGCCTCTTCCTCATTCAGGTGGCTGAAGGCTTCGGTAAGGGTCACCACACCCAGCGGAATGCTGGTCCATGCCTTGATGGGGGCGCGTTTCAGCATGCCGTCGAGGCCATCGCCCCGCGCTTTTTCCGCGTCCACCAGTGACAGCTCCGTTGAGCCGCCGCCAATGTCGAGGACGAGGACGCTTCGTGCATCGTCATCGATAAGGTTGTGGCAGCCGATGAGGGCAAGGCGCGCCTCTTCCTGCGCGCCGATGATCTTGAAGGTCAGGCCGGTGCGCTCGCGGATCTGCTCAATGAATTCCGCGCCATTCTCAGCCTTGCGGCACGCCTCGGTCGCGATGCAGCGCACATGCCCCACACGTTTTGCCTTGAGCTTTTTCGCAATGGCCTCAAGCGCATTGAACGCGCGGTCCATTGCCGCCTCGGACAGGCGTCCGGAATGCTCCAGTCCCTCGCCCAGCCGCGCGATCTGCGAATGGGAATCAACCACGTTGAAGCCATTGCGCGTCGGCGCAGCCACGAGAAGCCTGCAATTGTTCGTGCCAAGGTCCACCGCAGCATAGAGCGGTGGCTTCCTGTCATTGCGCGGCGGCCGGCGGTTTCGCCCCTGCCCGCCACGCGATTTTTTTTCAGCCATGTGAGGCCCAAATCTTGTCGGTTGAGAAAGGCAATATCACATTGAAGTTCAATGAGCCATCGACCCCGCATACTCTCGCGCCTTGCCGCACTCTTCTCCCGTCCGCAACCCGTTGAGGCCAGACCAGAAACACCCGAACAGGAGACGGAGACGCAGATGGAAGAAGACACCGCATATGGCGAAGACGGTTACCCTCCCTATGCCATCGACCGGCGCATGGCGAAGTTCCAGATCGGCCAGGTCGTCAAACACCGCATGTTCAGCTTTCGCGGGGTGATCTTCGATGTCGACCCGGTCTTTGCCAATTCCGAGGAATGGTACGAAGCCATCCCGGAACATCTGCGCCCGTCCAAGGACCAGCCCTATTACCACCTCTTCGCCGAGAACGAGAAAACGCATTACGTGGCCTATGTCTCGGAGGGAAACCTTCTCATCGACGACAGCGACACCCCTGTCAGCCACCCGGACATTCCCTTCGTTCTGGAGCGCACGGCCGACGGCTATGCGCTGAAGCGCGAACAGGCCAATTAGGCTCAGCGGGGTTTGACCGCCTCTGGCGCGGCGCGCGCGAAAGCGTCGATCTTCTGGCAGGCAGCATCCACCTCCACCAGCCTTGGAAACTGGCTGAGATCGGTTTCATAGCGGCGCGCATTATAGACCTGCGGGACTAGGCACACATCGGCGAGGCCCGGCGCATCTCCGAAGAGGAAAGCGGCGTCCTTATGCGCCTGCGCCATCTTCTCCAGCGCGGTAAAGCCGCGGATGATCCAGTCGCGGTACCAGTCATTGACGGCGTCGGCGTCGGCCTTGAGGTCTTCGCGCAGCGTCTTCAGTACAGACAGATTGTTCAGCGGGTGGATGTCACAGGCGATAATGTCTGCAAAGGCACGCACCTCGAGCCGGGCCCACGGGCCTGAGGGCAGAAGCGGCGGCTCCGGATATGTCTCATCCAGCCATTCCAGGATGGCCATGGACTGGCCTGAACGCCTGCCATCCACTTCGAGCGTCGGGACCCGCATCTGCGGGTTCAGCGCGCGGTAGCCGTCACGAAACTGCTCATCTGCGCCCGGCGCGATATTTACCGGGGTGGAGCTATAGTCGAGCCCCTTGAGGTTCAGCGCAATCCGCAGCCTGTAAGCTGCGGAGGAGCGCCAGAAGTCATGGAGTTTGATCTCGCTCATGCCTTCACCACATCCTGCTCGATGGCGCCGAACACGGTGTGGCCTGCCTTGTCCTTCACTTCGATGCGGATCGTGTCGCCAACATCCATGAAGCCCGTGACCGGCTCACCGTCACGAATCGTCTCGATCATGCGGATCTCGGCGATGCAGGAATAGCCAAGCCCGCCGTCAGCCACGGGCTTGCCGGCCCCGCCATCAGGGTCGCGATTGGAAATCGTGCCAGACCCGATAATCGTACCCGCACCGAGCGGGCGGGTCTTTGCTGCATGGGCGACCAGCGTGCCGAAATCGAAGGTCATGTCGACATCGCATTCCGGCTTGCCGAAGGGTTTGTCATTATAGGTCGACAGCATGGGCAGGTGCAGCTTGCCCTCCTTCCATGTCTCGCCCAGCTCATCGGGCGTCACGGCAACCGGCGAAAAGGCGCTCGACGGCTTGGACTGGAAGAAGCCAAAGCCCTTGGCGAGCTCATTCGGGATAAGCCCGCGCAGGCTGACATCATTGCAGATCATGATGAGCTTGACCTGATCGAGCGCGGCTTTCGCATCGATGCCCATGGGCACATCGCCGGTGACGACACAGACTTCCGCCTCGAAATCGAGGCCCCATGCCTTATCCCCCAGGGGAATCGACTCACGCGGCCCGAGGAAACTGTCCGAGCCGCCCTGATACATGAGCGGATCGGAATAGAAGCTCTCGGGCACTTCAGCGCCGCGGGCTTTGCGCACCAGTTCAACGTGATTGATATAGGCCGAGCCGTCGGCCCACTGATAGGCGCGCGGCAGCGGCGAGGCGCAGTCATGCTCGTGAAAGCGCTCCGTGGGCACGGAGCCGACTTCCACATCATTTGCGAGGGCGGCCAGCTTGGGTGCCTTCAGGTCCCACTCATCCAGCGCGGCCTGCATGGTCGGTGCGATATGGCTGGCATCTGCATATTTGGTGAGGTCCTTCGAGACCACGACGAGCTGGCCGTCACGTCCCTTGTTGAGGCTGGCGAGTTTCATGGCGCGTTCCTTTCCTCTTGAAGTCGTTGTGCCAGTGCGAAGACCGGCTTTCCATTTCTTTCAGCGTTTAGTGCGCTATAATAGTTGCATGAGCAACCATTTCGAAAAGCCCGCACATGCCCGCGAAGACTGGACCATCGATCAGGGCTGGTCTGACTATACTGCAGATGAGCACGCGGTCTGGGACCTTCTCTACAAACGGCAGATGGATGTCCTGCCGGGCCGGGCTGCCCCTGAATTCCTTGAAGGACTGAAGGCACTGGACCTCGGCAAGGGCGGCATTCCAGAATTCGAGGCGATGTCAGACGAACTTGAAGCCCTGACCGGCTGGCGCGTCGTCGCTGTTCCGGGCCTTGTGCCGGATGAGGTCTTCTTCGAACATCTCGCCAACCGCCGGTTTCCCGCCGGCCAGTTTATCCGCAAGCGCGATGAGCTGGACTATCTGCAGGAGCCAGACGTCTTTCACGATGTCTTCGGCCATGTGCCGATGCTGACCAATCCGGTCTTTGCCGATTATATGGAAGCCTATGGCAAGGGCGGGTTGCGCAGCCTCAACTTTGCGGCGCTGAAGAACCTCGCCGCCCTCTACTGGTACACGGTGGAATTTGGCCTGATCCAGACAGATGAAGGGCTGCGCATCTATGGCGCGGGCATCGTCTCCTCCAAGACCGAAAGCATCTTTGCGCTGGAAGACCCTTCCCCGAACCGGATCGGCTTTGAGCTCGAACGCCTGATGAAGACCGATTACCGGATTGATGATTTCCAGCAGACCTATTTCGTGATCGACAGCTATGAACAGCTCTTCGATGCAACGGTGAAGACCGACTTCGCGCCGATCTATGACCGGATGCAGGGCAAGTTCGCTCTCAAGCCGGACGATATCGAAACGGGCGACCGGGTGCTTACACGCGGCAGCCAGGCCTATGCGAAAGCTGGCGGGCGCATGGCCCATGCCAGTGACGGGAGCTAGACAGCGCCGGCCTCAGACCAGGTCTGACAGCCCCAGCGCATCCAGAAGCGCTTCGCGCGCGGTGCGGCATTCATCGGCAAAGACGGGGTCGGCGAGATCGGCAGCCGACAGGCGGTCGCGATAGGTCTTGCGGACGACCTCCTGCAGCTGGTCGATCTTTTCCTCATCCATCAGAACCCCCTGATGGCAGGCAGCCAGTTCCTCATCGGTCATGACAACGCGCAGGCGCAGGCAGGCCGGGCCGCCACCATTTCGCATGGACTGGCGCACATCGACATATTGCACCCGCCCGATTGGGCCGTTGCCCGCGACCATCTGCTCACAGAAGGCCCGCGTGCTTTCTGTTTCCTGCGTCTCAAGCGGGGCCAGCAGGACAAGACGGTCCTCGCCTGGCCATTTCAGAAGCTGCGAGTTGAACAGGTAAGAGGTGATGGCATCCCCAATCGGCACCTCGGCCTCCGGCACCATGACTGTCTTCAGCTCAAACAGGCCCTCGCCCGCCTTGCGGATGGCCTCCAGCGTGCCATCGGTCTCCTCGAAGGCCAGTTCATGATAGAAAAGCGTGTCGAGCGAGCCGACGCAGACGACATCATTGTGAAACGCGCCGGCATCGATGGCGGCGCGCGCCTGGCGGGCAAAGACCGTTCGGCCCGGCGCAAGCGTGTGAGAGCGGGCAATACTCTCAGCGGCAAGACGGGTCTGGCGCGCCGGAAAACCCACTGTGCTCTCGCCCGCCTCGCGGCCATAGACGAAAACCTCAACGCCTTCGGCGCCATGATCGGCGCAGAGCCGGATATGGTTGGCGGCGCCCTCATCGGCGAAATCGGCATGGGCCGGCAGCGCGGCATGGATACCAAACCGCTCCGTGTCGCCAAAGATCGAGAGAAGATTGGCGGTCGTGTCCGGATGCTCTGTGGAGCGGTGCAGCATGGTCGAGAGGTTCGCCGTCGTCAGGTGCAGGCGCCCGTCACTGGCATCGGCCGACGGCGAGACGGTCGCCGCATTCGCGGACCACATGGACGACGCGCTATAGGCCGCCTTCAGAAGCCGCGGCGCAGACCTGGCGGTCGCCTCAATAATGTCTGCATCGCTGCCGCCGAACCCGGCTGACACCAGCAAATCCATATTCGGGCGCGGCAGGGGCGGCAGAACGCCCTGTTTCAGACCGGCGCGCACAAGCAGCCGCATCTTTTCCAGCCCCTGCAGGGCCGCCTCGCGGGGATTGGAGACATCCCCGGAATTGCGGGCGCTGGCGAGGTTGCCTTCCGACATCCCCCCATAATTATGGCTTGGGCCGATCAGCCCATCGAAATTGACTTCATGCGCAATGCTCATGAGGTGGCGATACACTGCCCTTGGTGTGGAGAAAAGCCGCGGATGGACACGAGCGGCATACTGACGGCAATATTCCGGTTTCAGCCGATGAAAGGACGATCCGATGAAACTGCGTGCGGCCCTGCTTTGCCTCTCTCTCATGTCTGGTGCCGGTGCGAGTGCCCAGACTCTGCCAGACGCCTTCACCTATGGCCCTGTGTTTGAGGAGTTCGGCCCCTCCGCCCCCGTTGAGACGGCAACGCCGCTGCCTGCGGACATGGAGCTGAAGGTCGCTTTCGACATTTCAGGGACCGAAGAACGCGGCGGCGTGAACCGTCAGTTCGAGACAGTCGCGCGTTTCATGAACATGCACGCCCGCGCCGGGGTCGCGCGCGAGAATATCCAGCCAGCTATCGTGGTACATGGCGGGGCAGCGGACTACCTGCTCCAGCCAGTGCCTGCCGAAGACGCCAGCCAGACTACCCGGCTTGTCATGGCGCTGATCGAGGAAGGCGTGCCGATCTATCTCTGCGGGCAGAGCGCCGCCTCACACGGCATTAGCGCCGATGACCTGCTGCCGGGCGTCCAGATGTCGCTTTCAGCCATGACCGCGCATGCGCAGCTTTCCCGGGACGGCTATTCGCTCAACCCGTTCTGAGCCGGCGGCACCTGCCCTATTGCGGAAAGCCCTGCGCCTTGAGCCGGTTTGCCTTGCCAGCGGTCTGGCTCGCCTGCGGCCAGGCGCAATAGTCGGACGCGTAATAGGCGCCGGGGCGGAAATTGCCCGAAAGGCCGGGACCGCCAAACGGCATATTGCCGGATGCGCCCGCCGTCGGCCGGTTCCAGTTCAGGATACCTGCGCGCATCTCATTATGGGCACGCAGCCAGAGCGCTTCGTCATCACTGACAAGCCCACCAGACAGGCCGAAGCGCGTATCATTGGCATGTGCGATGGCGGCGTCGAAATCCTTGACGCGGTGGACCTGAATGAGCGGCCCGAACAATTCTTCATCAGGCACATTGCTGGCATCGGTGACATCGATCACGCCGGCGGTAACAAAGCCGCCGCCGCGATCCATCTTTTTCAGGCGGCGCAGCGGCTTGCCGCCTGCCTTTGACAGCATGGTCTGGAAGTCGACAGCCGCCTGTGCGGCATGTACTGAGACCAGCGGCCCCATGAAGACATCCTCTTCATCCCAGGCACCGATCTTGAGCCCCCGCGCGCGCTCGACAATCGCCTCGATGACAGACTGGCCAAAGGCATTGTCGGGTACATAGACACGGCGCGCACAGGTGCAGCGCTGGCCGGTGGTCAGGAAGGCAGACTGAGCCGCGATGTCGCCCGCCGCTTCCGGGTCTGCCGGGTCCCAGACGATAAGCGGATTATTACCGCCCATTTCGAGCGCGAGGATGATGTCCGGGCGTCCGGCGAAATGACGGTGAAAGGCGGTGCCTGTCTTGGCAGAGCCGGTAAAAAGCAGGCCGTTGATATCGGCATCGAGCAGGGCCGCGCCCGTCTCCCGCCCGCCATGGACGACATTGAGCACGCCGTCCGGGAGGCCGGCCACCTCAAAACACTCGACCATGATCTTCGCCACGGACGGTGCAAGCTCTGATGGCTTGAAGACACATGTATTGCCCGCCAGAAGCGCTGGCACGATATGCCCGTTCGGCAGGTGGCCCGGAAAGTTGAACGGCCCGAAGACCGCCATCACGCCATGTGGCCGGTGGGTCAGATGCGCGCCGCCAAAAGCCGTCTCCTGGCTGCGGCCGCCCGCGCGCTCAACCTGCGCGTCGATGGACACAGCGATCTTGCCCTTCATCGCACCGGCTTCGGCCAGCGATTCCCAGCGCGCCTTGCCCATGTCATTACTGATGGCTTCGGAAATATCCTCAGCGCGCTTCTCGACCTCGCCGGCATAGGCTTCGAGGATCTGGGTGCGCCTGGATTGCGGGACATGGCGCCAGTCGCGGCCTGCATCCTGTGCGGCCTCCACGGCTTCGTTCACCTGGGCGGCGCTGGAGGCCTGGCCTTCCCAGCTTGTCTTGCCCGTGGCGGGCGAGGTCTTCTCGAACCAGTCGCCGTCGCCCGAATGCCATTTGCCGCTGATATATGTGCCTTTCGCCATATCGCCTTCTAGCTCCTTAGCCAAAGTCTTGCCGTGTCACCCGGTTTCAGCCGGAGGCGGTCCAGAACCGCGCCTGATGTGACGAATTCGTTCTCGCCGCGGCTCTCGCCTTCAATCAGGCTGATGCGGATATCGTTAAAGTGATCATTGGATACAAGGCCGGTCTCACCGCTCGCCTCACCTTCGCGCAATGTCACGACCCGGCTCTCGCGGATCGTGCGGATAAGTTTGCGCGGAGCGGCGACCAGCGGACCGCCGTCGAAAATGTCCACCGTGCGTTCGAACCGGAAGCCTTCCCATTCCAGAAGTTTCAGCGCCCCAACGCCATCGGCATGGCAGCGCCCGATCACCTCACGCGCCTCCGGCGGCAGAAGGTCCACATAGATCGGATATTTCGGCATCAGATCCAGAATGAACTGGTTGTCGGTCGTCGCAGACAGGATGTCGGCTTCGGTAAACTCCATCTGGAAGAAATGCCGGCCGATTGCTTCCCAGAACGGGGTGCCGCCCTGTGCGTCGACGACGCCGCGAAGCTCAGCCAGAACCATGTCGCCGAACCGGTCAGGATTGGACGCCATGAAGAGATAGCGCGACTGGGCGGCCAGACGCCCTGCCCCGCCGCCGCGATGGGCCTGTCGCAGGAAGAGCGTGCCGACCTCGGTATAGCCAACAAACTCATTGGTCAGGACCAGCGCATCCATGTCATGGCGCCGGTTGGCAGCCTGACTGGCCTGGGCAAGCGTGATCACACGATAGTTGAAGAAGGGCTGGTCGATGCCGACGCCCGCCTTTACCGCACTGCAGCCGCCCACCTCGCCGGTCTCATCATTGACCATCATCATGAGGTATTTGCCATATTGCGGCTGATCGAGGTCGCCAGCGAAGGACTTTTCCGACTTCTCAAGCCGCTCGCGCAGGATGCGCTCATGCACAGGAAGACTGGTAAAGCCTGGCCCCGACTCTTCAGCCAGGATCATCAGCGACTCAAAATCATCCAGCCGCGCCGGCCGCATGACATAGGGAATTGTCATTCCATCAAAGCCTTGATTTTTGCCGCATCGATACGCCCGTCCGCAAATCGGTTGAGCAGAAGCGCAGACAGCTGCGCACGCTCGACAAGACTCGACATGACGACATATTCCTCACTGGAATGGATGCGCCCGCCCATGACGCCCAGCGTGTCGACATTTGGGACGCCCGCCGCGAAGATATTATTGCCCTCACAAACACCGCCAGTGTCCTCGAAGGTCAGCTCCAGACCAAGCGCCGAGCCGGTCTGCGCGACCGCATCGAACAGGGTCTGCTGGGCCTCATTGCGCGGCTTTGGCGGGCGGTAGAACCCACCATGCAGATGGCCGGTAATGCCGTCGCGCGCCGTGGCCTCGCGGAAGATACGCTCCACCTCCCAGGTCGCCCATTGCGCTGCGTCAGGGTCTGGGGCGCGCGCGCCGAAACGGACAATGGCAAGGTCCGGCACGATGTTCACCGCCCCGCCGCCATCGATCGCGCCGACGTTGAAGGAGACGCCCTCGCGGCGGCCATTGAGCGCTTCGATATCCACGACGGCATGCGCAGCCGCCTCAAGTGCGCTGCGGCCATCTTCCTTGGACCGGCCAGCATGCGCTGAGCGGCCATGCAGGACGATATCGAAGACGGCCGACCCCTTGCGCCCGCCAGACATGGCACCTGTCTCCATACAGGGCTCATAGGTCATGCCCACAAGCGCCCCCGAAGAGGCAGCTTCCTTTAGCGCGCCGGCGCTGGCGAAATTGCCGATTTCCTCATCTGGGGAAATCACGATCTGATAGCCGAGCTTGTCCTTCAGCGGACCTGCTTCAAAGGCTTCCAGCGCACCGAGCATGACCGATAGCCCGCCCTTCATGTCGGCAAGGCCGGGGCCGTTCCTGCGGCCGTCGCCAAGGTCCTTGATCTCGGTAAAGGTGCCCGGCGGAAAAACGGTGTCATAATGGCCGCTCATCACGACCTGGACGGGCGCCTGCGGTCTGGCTTTCACGCGAAGGATCGGACCGGTCTCGAAATCGACCGTCTGACCCTTCTCATCGACCTTCTCAAAAGGTTGGGACTGGTCCAGTTGCACATCTGCATCCAGGGCGGAAAAGGCATCGGCAAGCTTGGGTGCCAGGGCTTTCAGCCCGTCGGCATTCCAGCTGCCCGTATTCATCGCCGCCCAGTCCAGCATGCGCGACTGCATCTTCTCTTCAGCCGCCGCGATCCGCTCGCATACGGCTTCGTCTTCGTCGGTTTTCTTGCCCAAATCAGTCATGCCTCTTGGTTTCATGGGAAACGAATAATCGCAAGCCCGCAGGGGTGAGCTTTTGCGCCGCGCACCCGGCTCACGGCCCGGGCCGGCATGGTTAACAACTTGTTGGTGACCATCTGCGAGGAGAGGCGAAATTGTGATTCGAGGAGATTTTCGCCATGACGCTTCGTTATCTGTTTGCCGGTTTTGCAGGGCTTTGCCTGATGCCTGCCGCCCTTGCCGAAGATGGCTGGACGGGCGAAGGCTCATTCAGCGCAGGCTATACCACAGGCAATACAGAGACGACGGACCTCGGCCTCGGCCTGAAACTCAACCGTGAAGCCGGCCTGTGGACCTACAGCTTCGACGCCGCTGCCGACTATGGCGAGACGGACTCGGTCGAGACGCGCAACCGTCTTTTCCTTGCCGGTGAGGTCGATCGCCAGCTTGGCGACCGACTTTTTGGCTTCGTCCGCACTTCCTATGAAAAGGATGAGTTTTCCGGTTTCGATTCGCGCGTCTTCGTCGGCGGCGGTCTCGGCTATGACGTTTTCGATAGCGAGACGACCAAATGGTCTGTCCAGGGCGGCCCAGGTATCAAGATCGATGAAGTCCAGGAGACGACCGTCATCCGCAATGGCGTTCCTGTGACGACGCCCGGATCCACCGAACAGTCGGTTTCGGTCGTCGGCCGGTCGGAGTTCACGCATGACTTCAATGATGCGGTCTCCCTCTCGAACAATACCGACATCATCTATGCGAGCGAATCAACGCAGATCGGGAATATCATCGCCCTGACGGCCGCGCTGACCGACACGTTTTCGGCCCGCTTTTCCTTCGATGTGCGCCACGACACCAACCCGCCGCCCGGTTTCGAGGCGACGGATACGGTGACGCGGGCATCGATTGTCTATTCCTTCGGGCAGTGAGCCTGCCGGACTAGACCTTTTCCAGAGCCTGTTTGAGATCGACGACAAGGTCCTCGGCGGCTTCGACGCCAACCGAGAAGCGGACGAGGCCGTCGGTAAAACCGATCCGCTTGCGAATTTCCTCATCGACGCCCGAATGGGTCGTGGAGCCGGGATGGCACATCAGGCTTTCCGTGCCGCCGAGGCTGACGGCGAGTTTGACGAGCTGAAGGTTGTCGAGGAGGCGGAAAGCCGCCTCCTTGCCGCCCTTCACGTCGAAGGAGAAGGTTGACCCGGCTGCCTCGCACTGTTCGTCAAAGACCTTGCGCTGGGGATCGCCCTCTTCCAGAAAAGCCGGATACATGACCTTGCCGATCTTTGGATGGTCGCGCAGGAATTCAGCGCAAATGCGCGCATTCTCGAACGCCTTTTCCATCCGCATGCGGACCGTCTCGAGCGAGCGTGTGATCAGCCAGCAGGTGTGGGCGTCGAGCGTGGTGCCGAGATAGTTGCGCACACGGCGGATCTTGGAAATGGTCTCTTCGCTGCCAATCGCGGCACCGCCGACAAGGTCGGAATGGCCGCCGATATACTTGGTCAGAGAGTAGAGCGCGAGGTCTGCGCCATGCTTGATCGGGAGATGACCGATCGGGCCCATCATCGTATTGTCGCACATGATGATCGGACGGTGGCCGGTTTCCTTCTCGATCGTATCGGCGACGCGTTTGCACGCCTTGATATCAACAAGGGCATTGGTCGGGTTAGCCGGCGATTCGGTGAAAATGACGCTGAGCGGGCCCGTCTTGGCCGCTTCGCGCGCGCGTTCCAGGATTTTTTCCTCGCTGGCCCAGGCATCCATTTCGAACGGCGTCACACCGAAGTCGGGCATGAAGGTACGCATGAAGACTTCCGTGCCGCCATAGAGAGGGCTGGAGTGAAGGATGGTCGTCCCCGCCCCTGCGCAGGCCAGAAGCGCCGTCGTGATCGCGCCCATGCCGGAGGAAAAGACCAGCGCCATCTCTCCAGCATCATATAGTGTCAGGCGGTCTTCGAGCACTTCCATGTTCGGGTTATTGAAGCGCGTATAGATGAGATCGGCTTCTTCCGGGTCGCCATCCTCGCGCTTGCCCGCAAGCTGACGGAACAGCATTTCGCCATCGCGCGCCGATTTGAAGGCGAATGTGGACGTCATGAAGATTGGCGGCTTGATCGAGTTTTCCGACATGGCCGGATCGAAGCCATAGCCCATGACAAGGGATTCCGGCCTCAACTTGTGATCCCCGATCTGGCGCTTGCGGTATGGTTTGTCCGGCTTGCTCATGTCTCGTGTCCTTCCATTGATTAGTTTCAGCTGAAACCATTTAACGGGTTGGTTCAAGCCGCGTCCTGTCCCCCTGAATGTAAAAAGCCCCGGCTCGATAGCGAGCCGGGGCTTCAATTTAATTTTTCAGCGAAGATTCAGGTTCTAGCTGTTTGTAAGCGCCTGAAATTCCTCGCGGGCCTCGGAAAGGCGCTCATCCACCGTCCCGCAAGCCTCCGGTGCATTCTCTTCACCAAGCACTTCAAGCTGGTCGCAGCGGCGCTTCTCGTTCTCCAGATCCTGCACAAGGCTCTGCGCCTCGAAGCGGACCAGCGCAACTTCGGTCTGCTCTTCAGAGCGCATGAAGTCGAGCCAGCCGCGGCCGGCGCGGTTGTTCGCATTGCTGAAGGCTTCACGGGCGCCGGCACGATCATCGCGCTCATAGCGGGACTGACCGATCAGGACCCAGGCCAGACCACGATCCTCAACACCACCGGCATTTAGCGCGCGGGTCAAGGCTTCTTCGGCCTTGGCCCAGTTCTGCAGCTCGGCATGCGAGCGGCCGAGACGCTCATACATGGCGCCGCTATTGTTCATACGGGCCGCTTCCTCGATGACGGGGATCGCCTTGTCGAATTCGCGGGCCACCTGGTAGAGGTTCGCCAGCAGCTCCATACGCTCATAGGTCTTCGAGACGCGACCGGAATTCATCTCTTTCTCAAGAATCTGAGCGGCGCGGTACGGGACGTTGAAGCGGTTGTAGAAGTTGACGATCCGCATGATCTCATCTTCTTTTTGCAGGATCCCACCGAGATACATGGCTTTCTGCACTTCGAAGGCCTTGCGCTCCTGCTCACCGGCAAAATAGTCGCCAGCGATGGCGTCCCAGAGCCGGCGCTCATTCGGGTTGCGCGCAAGAAGCGTCTCGAGAAGTTCGGCTTTCTTGGCGCGCTGGCCCGTCTCGTCATAAAGATAGATCAGGAAGTCATAGACCTGGCGGTCGGCGCCTGCCCCGTCTTCACGGAAAACCTGCTCGGCCCAACGCAGGGCTTCCTGATTGTTGCCAAGCTTCTGGTTGACCACGGCGAGCTGCCACTTGCCATCGCGGTCCGGCTCGCCACCAGCCTGAACCCATTTTTGCGAGTATTCCAGTGCCTTCTCGAGATTGTTCTGGCTGAGATAGATCTGGAAGATGTTGTAATAGGTGTTCTTGCGCTCGCTGGCCGGAATGTAGCCCTGATTGATGGCTGATTCGAGGTCGCGGACAGCGCCGTTATAGTCGCCGGCTTCGATCTTGATCGCCGCGCCAAGTTTCAGGACAGCGCCCTGCTCATAGCAGTTCAGGTCCGAATTGCGCAGCTGGTTGAGCGCGTTGAGAGCGGCCTGCGGATTCTCATTCTGCAGAAGTTCGGTCTCGGCCTTGAGGTAAATCTCACCGGTCTTGGAGCTGAATTCCGTCGCCTCGCAATTGGCGCCCTGCGCCATGGCAGCGCCTGCGCCCATTACAGATACGGCGCCGACGACAACCGCACTTCTAAGAAATGTCTTGAATCCCATGGTGTCTCACTCCTTTTCGCCGGACCCGGCGGAAATCCTTGTCACGCATCGCACGATGCAACGTGCATTTGGCTGAAATCGATCCGCCGGCGACTTAATCTATTTCTATCGGCGTCTACGTCGCTTTTGCTGTGTTAAGATATGCTCGGTCCGGCGCGCCACGTCAACGCTTCTGGCGTCCACAAGCGCAGGGAATGGGCTTCATTCTCAAATTTGACCAGTCTGGCGCGCAAACTTCGCGCAATTGGCATAAGAGGCCCCCTGTTGCACCGGGACCGGTCAGGCCCAAGAGCTTCAGGACCCGGATTCGAGAGCATTTTGCCGGCGGCAAACAAAAAGCCCGGTCACATGGACCGGGCTTTTCGAAAATAAAGGTCGCGTTTGAAACCTAGCCGTCGAGCTGGAATTCCAGCGGATAGACCACGTTGCGGCGTTCGGCCGGCTGACCGCGAACGATCTTTGGCGCAAACTCCACGCGGCTGACCGCACGCTCGGCTTCACGTTTGAAGACGCTGTCGGTGCAGCTTGCCTCGACATTATAGGGCCGGCCGCGTGTGTCCACGTCGAAGCGGACGTCGCAGGAGCCTTCAATGCCGCGCTCGGCTGCGCGCTGCGGATAGGTCGGTACCGGCGGACGCACCGGCTGTGCGTCCCGGTCCGAGATCGCCACAGGATCGATGGCCAGCGAATCGAGGCGATCAACGTTCACCTCGGTCGGGGCCGACCCCTGAATGCTCGGCGTGGGAAGGTCGATGTCCGACCGCGTTGCCGACATTTTCGGGGGTGGCGGCGGCTTGTCAGCCGAATCAAGCCGTTGTGGCTTGTTGCGCTGACGGGTCCGCACTTCCTGGCTCTCATCTGCGGGTGTGATCCGCTCGAGAGTCCGCTGCTCCACATTTTCAGGCTGTTCGTATTCCTGATTGATCATCTTGTACATGAAGGTGAAGAGCGCAAACACGACGATGGCCGCGAGAGGGATACCGATCACCAGGCGAAGGATGGGATTTGAAAACATTGCGTTTCTCCTATTCCTGCTCGACCGATACCGGAACAGCCGTCAGGCCATCTTCATTGTTGATGATCTCCATGAGGGAGATCAGCACACCGGCATCTGAATCCTCATCCGCCTGGACAACCAGCCGGCCTTTCGGATTGTCTTCGCGAAGCTCCCGGATGCGGAAACCGACTTCCTGAAGCGACACTTCTTCCTTGTCGATGTAGATCTCGCTCTCGTCATTGATGGCGATGAGGATACCAAGCGGGTTTTGCCGTTCGGTATTGTCTACCTCGGTCCGGTTGATCTCGACACCCGGTTCCTTGATGAACTGGGCCGTCACAATGAAGAAGATAAGCAGGATGAAGACAACATCAAGCATCGGGGTAAGGTTGACATCGTCATCGCCGGTGGAGTCGGACGCCAATATGCGTTTTCTACGTGCCATATTCTTGTCTCCTAATCACCTTCGCTCTGGACGATGTTCACCCGGTTCATCTGCGCATTATACGCTTCGTCACGGATCTTGACGATCGTGCCTGTGCGCGCCTGCGGATGCGCCTGGATGATGAGCGCGCTTTCGGGATTTTCAGCCCGGAGACGCTCCATATTGGCGCGGACACCCGTGATGTCGGTCAGACGGCCATTCACCGTGATCAGATTGTCCTGATCGACGAAAATGAGGATGGCCGAATTTTCCGGATCGCTCTGGGTGTTCGACGGTGGTGGCGGCGGCTCAAGGCCGAGCGCCTCTTCCTGGATGAAGGTCGATGTCACGATGAAGAAGATGAGGAGGATGAAGACCACATCCAGCATCGGCGTCAGATCGACACTCGCCTCATCGGGCTGTTTCGCCTGTCTGCCACGCATTAGACAATCTCCAATTCATCTTCGACGCCCTGCACCAGCCGGTTGACCTTGCGGTCCATGCCGGAGGTGAAGAGGATGCCGGAAATCGACGCCACCATGCCTGCCATTGTCGGGATCGTGGCCTGAGACACACCCCCCGACATGGACCGGGCATCGGCACCATCGGTAATCGCCATCACATCGAACACTGCAACCATGCCGGTCACCGTACCGAGAAGACCAAGCAGCGGCGCGAGGGCCACCATCGCCTTGGTCATCTGGACATTGGCTTCGGCTTTCATCCGGACTTCCGAAATCAGCTTGTCACGCACCCAGTGGGCGAGAACCGACTTGCGGTCGGAACGCGCATTCCATTCCTCGATCGCTTCGCGTGCCACATCCTTGTGAGCAAAGCGGAAATAGAAGAGCCGTTCCAGGATCAGGGCCCACATGATGAATGTGGCCACCATAATCACCAGCAGGACGGGCCCGCCACGTGCCAGGAAGTCTTCAAGCTCGTTAAGTCCTAGTCCCATAAGGGGCACCTCCCGAAGGAGGT
>Ga0310345_10002316_pt1 | contig 19541 bp, 19 predicted proteins | sample HC15DNA20500_MG_FD_204667 | JGI IMG/M metagenome (GOLD analysis project Ga0310345, IMG submission 204667) | Marine microbial communities from station ALOHA, North Pacific Subtropical Gyre - HC15-DNA-20-500_MG | ecosystem: Environmental > Aquatic > Marine > Oceanic | place: Pacific Ocean: North...
TCCACGACGCCCGGCGCGTGGCCGAGGAGATGGGGTTCCCGCATTACGTCCTCGATTACGAGAACATCTTCAAGGACGCCGTGATCGACGAATTCGCCGACAGTTACCTGGCCGGCGCCACCCCCGTGCCCTGCATCCGCTGCAACGAACGGGTGAAATTCAAGGACCTGCTGGAAACCGCCCGCGACCTCGACGCCGACTGCATGGCGACGGGCCATTACATCCAGCGCAAGATGGGCGCTGCCGGGCCGGAGCTGCACAGTGCCGCCGATCCGAACCGCGATCAGAGCTATTTCCTGTTCTCGACCACGCCGGAACAGCTGGACTACCTGCGGTTCCCGCTGGGGCAACTGGCCTCGAAGGCGGAAACCCGCAAGCTCGCCGCGAAATACGGGCTGGCGGTGGCGGATAAACCCGACAGCCAGGACATCTGCTTCGTGCCGAGCGGAAATTACGCCAGCGTGATCGAGAAACTGCGCCCCGGCGCGGCGGAGCCGGGCGAGATCGTGCATGCCGACGGCCGGATCCTCGGCACCCATGACGGCGTGATCCACTACACGATCGGCCAGCGCCGGGGCCTCGGCATCGGCGGGCTCAGCGAACCGCTCTACGTGGTGAAGCTCGATGTCGACACGCGCCGCGTGGTCGTCGGCCCGAAGGAAATGCTCGCCACCCGGACGATCCCGGTGCGCGAGATCAACTGGCTGGGCGACGGGCCCTTCGACGGCCGCACCGAGCATAACGTGCTGGTCAAGGTCCGCTCCACCCGCCCCCCGCGCGAGGCGGTGATCCGCCCGCTCTCGCCAACCACGGCCGAGGTGGAACTGCTGACGCCGGAAGAGGGCGTCTCTCCCGGACAGGCCTGCGTCTTCTACGCGCCGGACAGCTCCCGCATCCTCGGCGGCGGGTGGATTCACAAGGGCTGACCGCACGCGCAGGTCCCCTGCTTCCTGTGGTCGAAAATACTCCGGGGGAGTCGGGCCAAAGGCCCGACGGGGGCAGCGCCCCCCCTACTCGGCCACAAGGGTCGCCGGGCCGGGCAGGTTCGCGCCCCCCGTCACGTCGTGGCGGTAGATCCAGTCGAACTGCCGCACCATCGCCCCCGGCGCGATACGACCGCCGAGCCGCAGCGCCATGTGGCCGGCAGCGCGGATCGGCGGCAGGCTCAGGTGGTACTTCCACGCATTGCGCGAGGCCGCGCCAACGATCCGCGCCGCCCGGTCGCGCCGCGCCGCCTGATAGGCGGCGAGCCCCTCGTGCGGCGTGGGCGCCGCCGCCAGCCGGTCGGCCAGAACCCAGGCGTCCTCCAGCGCAAGGCACGCGCCCTGCGCCATGAACGGCAGCGTCGGATGCGCTGCATCGCCGACCAGCGCCACGCCCGCCCCGTGCCAGTGCCGCGCCACCGGATGGCGGAACAATCCCCAGCGGTGCACCGTGCCGACGCGGTCCAGCAGATCGCGCACCTCGGGTCCGAAATCGGCGAAGAGCGCGCGCAGCCGCGCCGGATCGCCCTCCAGCGACCAGCCCTCCTCGGTCCAGGCCGGGGTTTCCTCCACCGCCACCACGTTCCGCAGCGTGCCGCCGCGCAGCGGGTAGGTCACCAGATGCCGCTTCGGCCCCATGTAAAGCCGCACCTCCGGCGACGGGCGGCCGGTTTCGGGCAGGAGGGCGCGCCACGCCACGTGCCGGGTGAAGGCGGCCGCGCGGCCCGGGTTCAGCACCGGGCGGAGGCAGGAATGCAGCCCATCCGCTCCGACGATCAGGTCGGCCTTCATCCGGGCGCCACCGCAGGTGACGATCTCGGGCGACGGTCCGGGGCGCACCTCGGCCACGCAATGCAGGAGCCTCAGCCGCACGCCCGCCGCGCGCGCTCCTTCTGCCAGCACGTCGATCAGGTCGGCGCGGTGCACGCAGTAATGCGGCTGCTCGGGCGCATGCCGCGCGAGGTCGAGCCGCAGCACCTCGGCCCCGCAGGCGTCGCGCAGGCTCACCGCCTCGGCCCGCACCGGGCGGGTGTCGCGCAGGGCCGGTTCCAGCCCCAGCCCCCGGAGTACTGCCACCCCGTTGGGCGAGATCTGGATGCCGGCCCCCACCTCCCGGATCTGGGGCGCCTGTTCCAGAACCGTGACCGAGGCGCCGCGCAACGCCAGCGCCCGCGCAAGCGCAAGCCCCGCGATCCCCGCGCCGACGATTGCAACCCTGAGCTGATCCAGTTCCATGGCCAATCAAGATACGAAAACGCGCCGAAGCGAAAGCCCGGCGCGCATGTTTTCACCTTCCGTCGCGGTCGAACCGTCCGCTTAGATAATGGACTGGGGGTCAGTCGTCGCGGTGAACCTTCTCGCGGCGCTCGTGGCGTTCCTGCGCCTCGAGGCTCATGGTCGCGATCGGGCGGGCGTCCAGCCGCTTGAGGCTGATCGGCTCGCCGGTCACTTCGCAATAGCCGTATTCGCCGTCGTCGATCCGGCGCAGCGCGGCGTCGATCTTGGAGACCAGCTTGCGCTGGCGGTCACGGGTGCGAAGCTCAAGGGCGCGGTCGGTCTCTTCGCTGGCGCGGTCGGCCACGTCAGGGATGTTGCGCGTGCTGTCCTGCAGGCCTTCGATCGTCTCGCGGCTGTCGGCCAGCAGTTCATCTTTCCAGTTCAAGAGCTTTCTGCGGAAATATTCGAGCTGCCGCTCGTTCATGAAAGGTTCGTCCTCGGCGGGCCGATAATCGTCAGAAAGAAAGGTTTCCGCTTTCATGCACAAGGCTCCCTCAAAAACGGCCAAACACGTCGCTTTCAGAGTTTCGAAAGGCCGCTGGCCACCCCTGCGGAGCATCTACTCCTTTCAGGATGCCTTGTCACTACACAATACAAGAAACGATTAACCACTAAGGGGTTCACACACCTGCCGAACGGCAAGTGATTGTTTGCGAAGCATGGGGAAGGCCTCTAGTGTCGCCCCCGGACCACATCTAGGGAAATGCGCTGATGAAATTCGAGGGAACCAAGGATTATGTCGCGACCGACGACCTGACGGTCGCGGTGAACGCCGCCGTGACGCTGGAGCGCCCGCTTCTCGTCAAGGGCGAGCCGGGCACCGGCAAGACCGAGCTGGCGCGGCAGGTGGCCTCGGGTCTGGGCCTCGAGATGATCGAGTGGAACATCAAGTCGACCACCAAGGCGCAGCAGGGCCTTTACGAATACGACGCGGTGTCCCGCCTGCGCGACAGCCAACTGGGCGACGAGAAGGTCCACGATGTCCGCAACTACATCCGCAAGGGCAAGCTCTGGACCGCCTTCGAGGCGGACAAGAAGGTCGTGCTGCTGATCGACGAGATCGACAAGGCCGACATCGAGTTTCCGAACGACCTGCTGCAGGAACTCGACCGGATGGAATTCCACGTCTACGAGACCGGCGAAACCATCCGCGCCAGGCACCGCCCCATCGTCATCATCACCTCGAACAACGAAAAGGAGCTGCCCGACGCCTTCCTGCGCCGCTGCTTCTTCCACTACATCCGCTTCCCCGACATGGCGACGATGAAGGCCATCGTCGAAGTGCATCACCCGGGCATCAAGGAAGCGCTGCTGACCACCGCCCTCACCCAGTTCTTCGAGCTGCGCGAGACCTCCGGCCTGAAGAAGAAGCCATCGACGTCGGAGGTGCTGGACTGGCTCAAGCTCCTGCTGGCCGAGGACCTGTCGCCCGAGGACCTGAAGCGCGACGGCGCGAACGCGCTGCCGAAACTGCACGGGGCGCTTCTGAAGAACGAACAGGACGTGCACCTCTTCGAACGGCTGGCCTTCATGGCGCGCGGCCAGCGCTGACGTGACAGGGGTCCTCGCGGATCCGATCCTGCCGGTCTTCGCCATCGCGTTCATCGGCTATGTGAGCGGTCGGACCGGCTGGGTCAGCGCGGACGAGGCGCGGGTGCTGAACCGGTTCGCGATGACGGTTCTGCTGCCCATCTTCCTCTTCCGCGCCATCGCCGCCGCACCGTGGTCGGCCTTCGAGGCGCTGCCGCTTCTGGCCTACGTGGTGGTGGAGGCGCTGGTCTATGCGGCGGGCTTTGCCGTGGCACGCACCGTCTTCGGCCGGTCGCGGCAGGAGGCGCTGCTGCTCGGCTTCGCCGGGGTCTTCGTCAACAACGCCTATTACACCCTGCCGATCGCGCAGTTCCTCGGCGACGAAGCGGCGACGCTGGCGATCACGTCGATCATCATGATCGACTCCATCCTCGCCTTCGCCGGCACGATGGTCGCGCTCGAAGTCATGGCGGGACGCGACGCAGGCAGCAGCGCGGGGCTGGTGCTGAAGCGCGTGCTGCGCCTGCCGCTGCTCTGGGCCATCGCGGCGGCGGCGGTCTTCGCGCTTGCCGGGATCCCCCTGCCCGGCCCGCTCGACACCTTCTCGGGGTTCGTCGGCCGGGCAGCCTCGCCGACCGCGCTCTTCGCCATGGGGGTGATCCTGTCGGTCACGATGCTCCGGCCCGAACCGCTGGCGCTGCTGGTGATCGCGGTGAAGGTGGCGGTCTTTCCGCTGGCGCTCTGGGCGGCCATCGCGCTTGTCGCGCCCGGCACGGCACCCGGGGGCTTCCTGCTGGCCGCCGCGGGGCCGACCGGGGCGATGGCCTTCTCGATGGCGCTGCTCTACGAGGTGCGGACGCAGACGATCATGCAGGTCACCGTCTGGACCACGGTCGCCACCCTCGCCACACTGGCGTGGCTGGCCTGACGCGCGGTCGCCCGGCTGGCAGAAGAGCGACACTCCGCCCGCGCCGGATCCGGCGTGCGTGACAATTGGCGCAAAATCCGGGACAGTCGGCGCCAAGAACCGCGCCCGACGCGGCACGGCAGGCAGATGATAGGACAGAGCCCTTGAACGACACGGTGACGATCCGTCCGATCGAACCCGATGACCGCGCCGAGTGGGAGCGGCTCTGGGATCGCTATCTGGACTTCTATGAAACCTCCGTCACGCCCGCGGTCAAGGACACCGCCTTCGCCCGCCTGATCGGCGACGACCCGCACGATTTCCACGGGCTTCTGGCGCTGGTGGACGGGAGGCCCGTCGGCCTCGTGCATTACCTCTTCCACCGGCACGGCTGGAAGGTCGAGGATGTCTGCTATCTTCAGGATCTCTACGCGGACCCGGAGGTGCGCGGCACCGGCATCGGCCGCGCGCTGATCGAGGCGGTCTATGCCCGCGCCGACGCGGCGGGCGCGCCATCGGTCTACTGGCTGACGCAAGAGGGGAACGCGACCGCGCGACAGCTTTACGACCGGATCGCAGCCAAGACCGAATTCATCAAGTACCAGAGGGTGCTTTGATGCGGCTGCGCCATGCGGTGGCCGCGCTGATGGTGCTGGCGGCATGCCAGCCCCTGCCCCGCGCCGCCGAACCGGCCTCGCGCGCCGCGATCTCGACCGGCGGGGTGGCCCTGCCGCCAATGAAGCTGTTTTCCGAGGCGCGCGGCGGCAACGGCAGCGTCACCACCTCGAACGCTGACATCGCGCGGGATTTCATCGACCTCGCCTTCCGGCTGGAGTCGGGGCGCGATCTGGAGGTTCTTACTCGGTTCGAGGGTCCGATCCGCGTCCGCATGACGGGCGCGCCGCCCGCTGGCATGCGCACCGAGCTGGACCGCGTGCTGTCCCGGATGCGGCGCGAGGCGGGGCTGGACATCCGCCGGAGTTCGGGCGCCGACGCCAACATCACCATCCAGGCGGTATCCGGCGACCAGATCCGGCGCTACCTGCCGCAGGCCGCCTGTTTCGTGGTCCCGAACGTGTCCAGCCTGAGCGATTACAACCGCGCCCGCCGCCGCGCGCAGGCCTCATGGACCGGGCTGACCGAACGCGACCGGATCGCCATCTTCGTGCCCAACGACGTCAGCCCGCAGGAGGTGCGCGACTGCCTGCACGAGGAGCTGGCGCAGGCGCTCGGGCCGCTCAACGACCTCTACCGGCTCGACAATTCCGTTTTCAACGACGACAACATCCACACCGTCCTGACGCCCTTCGACATGCTGATCCTGCGCGCCTTCTACGCGCCGGAGCTGCAAAGCGGCATGACCCGCGATCAGGTCGCGGCCCGCCTGCCCGGCATCCTCGCCCGGCTTAACCCGGCGGGCGAGCGGCGGGCGAACCGCAACCTGCCGGAGACCTCCCGCGACTGGATCGACGCGATCCAGAACGCGCTCGGCCCCGGGGCCTCCTCCGCCGTCCGGCTCCGCGCCGCCGCCCGCGCGCTGAACACCGCGCAGCGCAGCGGCTGGCGGGATCACCGGCTTGGCTTCTCGCATTACGCCTATGCGCGGCTGGTCCAGTCGACCGACCCGCAGGCGGCGCTTTATCACTACCGGCAGGCCGACGCGATCTATGGCCGCAATCCCGACACGGCGATCCACCGCGCCTTCGTCCGGGCGCAACTGGCCGCCCATGCCGTCGCGCAGGGCGACGCGAACGAGGCGCTGACCTTGCTGGAGGGGCAGCCCGAACTGGCCCGGCGCTACGAGAACGCGGCGCTTCTGTCGTCGCTGATGATGCTGCAGGCCGAGGCGCTGGAACTGGCCGGGCGCGGCGATGCGGCGCAGAGGATCCGGCGTGACTCCCTCGGCTGGGCGCGCTACGGCTTCGGCCCCGATTGGGCCGTCCGCGCGAAACTCTCCGAGGTGGCGGCGCTCAATCCGCAACGAACCGGAGGCTGAACATGCTGGTCATCATCGGCGCAATCGCCGGCGCGCTTTTCGGCGGCTGGCGCGCGAAATCGCGCGGGGGCAAGACCGCGGACGTTTTGCAATACGCCGCCGTCCATGCGATGATCTTCGGGCTCGCGGGTCTGTTCCTGACCCTCATCCTTCACCGCATGATGGTCTGATGTTCATACCCTTCTTCGAGAACCTCCGGAAACACGCCGTCCCCGTCACCCTGCGCGAATACCTGACCTTCCTGGAGGCGATGCGCGCGGGTCTGGCCACCTACGACGTGGAGGCGTTCTACTACCTCGCTCGGACCTCAATGGTGAAGGACGAACGCAACATCGACAAGTTCGACCTGGCCTTCGCCAAGACCTTCGAGGGGCTCGAGAACATCTCGTTCGATCAGGTGATCGAGGCGGTGGACTTGCCCGCCGAATGGCTGACCCAGATGGCGGAAAAGCACCTCTCGAAGGAAGAGATGGACGAGATCAAGGCGCTCGGCGGCTTCGAGAAGCTGATGGAGACGCTCAAGGAGCGGCTGAAGGAGCAGAAGGAGCGGCACGAGGGCGGCTCCAAGTGGATCGGCACCAAGGGGACCTCGCCCTTCGGCGCGCAGGGCTACAACCCGGAAGGCGTGCGCATCGGGCAGGAGAAATCCCACCACCAGCGCGCGGTGAAGGTCTGGGACAAGCGCGAGTTCAAGAACTTCGACGACACGGTCGAACTGGGCACCCGCAACATCAAGATGGCGCTCAAGCGGTTGCGTCGCTGGGCCCGCGACGGCGCGCATGACGAGCTGGACCTCGACGGCACGATCCGGTCCACGGCCGAACACGGCTATCTCGACGTGCAGACCCGGCCGGAACGGCGCAATGCGGTGAAGGTGCTGCTGTTCCTCGATGTCGGCGGCTCGATGGACCCGCACATCAAGGTGATGGAGGAGCTCTTTTCGGCTGCGAAGACCGAGTTCAAGCACATGGAGCACTTCTACTTCCACAATTGCCTTTACGAAGGCGTCTGGAAGGACAACCGCCGCCGCTGGTCGGAACAGACGCCCACGTGGGAGGTGCTGCGCACCTACGGGCACGACTACAAGGCGATCTTCATCGGCGACGCCTCGATGTCGCCCTACGAGGTGGCCTATCCCGGCGGCGCGAATGAACACTGGAACGAGGAATCCGGCGAGACATGGCTGCGCCGGGCGCGTGAGCAGTGGAAGGACAACATCTGGATCAACCCGGTGCCGCGAAAGTATTGGGGCTACACCCAGTCGATCAAGATGATCGGCGAGATCTTCGAGAACCAGATGTTCCCGATGACGCTGGAAGGGCTGTCGCAGGGGATGAAGGAGCTGACCCGCTGATCTGCCGCGCAATTCGGCACTTCCGGTCAACCCTGCGTCAACAATGTTCACTCAAAGCATGGGTTTCTTTACCCAAACCGCTGGAGACGCCTAGCTATCCCCCATGAGCATCCAACCGGCGACGATGCAGGACCTGACCGACCCGACCACCGCGCAGATCGCGGCGGAGGACTGGCTGATCCAGGCGCTGGCCGCGCACGGCCCGCTGGTGATCTTTGCGATCTGCCTCGCCTCCTGCGTGGCGCTGCCGGTGCCCGCCTCGGTCGCGCTGATCTCGGCCGGGGCGATCGCGGCGGCGAGTGACCTGACGCTCTGGCAACTGGCCGTCGCAGGGATTGCGGGGGCGCTGATCGGGGACCAGATCGCCTATTTCATCGGCCGCGCCGGCCGTGGGCCGCTGGTGCGCTGGCTGGACGTCCGCCCCAAGCGGCGCGAGGCGCGACTCAGGGCCGAAGCCTGGACCGCCCGCCACGGTGGCCCGGGCGTGCTGTTCAGCCGCTGGCCGATCTCTCCGCTCGGCCCGTATGTGAATTTCGCGACCGGCGCGGCAGGCTATCCGTGGTCCCGGTTCACCGCCTGGGGGGCGCCGGGCGAAGTCGTCTGGGTGGGCATCAACCTCGCCGCCGGCTACACCTTCGCCGATCCGATCCTGCTGGTCGCCATGGTGGTGCACGAGGGCGCAGGGCTTCTGCTGTCCCTCGCGGCGCTGATCCTCGTCCTCTGGGGCGTGCGCCGCTTCGTCCGCCGCGACCATCCGGCCGAATAGCCCACCCCGCAGCGCTTGCCCGGCCCGACGCAGGACCCCATATCGGCACCATGCTCCGCTTCACGCCTATCCTGCTGGCCATTCTCTACGGGCTCGTCGTCTACCACTTCTCGGTCTGGCGCACCCGCAAGGAGCTGGACGCGAAATCCACCGAACTGGCCGATCCGCGCCTGATTGAAGTCACCTCGCGCCTCGCGAAGGCACTCGACCTGCCCCGAATCCGCGTCCACATCTACGAGATCGAGCCGGTCAACGGGCTGGCCGCGCCGGACGGGCGGATCTTCATCACCCGCGGCTTCTACGACAAGTTCCGCAAGGGCGAGGTCAGCGCCGAAGAGATGGGATCGGTCATCGCGCATGAGCTGGGGCACGTGGCGCTTGGCCATTCCCGGCGGCGGATGATCGACTTTTCCGGCCAGAACGCGCTCTGCACCGCGCTCGGGCTGATGCTGTCGCGGCTTATTCCGGGCATCGGGATGCTGATTGCCAGCGGCCTGACCTCGCTTCTGGCGGCGCGGCTGTCGCGGTCGGACGAATACGAGGCCGACGCCTATGCCGCCGCCCTGCTGACCAAGGCGGGGATCGGGACAGCGCCGCAGAAATCGCTGTTCCGCAAGCTTGCCGCGCTCACCGGCAGCCGGGGGTCCGCCCCCGCGTGGCTTATGAGCCACCCCAAGACCGACGCCCGGATCGCCGCCATCGACAAGCTCGAAGCCGGCTGGGCCGAGAAGGACCGCCTGCGCTAGCATCCGCGCACAGAGGCCCGCCCGCTCCCGTCCCGTCCGCACTTGCCCTCGCCCCTCAAAGGCCCTTCACTGCCTGCCATTCCGCCCGAGAAGGACACCGCCATGCGCTACTCGCTCCTTGATCTGTCGCCTGTCTCCGAAGGCCATGAAGCGGCCGAGGCGATCGCCGCCACCGTCGCCCTCGCCCAGACCGCCGAGGCCGAGGGCTACCGCCGCTTCTGGCTGGCCGAACACCACAACATGCCCGGCATCGCCTCGGCCGCGACGTCGGTGCTGATCGGCCATGTCGCGCAGCAGACGCGGCGGATCCGCGTGGGATCGGGCGGGATCATGCTGCCCAACCACTCGCCGCTGGTGATCGCGGAACAGTTCGGCACGCTGGCCACGATGTTCCCCGGGCGCATCGACCTCGGGCTCGGTCGCGCGCCCGGCACCGACATGGAGACCGCCCGCGCGCTGCGCCGCAACCTGCAGGCGCCCGACACCTTCCCGCAGGACGTGATCGAGCTGATGGCCTATTTCGGCGATCCGGAGCCGGGGCAACGCCTGCACGCGATCCCCGGCGAAGGAACGCATGTGCCGCTGTGGATCCTCGGCTCCTCGCTCTACGGTGCGCAATTGGCTGCGCATCTTGGCCTACCCTATGCCTTCGCCTCGCATTTCGCGCCCGACGCGCTGGAGGAGGCCGCGCAGATCTATCGCCAGACCTTCCGCCCCTCCGAATTCCTGGCCGAGCCGCATTTCATGATGGCGATCAACGTCTTCGCCGCCGATACCACGGACGAGGCGGAGTTCATCCGCACCTCGGCGCAACTCGCGATGATCAACCTGCGGTCGGGCCGCCCCGGCAAGCTGCCGCGCCCGGTGGAGCGGATCGAGGATCACGCCCCGCCCGAGATGATCCGCATGACCGACATTGGCGGGCGCATCCGTGCGGTCGGCGACAAGGCGCAGGTGCAGGCGCAGCTGTCCGGCCTGATCGACCGGCACGGACCCGACGAGGTGATCCTCGCCGGTCACATCCACGACCCGGCCAAGCGCCGCCGCTCCTTTGAAATCGCCGCCGCCGCCCTGCGGGACCTGGGCTTCGAAGCCTCCGAGGCAGCCTGAGTCAAGGCGCTCCCCCGCCGGCGCGAGGCACTCATTCCTTCCGGCGGATCCCGTAGAGCTCCAGCTTGTGCCCCTTCAGATCGTAGCCCAGCTTGCGGGCGATCTTTTCCTGCAACTGCTCGATCTCCGGGTCCACGAATTCGATGACCTTCCCTGTCTCGAGGTCGATCAGGTGGTCGTGATGATCCCGCTCCGCATCCTCGTAACGTGCGCGCCCGTCTCCGAAATCGACCTTTTCGAGGATCCCCGCCTCTTCGAACAGCTTCACCGTCCGGTAGACCGTGGCGAGCGAGATCCGGGGGTCGGCCGCATTGGCGCGGGCGTGCAGTTCCTCGACGTCCGGATGGTCCCGCGCCCCGTCAAGCACGCCGGCGATCACGCGCCGCTGCTCGGTCAGGCGCAGGCCCTGCTGCTCGCAGCGGACGAGGATCGACTCGCGTTTGCCCATTGGCTCCCAATGCGGTTCCGGGGCTCTCTTGTGGCAGAGCCGGGCCGGTGGTGGCAAGCGGTTTGGGCGCCGACGCCCCCGCGCCGCAAGACGACGTGCCGATCCGGCACGCGGGTGCCGTCCGACCGGCGCCGGGTCACTCCCACTCGATGGTGCCCGGAGGTTTCGACGTGATATCGTAGGTGACCCGGTTGATGCCCTTGACCTCGTTGATGATCCGCGTCGCGGTCTCGCCCAGGAAGTCGTGGGTGAATGGGTAATAATCCGCCGTCATGCCGTCCACGCTGGTCACCGCACGCAGGGCGCAAGCGTAGTCGTAGGTGCGGCCGTCGCCCATCACCCCCACGGTGCGGACCGGCAGGATCGCGACGAAGGCCTGCCAGATCTCATCGTAGAGCCCGTGCTTGCGGATCTGGTCGATATAAACGGCATCCGCCTTGCGCAGGATCTCCAGCTTCTCGCGCGTGATTTCGCCGGGGCAACGGATGGCGAGGCCGGGGCCCGGAAACGGGTGACGGCCGATGAAGCTGGCAGGCAGGCCAAGTTCGGTGCCAAGCGCGCGGACCTCGTCCTTGAAGAGCTCGCGCAGCGGTTCCACCAGCTTCAGGCCCATCTTCTCGGGCAGTCCGCCGACGTTGTGATGCGACTTGATGGTGACGGAGGGGCCGCCGGAGAAGCTGACCGACTCGATCACATCCGGATAGAGCGTGCCCTGGGCCAGGAACTTCGCGCCCTCGATCTCGTCGGCGTATTTCTGGAATACGTCGATGAACAGGCGACCGATAATCTTGCGCTTGGTCTCGGGGTCCGAGATGCCTTCGAGCTCGCCGAGGAACAGGTCCTGCTCCTGCGCGTGGATCACCCGCAGGTTCATGTGGTCGCGGAACATCGTGACGACCTCTTCGGCCTCGTTCAGCCGCAACAGGCCGTGATCGACGAAGACGCAGGTGAGGTTTTCCCCGATTGCCTCGTGGATCAGCGCGGCGGCGACCGAGCTGTCGACGCCGCCCGAGAGGCCGCAGATGACCTTCGCGTCGCCGACCTGAGCGCGGATCTTGTCGATCATCTCCTCGCGGTAGGCGGCCATGGTCCAGTCGCCGGTGAAACCCGCGAGCTTGACGAAATTCTCGTAAAGCGTCTTGCCGTTCGGCGTATGGTGCACCTCCGGGTGGAACTGCACGGCGTAGAAGCGGCGGTCGAGGTCGGCGGTGACGGCGAAGGGCGCGCCCGGCGAGGTGCCGTAGACGCGGAACCCGGGCGCCAGTTCGCTCACGTGATCGCCGTGGCTCATCCACGCCTGTTCGCGGCCCGTCCCGTCGAGGAACCAGCCGGTCAGAAGGTCGGTGCGGTCCTCGGACGGCGTGACCCAGGCGCGGCCGAATTCGGCGGTGTGGCTTTCGCCCGCTTCCACCTTGCCGCCCAGATCGTGCATCATCACCTGCTGGCCGTAGCAGATCCCCAGGATCGGCACGCCGAGGTCATAGGCCAGTTTCGGCGGCCGCGGGGAGCCTTCGCGGGTGACACTGTCGGGCCCGCCCGAGAAGATGATCGCCTTCGGCGCGAAGTCCCGCAGGAAATCGTCGGTGACGTTCTGGTAGGGATGGATTTCGCAATAGACGTTCAACTCGCGCAGGCGGCGCGCGATCAGCTGCGTCACCTGGCTGCCGAAGTCGACGATCAGAAGGCGGTCGTGGATCATGTCGCTCATGTGCGAGCGTTTAGAGAGGCGACGGGGCGGAGGCAAGGGGCCGCGCGTGCCGTGTCGGCGGCGGGCAGCGCCTCCCCAGATGTTGCAAAGCGGGGGGGGGCGGTTTGCAAATGATCGGGCCTTGCCGTCAGACCTCCCGGTTCGCGCGAGCCAGTAACGCGACGGCCGAAAGCCCCACGAGGATGATGAGCAACGCCGCCGGTGCGGCCTCGCCCAGATTCTCGAGGCTGGCCTGTTCGTGCACCCGCGTCGCCAGCGTGTCGTAGTTGAACGGCCGCAGCAGCAGGGTCGCGGGCAGTTCCTTCACGCAATCGACGAAGACCAGCAGCAGGGCCGAGGCGAGCGTGCCGCGGATCAACGGGTAGTAGATCGTCCCCAGCACCTGCCCCCGCGTGCGCCCCAGCGACCGCGCCGCCATCGGCAGCGAAGGGGAAACGCGGCCGAAGCCCGCATCCGCCGCCCCCTGCGCGATGGCGAAGAACCGCACCGAATAGGCCAGCACCAGCGCGAAGGCGGAGCCGGTGAGCAGCAGTCCGACGCTCTGCCCCGTCAGCCCCTCCAGCAGGTCGGCCAGCCCGTTGTCGAGCCGCGCGAGGGGGATCAGCAGCCCCACCCCCAGCACCGCGCCGGGCGCGGCGTAGCCGATCGAGGTCACCGGCATCAGCAGCCGGGGCAAGGCCCGTCCGGTCAGGCGCACCCCGTAGACCAGGAAAACCGCCGCCAGCACGGTGACCAGGGCGGCAATCCCGCCCACGGTCAGCGTGTGCCAAAGCGCCTTCAGCAGCGCCGGGTCGGTCCAGGCCCCGGCTTCGTCCCAACCGTGACTCAGGATCACCGTGCAGGGCAGCACGAACCCGATCGCCACCGGCAGCGCGCAAAGCACCGTTGCCGACCAGGCCCGCCATCCGGTCAGCCGGTGCTTGCGGACCGGGCGCAGGCCCCGCGCCCCGGTGTAGAACCGCGACCGGCGGCGCGATGCCTTTTCCAGCAGCACCAGCACGACCACCAGCAGCAGGATCACGCAGGCGATCTGCGCCGCGCCGCTGGCGTTGTTGCTTTCCAGCCAGGTCGAGAAGATGCCGGTCGTCAGGGTCTGCACGGCAAAATAATCGACCGTGCCGAAATCGTTGACCGTCTCCATCATCGCCACCGCCACCCCGGCCGCGATGGCGGGCCGGGCGAGCGGCAGGCCGACCCGGCGGAACCGCCCGAAGGCGCCGACGCCAAGCGACATCGCCACCTCCTCGCCCGCGCCGGCCTGTTCGCGGAAGGCCGCCCGCGCCAGCAGGTAGACATAGGGGTATAGCGCGGCCGACAGGACCAGGACGGCGGCGGGGAGCGACCGGATCTCGGGGAACCAGTAGTCGCGCGCGCTCTGCCAGCCGAACAGGCCCCGCAGGCCGGTCTGGACAGGGCCCGCGTATTCCAGCAGGTCGACCAGCGCATAGGCCCCGACATAGGCCGGGATTGCCAGCGGCAGCAGCAGCAGGTAGTCGAGCCAGCGATCGAACGGAAACCGGTAGCGCGCCACGATCCAGGCCGCCCCGGTGCCCATCGAAGCGGTCAGCACCCCCACCCCGGCCATCAGCCACAGCGTGTTGCGCAGGTAGCGCGGCAGCGTGGTCGAAACGAGGTGCGGCCAGACGTTCTCGCCCCCCGTGACCAGCGGGGCGAGCGCGATCAGGATGACCGAGAGGATCGGCGCGACGACGACGGCGGCGATCAGCACCGCGCCGACCGACCAACCCGAGGGCGGGCGCAGGCGCCCGGGGCGCTGTGTCGTGACATCCACCATGCTTCGCCCCATGCCGCAAAGCGCTTTTACTGTCCAGCCGCCGCGCGATATAGACGCCTCACATCCGTGAACCGGGAAAGGGTGGACATGGACATCGTCCTGCACGCAGGCGCACATTGCACCGACGAGGATCGCCTCGTGAAGTGCCTGCTGAAGAACAAGGACCTGTTCCTGAAGCAGGGCATCGCCGTGCCCGGCCCCTCGCGCTATCGCCGCCTGCTGCGCGACGCGATCCAGGCGCTGGCGCGAACCGAGCCGGAGCCGGGCGCGCGGGAGGTTCTGCTGGATTCGATCCTCGAACACGACGGGGTTCGGCGGCTGCTGCTGTCGAACGACAACTTCTTCGGCGTGCCCAAGATCGCCATCGGCGACGGTGTGCTCTACCCCAGGGCCGAACAGCGGGTGGCCGACCTGATGCGGCTCTTTCCGGGCGACGACCTGACGCTCTGCCTCGGCATCCGGAACCCGGCGACCTTCCTGCCGGCGCTTTACGCCGAGAGCCCGCAGGAGGACATGCTGACTTTCCTCGACGGCGCGGATCCCGCGCTGCTCGACTGGTCGGACTTGCTCCGCCGACTGCGCGCCGCCCATCCCGGTCTGCCGATCGTCGTCTGGTGCAACGAGGACACACCGCTGATCTGGGGATCCGTCCTGCGGGCCATCGCGGGGCTGGAGGAAGGCACCAAGATCACCGGCAGTTTCGATATCCTCTCCGAGATCATGTCGCGCGAGGGGATGCAGCGGTTCCGCGCCTATCTGCACGCCCATCCGGTGATGACGGAACACCAGAAACGCCGGGCGATCGGCGCGTTTCTCGACAAATACGCGATCGGGGACGAGATCGAGGAAGAGCTCGACCTGCCCGGCTGGGACGACACCTATGTCGAGATGCTGACCGCCCGCTACGAGGCCGACGTGGCCGTGATCGAGCAGATCCCCGATGTCCGATTCATCGCCGCCTGAGGCGGGGCCGCTCGGGCTCTTCCTTGCCGCGCCTCCGGGGCTGGAGCCGGTGCTCTGCGCCGAGGCCGAGGCGCTCGGCTTCGCCGCACCGCGGGCCGTGCCCGGCGGGGTGGAAACCGCGGGTGGCTGGCCCGAGGTCTGGCGCGCGAACCTGATGCTGCGCGGAGCAACCCGGGTGTTGGTCCGGATCGCGGAATTCCGCGCGATGCACCTCGCCCAGCTCGACAAGCGGGCGCGCAAGGTGAACTGGCGCGCGGTGCTGAAATCGGACACCCCGTTCCGGGTGGAGGCGACCTGCCGCCGGTCGAAGATCTACCACGACCGCGCCGCCGCACAGCGGGTCGAGCGTGCCATCGCGGAGGTGGCGGGCGCCCGGCCGGACAAGACAGGGCTGACCGTGCGGGTGCGGCTCGAGGACGATCTGGTGACCCTCTCGCTCGACAGTTCCGGGGAAGGGCTGCACAAGCGCGGGCACAAGCAGGCGGTCGGCAAGGCGCCGATCCGCGAGACGATGGCGGCGCTGTTTCTCCGCCAATGCGGCTATGACGGGACAGAACCGGTGATCGACCCGATGTGCGGCTCGGGCACCTTCGTGATCGAGGCGGCGGAGATCGCCATGGGCCTCGCCCCGGGGCGGGCGCGGGGGTTCGCCTTCGAGGACCTCGCCGGATTCGACCCTGCCGCCTTCGACGCGATGAAGGCGGGTGTGACGGTTCAGGCGCCCGGGCTGACGTTCCGCGGCTCCGACCGGGATCAGGGCGCGGTGGCCTCGGCCACGCAGAACGCGGAACGCGCGGGCGTGGCCGGCGTGACGGAGTTCGCCTGTCATCCCGTGGGGGCGCTGGAGCGGCCTGCGGGCCCGCCCGGTCTGATCATGGTGAACCCGCCCTACGGCGGCCGGATCGGCAACCGCAAGCTGCTTTTCGCACTTTACGGCGGGTTGGGGCAGGTCCTGCAGGAGAGGTTCGCGGGCTGGCGGCTCGGCATGGTGACGAACGACGGCGGGCTGGCGAAGGCGACGGGGCTGCGGTTCGCGGAGGTCGGACCGCCGATCCCGCATGGGGGCATCTCGGTGAAGCTTTACCGGGCGGAGGTGCCTTGAGGGGTGCCCCTGACCCCGCCCCTCTCCCCCGAGGGGAGAGAGATAGGCCGAGGGGGCGCCAGCCCGAATGAAAAAGGCCCCCGCCGTGGCGAGGGCCTTCCGAAAATCAGCTCAGGGAAGCTCACGACGCTTCCGAGATGAACTTCACCGCGTCACCGAAGGTCTGGATGTTTTCGGCGGCGTCGTCCGGGATTTCGATGCCGAACTCTTCCTCGAATGCCATCACCAGCTCGACCGTGTCGAGGCTGTCTGCGCCCAGATCGTCGATGAACGAGGCGTTCTCGGTCACCTTGTCCTCTTCCACGCCAAGGTGGTCGACAACGATCTTCTTCACGCGGTCTGCGACATCGCTCATGAAATTACCCTCACGTCTTGGGCCTTCGGCCCGTTTCTGCCCTCGCCCCTCCGGGGTCGCGCTCGTCATGCCCTGGCGGGCGGCTTCATCCCGCAACGCGGGGAGGCCGGCTGGCCCCGAAGCCCCCCGGCGGTATCCTTCGCCGCCTATAGCATATGCTTGAGGGGAGGCAAACGCTTTCGCAAGCCCTGCCGCGGAGGGCCGCCGGAAGCGCCGCTCCCCCTGCCCCGCTTGACATTCCCGCCCCGCCCGGCGCTGATCCGGCGGACAGCAAGGAGGCCCCGATGCGCACCGAATTCGACACCGACCTGGAAGAGCGGCTGGTCCGCTACGCCGCGATCGACACCCAGTCGGACGAGGATTCGCCCAGCTCTCCCAGCACGGCGATCCAGCTCGACCTCTCGCGCCTGCTGGTGGAGGAACTGGAGGCCATGGGCGCGCAGGAGGTGACGCTGACCGATTACGGCACGGTGCTGGCCACCATCCCCGCGACGCCGGGAGTCGAGGCGCCGGTGGTGGGCCTGCTGGCCCATGTGGACACCGCACCCGCCTACAACGCGAACGTGGTGAAACCGGTCGTGCACCGCAACTACAACGGCGGCGCGATCACCTTTGCCGACGCGCCGGATCTGCGGCTTTCGCCCGAGAACTCGCCCTACCTTGCCGAAAAGGCGGGCGACGACATCATCACCGCCTCAGGCACCACGCTTCTGGGGGCGGACGACAAGGCGGGCGTCGCCATCGCCATGGTCGCGGCGAAGCACCTGCTGGACAACCCCGACATCCCGCACGGCAAGATCCGCCTCGCCTTCACCCCGGACGAGGAGATCGGCCGCGGGGTGGACGAACGCCTGCCCGCGGATCTGGGTGCGGATTTCGCCTATACGTTCGACGGCTCGAAGCCCGGCGAGATCATCTACGAGACCTTCTCGGCCGATGCCGCCCTCGTCACCATCACCGGCGTCTCGGCGCACACAGGATGGGCGAAGGACACGATGGTCAATGCCCTCTACCTCGCTGCGAAGCTGGTGCAGACCCTGCCGCTTGCGACCCTGACGCCGGAGACGACGGAGGATCGACAGGGCTTCATCCACCTCAACGAAATGCGCGGCAATGCCGCCGAATGCGAACTGAAGTTCATCCTGCGCGACTTCGAACGCGACGGGCTCGCGGCGCACGGCGCCCTGTTGCAACAGCTCTGCGAGGCCATCGCCGCCACCGAACCGCGCGCGAAGGTCACCTGCGCGATCCGCCCCCAGTACCGCAACATGCGCTACTGGCTGGAGGAGGACATGACCCCGGTGGAACTGGCACGCGAGGCCTGCCGCGCCGTCGGTCTCGATCCGAAGGGAGAGCCGATCCGTGGCGGCACCGACGGGTCCCGCCTGACCGAGATGGGGGTGCCGACGCCCAACATCTTCACCGGCATGCAGGAGATCCACGGGCCCCTCGAATGGATCAGCGTGCAGGACATGGCGCTGGCGACGAAAGTGGCGCTCGAGCTGGTGCAGCGCGCCGCCCGCACCGACGGCTGAGACGGACATCCCGCTATGACCGCCTACGAGCTCTTCTTCTACCTGATCCACCTGCCGGTGATGGTGGGCTGGGCCTGTCTCGTCTTCGCCCCCCGCACGGAACTCACGGCACGGGTGGCGCACAGCGGAGCGATCGTGCTCTTGCTCGGGCTGGTCTACGCGGGATTGCTCTTCACGGGCGTGGTTCTGGGACAAGCGGCCGAAGGCGCTGGCATGGCATCCCTGCCCGCGGTCATCGCGCTGCTATCCCATCCGGTGGGCGCGCTCACCGGATGGGTCCACTTCATCCTGTTCGATTTCTTCTGCGGCGCCTGGATCGCCCGCGATGCGGCCCGGCTGGGCCTCTCGCATGTCTGGACAGTGCCGGTCCTGATCCTGACGCTGATGTTTGGCCCGCTCGGGCTGGCGGCGCATGTCTTGCGCCGCCTCGCGACCGGCGCGGGGCTGTCCCTCGCCGGACCGGAGCTCAGACCATCGCCATACCGCCGTTGACGTGCAGCGTGGCGCCGGTGACATACCCGGCCTCCGCGCTCGCCAGATAAAGCACCGCCGCGGCGATTTCGTCAGCCTCGCCCATCCGGCCCGCGGGAATCTGGCCGTTGATCTTGGCCTTCTGCTCGTCGTTCAGCTTGTCCGTCATCGCCGTCGCGATGAACCCTGGCGCGACGCAGTTCACCGTGATCCCACGGCTCGCCACCTCGTAGGCGATGGATTTCGACATCCCCACCATCCCGGCCTTCGACGCGGCGTAGTTCGCCTGCCCCGGGTTGCCCGTGGTTCCCACCACGGAGGAGATGTTCACGATCCGGCCCCAGCGGGCCTTCATCATGCCGCGCACCACGCCCCGGCACAGCCGCATGGTCGAGGTCAGGTTCACGTCCAGCACCTGCTGCCATTCCTCGTCCGACATCCGCATGAAGATCTGGTCCCGCGTGATGCCCGCGTTGTTCACGAGGATATCGACC
>Ga0310345_10002317_pt1 | contig 19540 bp, 28 predicted proteins | sample HC15DNA20500_MG_FD_204667 | JGI IMG/M metagenome (GOLD analysis project Ga0310345, IMG submission 204667) | Marine microbial communities from station ALOHA, North Pacific Subtropical Gyre - HC15-DNA-20-500_MG | ecosystem: Environmental > Aquatic > Marine > Oceanic | place: Pacific Ocean: North...
GCGAGCCCGACGAACGAAGCCCCGGATGCAAAGGGAAGCCCCGGGGCTTGGATTCATACCTGTTCGATTCGTTATCTTCTATTTAACATAATATACATTACACGCAGTTCAGGCCGTGGCGGGGAACGGCGGATCGGGGCGCGACACCATGGCGAAAACCGCCCTGTTTGGGCTCTGCTTGAAGTTTTGAGTTGTCGGACAGGAAACATGGTAATTATTCATATTAAACGGTGGCTTACATGAGAAATTGTCATATTGGGGCGGTGCGATCGCGCACTTTTTAACCAAATTAACGGCCGTAGAGCCGGCTATAGGAGGGATATTTGCCATGAGAAAGCGCCTTTTACACGTTCCGCCGCCCGATTCGATGCGCCTGGCACCGCTGTTCATCACCCAGGACCAGGCCATGGCGATCACCGGCCGCACGCGGCGCACGGTGCTGCGCTGGATCCGTTGCGGCCGCGTGGGCGACCCGGCCGCGTTGCAGCTGCTGCAGCTCGTTTGCTTCGGCCTGGTACCGGGCGACGCCTGGCGCGGCTGGCGCGTGCACGGCCGCGACCTGGTGAGCCCTGAAGGGGATCTGTGGCGCCTGGAGGATCTGCGCGCCGCCTCGATCAGCGCGCAGCTTGTGAGCGCCCTACGCGGCCGCTGCGCGGATCTGGAAGCGGAACTCGACGCGGTGCGCGCTGAAGCCGCTGAGACGCCCCTGGTGCGCCTAACGCGCTGGCTGGCCCGGTAGCCCGGGCGCCAGGCATAAAAAAGCCCAGGTCGATGCCTGGGCTCCTGTGGAAGTCAAAACGCCTGGTGTTTTCACTTCCGTCGCTTGCTGGTTTTGCGGACGCCGCGCCTGGTTAGCCGGTAGCCTTTTTTCAGGCGCCCCTTGCTGTCTCTACCCTTCGCCATCGGTATCACCCTCCAAACTTGTGACGCGCCATTTGAGCAGCGAGACGTCGCGGCTCAGCTCCTGCACCACGGCGCGCATTTCTCGGACGTCCTGGCCTGTCTGGTTGCTGATGGCGGCGTTGCCGCCGCCGGCGGCGATCACCAGCGCGGCCAGGGTTGCGTTTGCCTTGTTACTCATCGTCACCGACGTGGCGCTCGATGGCCTGGTCGCTGGCCTGCTCAGCCGCGCCCCCGATCATCTTGCTGGTGCCGGCGTCCATGCCCAGCGCGCTCAGGCCCATGGCCACCACGACGCCGACCAGGCCCCACTCGGATACTTTCGCTAAGAACTTTTTCATGCCAGTGCCCTCTCGATTCCTACGTAGACTTGTTTGCCCCCCTGGCGGACGCCCGCCCAGGTGGCCGGGTTGTTGGCCGTGCGATCGGTGCGCACGTCCACGTGCATCCCCGGCCGGTTCCAGTCGGGGTAGATGCCTATGCCGGTGAAGCCGGCTTCCCGCGCCAGGGTGAACCAGCGCCGGCGTTCGTCCGGGCCGGCCCCACCAGGTGGGAGCGGGTGCACGTCCACGGCCATGATCTCGCCGTGTATCGCGTAGTTGTGCCAGGACCGCTCTGCCCCGCTCTCGGCCTGTCCGGCGCCGATGATCGGACGCCCGATCGCGCCAGGTGCCTGGCTGATGGCGACCGGGTAACCCAGCAGCTCACGGAAGCGGTCGAGCTTCTGTAGCAGCTCCAGATTCATCAGCGGCCAGTACGGGCCGAACTCCGCCTGGCTGAAGTACTTGAGCGCCAGCTTGTCGCGAGTCACGGCCTTGGCCTTGTAGGTCAGCGCCAGCGCGCCGGCGACGGTCAGTACTCCCATGGCGATCCACCCTCCCCGGTTCACGGCGTTAGCAGTTGCTGATCATCAGCGGGTGTTCCAGCTCCACCCAGGAACGCAGCACGGCCGTGCGGCCGGCTTCCTCGGTGGTGACCGTGACCCGAATGGACAGCGGCGCGGATCCGGCGACGCCGGAGACGTCCACGGCTTGCTGGGCGCCGGCGCGGGTGTTGCCGCCCAGGTCGATCTCGGTGCTGGCCACCACGGTGGCGCCGGCGAGCAGCTCCACGGTGGCGATCGCGGTGCTGGCCGCGTCGGCTTCGAGATCCACCGCCCAGGTGGCGCGCAGGTAGCTCAGCCGCGCCAGGTCGCCCAGATGGGCGCGCAGGTGCTCGGGCGTGGTGTACGCCTCGGCGGCGGTGGCCAGGTCGATGGCCGCGCTGGCGCCAGGCTCCATTTGCAGCTGCGTTTTGTTGGTGAATTCCATTACAGAAGGCCCTCTCTCAAGGTGATTTCCAGGGTCTGGGGGAAGGTGCCGCTCGCGTCGTCGGGGATCCCCGCGGCGAGGAACGACTTACCGCCGCTGTCCACGGTGCGCGGCGAGATCCCGTTCAGGTTCTCGGCGCGGACGCGGTACACGTAGTCCAGGTAGTTGGCCGGCATGTAGCGGCCGGTGTAGATCTCCAGGGCGGCGCGCAGGATCTCGCCGCTCATCAGTACGCGGCCGTCATCGAGGCGCTGGGTGTAGATCTCGGCCTGGGTGTCGATCGGGGACGACTTCAGGAAGCCGCCGCCGGCGCAGCTGGTGACGCTGCCGCTGGCGGTGATGGTGATGTCCTCGACGGCGACACGGACCACATCATCATCGCTCAGCCCACTGGTCACTACTTCGTCGTGATCATCATCAAAGGCCCCGCCGCCATAGTCATAGGGACCGCCACGATCAGGGAGCGTGGCGGCCTCAATGGAAACCTCCTGCATAGTTACGGCGTCATAGCAGGCAAAAATATTGCCGTCAGTTGCGACACGGTGGACGATGCCGTTTCGATAGATCAGCCCGGCCGTTCCACCGCCGCCCTCGATCGTTTTCACCAGCGCCCCATCAGCAGGATCGAGAATCCGGATATCATTATGGTGGCCGACCCAAAAGTGGCCGCTCTCCGGCGCGTAGGTGGCTGCCCAGATTCCCCAAGTAAACTGAAAAACACAGACGATATCTGTAGTGATGGCCGCACGCTGCTGGAGTGTTACTGCATCGTATCGACGGATCTGCAAGAACCACGTCCCGCCGATCAGCACCACCCCCGGCATAACCAGCTCGGCACCAATCACGGCGCCCTGAGCCAGTCCGAAGTCACCCACAACATCCTCTACCGTCGGGGCCGATCTGTAATTCCTGACCAGCTTAAATTCCCCGTACCGGTTGTTTTGAGCCGCTGCTACTAGCAGCCGTTCACCCGGCAGCACTGTGCAGACATGGAACTTATCACCCACGGTGGTCGTGCTGATTAGGTCGCCGGCGACGTACTCGCGGGGCTCGATGTTCCCGATCGCGACGCGCAGGCGGACGGTACTGCGGGTGTCGTCCACGAACTGGCCGTCGGCACCGCGAATGCCTGGCGTGATGGTGACCTCGCCCTGGATGATTTTCCGATCGAACTCGCCGGCGCCGATGATCACGGTCACCGCGCAGGCGTTGTTCGGATCCGGGTTGACCAGCTCGACCTCCTCGATGCCGCCGGCGGGCTTGGTGAAGTCGCCGGTCACCATTTTGAGGCGGGACTGGGTGCCGTCCTGGCCGGTCACGATCGCCAGGATCTCGCGATCGGCGAACGCCAGGTACATGAACTCACCCGGTGCGCGGACGGTGGCGCCGGATCCGGGCTGAAGCAGTACCGGAATGTCGCGTTGCCCTGCTGCCATTATTTTTTACTCCGGCTGAAGAAGTAGATCACGGCGACGATCGCCAGGGCGGCGACGCCGTACTTGAGCAGGCGGTTGAACGCCTCGGCGGTCTCGCTGCGGGTGGACTCGGCCACCATGCTCAGCGCCCTGCCCACCTGGTCCTGGGTCTGCTGGCTGTAGAGCCTGGCGCTGTCGGTCAGCTCATCGGCGAACAGCTTGTTTTGAGCGGTCGCGGTGTCGAAGGCTTTGGCGGCCAGGTCGCCGGACTGCTCGACGGTGACGCCGGCGAGATCCAGCGCGCCGAGGCCCAGCGATTCACCGGCCTTGATCGCGCCCTGGTCGCTGAAGGTGATTGAGCCGTCGAAGCTGGCGTTCTCGCCGATCCCCATGTTCAGGCGCGGGCCGTCGCCCACGCTGTTGTCCGCCATCTGGAGCGTGTTTTCATCGATGTTGGTGGTGTTGGTAGTCCTGCTGCTGCTACTGCTGCCGCCCATGACCTTTCCTCAAAACGTATTCAGCGAACCCGAAGCCTTCCGCTTCGTAGATCCGTTTCAGCCCGGGCCGCACCAGGTGGACGCGGACGCTCAGGCCGGCGGCGATCGCCCGGGCGGTGATGTGCCGGATCACCGGGCGGCAGTTGCGGCCGGCGCCGGCGACGATCACGAGCTCGCCCGGCTCCTGCCTGGTCACCAGCCAGCCCTCTGCCCTGCCCTCGATGCGCCAGAGGTCGCTGACCTGGTGGCGGCATTGGGCGGCGATCAGATCCAGGTCACCGCGTGCGGCCGCGTGCAGGGCATCGGCGGCCTGGTCGCACCAGGTGGCCCGGCGGATCGTCATTTCGTCTTGCTGATCCACCACACGACCCCTACGGCCGCGACGGCCAGGCCGATCATCAGCACCGGGCTGGTACCGCCGGCGTAAAGCCCTCGGTTCGGGTTCCCGAAATTGAAATTCTTGTCGCCGGTGCCGGTGGACTGCTGGCCGTCCGCCCCGGAGTAAGCCGGGCCGCTGTTGACCCCGCCCTGCAGGGCGTTGCCGGACAGGCCCCCGACTAGTGCCGCGCCACCCATCAGATCCAGCCCTTTTTAAACGCGATGTACGCGGCGCCGCCGATCACCGCCAGGGTGGTGATGTTCTTCGCGGTGTCGCTCACCGCGACGGTACCGCCCACACCCAGCAGGGCGCCGCTGCCAAACAATGCGATCGGAATCAGTAGGGGCATCAGTCACTCACCGCCGTGTAGATCACATAGGCCACCACCAGGCCGCCGACGATCATCACCGGCGTTTTGTATTGCTCCCAGACCTGGCCGACCGGGTTGGTATAGGTCGGGTCCGCCTGGGTGGTGGTGGGCTGGTTCTGATCGGGGATCGTCTCCGGCCGGGTGACGTTCGCCGGCTGCTCATTGATGCGGTCGAGCGCGGCGTTCTTGCCCGCCTCCCACAGCTCGCCGGCGGTGTTGCCGAGCGTGTCCAGCCCGGCGTCCACCCGTCCCCACAGATCATCGAAAATGCTCATGTGAGCCCCTTATTGGCCGAGTACGCCCATGGTCTCCTGGTAGATGGTCAGCGACTGCGCGCCGCTGGTGTCCACCATGAAGCGGAAATCGTTGTACCCCTGAAGGGTGATCGGATCGCCGCCGTAGCCGCGCTCGGTTTTATCCAGCACGAACCAGCCCGCTTGAGGCACACGCACATGGTCGGCCTGGATCCGGGCGTTGAGGTTGGCGTTACGGCGCCACAGGCTGCGGCCGTCGCGTTCCACTTCCAGCCGCTCCACGGTCTCGCCGCCCTCTTCCTTGAACCAGGTGCGGTTAAGGGCAATGGTGGTCGGCGTGCCTTTGGGCAGGTCCGAGATATCGAACTGGCCCACGCCGGACAGGTTGCGGCGGTACCGGGCGATGTGCAGCAGCGTGCCCGGGCCGGACGGACGCGGCGACGTGATCGATGCGGTCATCTCGATCGAGGGCGCGGACGCGCCGGCCGCGATATCGATTTCCACGTTCAGCGAGTCGATGCGCCGGCCGGCCTGGTCGGCCACGCCGGTGGTGACGCCGGTCTCCCACTCGCCTACGCCGGTTTTCAGGCCGCGCCGGGTGAACGGCAGGATCAGCACGCCGTCATCGGCCGCGTCGGCCATGCCGTCGAACATGTTCATGGTGTTGCGATCGGCCGCGCTGAAGGTCTGGAACGGCCGACCGTTGGCGAGAATGCGGATCTCGGTCATCTGCGCCAGGGTGACGCCGGAAAAGGCCAGCTGCAGCTCCATGAACTGCGGGCCGATCGGCAGCTTCCAGGTGGCGGTTTGCCCGGCCGCGATGCCCTCCGGGGAGGGAATCTTTTTCTCGATGTACGTGGGCGTCATTGCGGTTGCCATAGGTTCCTCGCCTCAGTCGTCGAACACGAATTCATTCACGGGGTCGAGGGCATCGATGTTCTTGATCGCCCAGATCGCCACCAGCGTGGCGCCCACCGCCATCAGCACGGTTTTCTGCTGGCTGTTCATTGCTTACGCTCCTTGAGCTTTTCAATAATCAGGTAGGCGACGACACTCGCGGCCGCGCCGACGACGAACTGCATGACATAGCGCTTTTCCATGGGTGTCCCCGCTCCTCTCGGTTACGCGGCTTTCATTCAGCGCCGGTTTTCCAGGCAAAAAAAAGACCCGCCGAAGCGGGCCTACCTATAGGGTCGTACCGGGGGAAATTGGTGTTTTTAGTCGCACCAGCGGACGCCCTTCTGGGTGTCCGCGCCTTTGATCTGGACTAACTTCGGGTCGGCGATGCCGCCGTCGTCTACCAGAAACTGCATTGGCTGCAGCTGCTCGATGCGGTCCAGCTCGACGCCGATCTGGTCCGCCATGCGCTTCTTGGCCGCGCGGGTTTTCTGGACGCCCACCCAGGTGTAGCGCACGCCCTCGAAGTAGGTTTTCGGGATCTCGGTGCTGCGCTGGGCGGTGCCGTGCCACACCAGGCCGAACTTGCGCCCTTCGTTGAGCAGGGTCGCGGCGTTGGGGTCCGCCTTGCCGGGCCCGGGCACGATCGCGGAGATCTCTTCGTCGTAGGCGAACGTGCGGTACCGGCCGTCCAGGCACGACCACACCACCTCGCACCACCACTCATGTTCTTCCCGGGTGCGCGGGCCGGCGTAGGCGATGCGGAAACCGCCCCCGCGCTGGATCGCGAACTTGAGCGCCTTGGTGAAGCCCTGGCGGGTGCGGAAGTGATCGCCCGGGTGATCGGGCGCGTGGTCCCACATGATCGTCCTGACGCCCCTATGGGGCGCCCGGGCGTTCGCGTGCAGCGCCTGGCTCTTACCGCCCTGGCTCCACGCCAGGTACAGCTCATGCTCGTTCGGCCACCGGGGATCCGGGTTCTTAGGCTGGAACCGCATCGGCTTCCTCCGGGGCCTCTTTGGTGGACAGATCCACGCGCGGTTCCGGGCGCGGGCGATCGGCGCCGGCGGTACCGGCCTGGCGCCGGCGGGCCTCGTGCGCCTGGCGCGCCTGTTCCTTGCGGTGCTGCTGGACCTGCATGTACACGCCGAAGCCGGTGGCGGCCACCGTCATGCCCAGCTCGATCTCTTCCTGGTAGGGCCGCAACCAGGCCGGCAGCTCGGCGCCGTACTTGCGCATCACCGGGGTGGCCTTCTCGATGATCTGGTGGCGCTGCTCGCCGGGAATCTCGATGTAGGGGAAGCGCATCTTCAGCACGGTTTCACAGAAGCCGTAGGCCATGGCCGCGCCGGCGCGCGCGGCCGCTTCGTCCGCCTCGGCCTGCTGGTCGCGTTCCTGCTTCGCGGTCATCTCGCCGGCGACGCTTTCACCGGCGCCTGGCTCGCCGCCGGCGGCGGCTTCCGCTTCCAGCTGTTCAAGGCCCGACAGATCCTGTTTTTCCGGCTCGCCGGGGGCCGTTTCCGGTTTTGCGGCCGGCGTTGAGGCGGGCACCTTTTCGGCGGGATCCGTGGTGGCGGTGGCCGCCGGCCGGGGCTTGCGCGCCGGCGCTTTTTTCGCGGGGGTGGTTTTCTTCGCGGTCATAGTCTGAGCCCTATTTTCAGGATGGGGCCCACCAGCATCCCCAGGAACAGCGCGGGTCCGAACAGGCGCGCTTTGCCGGTGCTGGTGGGGGTGGGTTTCGGGTCGTTTTCCGGTTCCGGGCCGGTCGGTTCCGGTTCGGATTCCGGTTCCTCGGCCCTATGGGGCGCCGGCGCCTGGTCAGGCACGCCGCGCGGCCGCTTCGGCGGCTCGCCGGTCCAATCGGTGTGGTAGTAGAGGTGGGTTTGAATGGTGGGGCCGTTGCGCTGGTCCACGCCGCATTCCTGGCACTTCGTGTACAGGTAGCCGCGCGCGTTGCGGTAGACCGGGATCCGGGTACCGCACCCGGTGCAATCGGTCCGGCCGACCAGCTCAGGGTTTGGTTTTCTCGGCATAACGCCTCCTGTCTGTCGCGGCCCGATCGCGGTGCCAGTCTGCGGCCTTCTCGAAACGGCGAGCCGTCGAGTACAGCACCAGCCGGGCCATCCGGTTGACGGTTCTCTCCCGCACCATCAGGACCCGGGTGGCCGCGACCTCGTAGCTGTGGGCCATCTGCTCATTGCCCTCGGGTGTGAATTGCATCAGTGCCTCCGTTTCCGCCGGCGCTTCCTGGCTGCGCGTTTTGCGGCCGCTACCCCGCTTTTCCCCGGTCGCGACGGGCCCGGGTAGCTGGGCCCGTTCAACCATGAGGGATTCACCCAGGGGACATGCGGCGGGATCACGTCAGGCCCTCGATCGTCTCGATGACGTCATCGTTGAGCCAGTCGGCGGTCATGTGGACAACTTCGTCGTTGGCGTCGATATCGCTGCCCTCGATCTCCGCCTGGATGGCCGCTTCGAGATCTCGCACGGCCGCCAGGGCGTGCGCGGCGCGGTCCTTGCGCTGCTGGGTCACGTCCACTGATCCGGGTGGGGGAACGGGGTCGTTACCCATAGGGTCACCACCAGGGCTACGCTCAGTAACACCTGGGGGATCTGACGGGGGAGCCTGATCACTCTCACTTTGCTGTTGAGCACGCGCTGCACGTCCTTTTCTCCAGGCAGCAAGAGCTTGATCACTTTTACCTGCTTTTCCATACATCGCTGTACCTCCGGTTCAAAAGCAGCCGCCTGGCGGCGGCGTGATGGTGGCGCCGTTGGCGCCGCTTAAAAGCCCGGCCGCGATCGGCCCGGGCCCCTGTTCATTCGTGGCCGTGCCCGGTCCGCTCCCGGCCGGGCGGGAAAAGGTCGCTGCCCCTACGGGGCGCGCGGCTCTCTTCCTGGGGGAGAAGGCGCCGGCAAGCCGGGGAACTCTCCACCTGGCACGGTCCTCGCTTGCGCTCGGACCCTGCCCCTACCCACGCCGCGTCAAAAAAAACGCCTGGCGGCGGGCATGGCAGGCTCAGCGGGGCGGCCTCGCGGCCGCGCTTGCGCTCAGGCGCCCGGTCATGGCCGGACTGACCCCAGGGGCCGCTTAGGCGCTCCATGAACGCCCCGTCGCGGGCCGGCCCCACCATCGGTTCCAGGTCGCAGCGAGTACCTGCTCTGGGCATCTTCGGAACGCCTGGCGCCCCTACTCCCCCTCGCTGCGGTCACGCCGCCGGCCGCTACGCCGGCGCGCTTGTGTTTCCCCCTGGGTGATGGCCTCTGCACACCCTGTCGCTAGCAACTTCCCGTGATCGCGACAGACACCCCCGAGGGCCCCCCACAACATCTTGATCCAAGGGGCCAGCCGTAAGGCCGGGGTGCCGCGATCAGGGCCGCGCCGTGCTACCACGCACAAAAAAAGCCGGGGCCCGAAGGCACCCGGCTATAGGGGGATTGCTAGTCCATTTTTCCGGTCTGTACCGGTACATCAGCGCGTGGTAGAGTCATAAATGCTTGTATTGGTCTGTGACCGTTGGCGCGGTCCTGATCGATTGCCCCGCCGGGCGTTGGCGCGCCCGGCGGGATCCTTCCTCGCTATTCCATGCTGTCGTTTACTTCTCCCAAGGCCATCCGGGCCTTGTCCGCTTCCACGGCCCAGTGCGTAACGATCTGGGGCGGGAAACCCTTTTGTCTGGCGTTCTCTTCGCGCTTCAGGCACTCCTGGTGCCGAAGCCACAGGGTGTCTCTGATCGTTTGCGTCGAGATCCCTGAGATTAAGCACATATCCATGGTTCACCCCGTTGCAGTTGGTGTTAGGGCGGCGACCCAGAACGAACGGTGCCCTCATTGCATGATCCGGTGGGCCGCCGCGAGTAGCGCCGGCTCCTGGACTGCTGGGGGTTCCCACCAGGCGCCGCCGCTGGATGAAAGTGTTGTGCAACTATCGGGATGAGTGCAACTCAATGGATGATGTGGTGTGCGCCTGGCCGGAGGGGTAAACTGGCGGTTGCATGTTGACACGTTTTGGGAACTGTGCATGAACGCCAAAAGCGAAGAGCTTCCGACTTCGAAGGATTTGCTGGAAATGGCTAGGTCATTGATAGCAAAGGAAAAACCGGAGTATCAGCCGGTTAGCGATTATCGGTTGGCGAAGGAATTGGGCTTCTCCCACCAGCGTGTCTATAAGCTGATGCAGGGTCTTCGGGCCCTGGATAACGACGGGTGCCAAGCGGTCGCGGAAGCGATCGGCTGGCCCCTTGAGACCGTCCTCGCGTGCGTCTATTTGGAGCGCGCAAAGAGGCAAGATAATGACAAGGTTACAGCTGCCTTGGAACGAATTTGCCACCGTGTCGCAATCACTGTAACCCCTATTTTTATAGGGTTTCTCGCCGGTATCGCCTCCCCCTTCTGACGCAATTTCTAACGAACGTAAGTATACATTACACGTAGTCATTGATTCGGTGCGTCCAGACGAGTGGTCTCGCAAGAGCCGCTCTCTTTGGTGGCTCTTCGATTAGCGTGCCGAGTCCACGGCCCGGCTTGATCCGGTTGTCCAGGCGTAAGGATTAACGTGGAAGCATTAGGCCTGAAACCAATATAAAACAGAGGGATAGCATTCATATTTAAAGTTTATTCTTGCTTTGGTTAAGACGGCCCGCCGGCGCCTTCGCGGGCTTTTCATGACGAGCCATTAGGCTACGGAGCGTCACTTCCGCAAATACGGGCGCCCCGTCTTTACTGATAAAGGGAATCATTGTCCTTTATCATGGTCCACTCCCGGGGCTAGTCACTACATTGAAATCAGGGGGAACGGTACGGATGCGTGATGGCGACACTGCGGGCTTTATCGGTGTTTGGGAGGCCCGGCGTTTATGGTTCGGGCTGACCGGGCTGTTGGCATTGCTGGTACTGGAACCGGCGGCCGCCCGTGAGCCGGTCTCCCTGGTGACGGTGGAATCCCGCCAGCTTGAGGAGCGCCTGCCGCTCACCGGCACCCTGACGGCAAAGCGCGCCGCCCTCCTTTCTACCTCGGTGTCGGGCCTGGTCACGACGCTCAACGTGGATCTGGGGGATCGCATGGAACAGGGCGACGTGCTGTTGGAGCTGGACTCGGAGCTCAACCGCCTGGCCCTGGAAGGCGCTCGCGCCGCCGCGGCCGAGGCGGAAGCCAACCTGGCGGACGCCCAGCGGCGCCTGGAGGAAGCCAGTACCCTGGCGGCCCGCCAGAGCATCGCCGCCACCCAGGTACGCGGCCTTGAATCCGAGGTAGAGGTGGCCCGTTCGGCGTTGGCCGGGGCCCGCGCCGAGGCACGCCGGCAAAGCGCCCTGCTCGCCCGGCATTCACTGAAAGCCCCTTTCGACGGTGTCATCAGCCGGAAGCAGACCGAAGTCGGCGAGTGGGTGACGCCGGGTACGCCGGTGCTCGAACTGGTCAGCCTGGAGGATTTGCGGGCTGATCTGGCGGTGCCGCAGGAGTATTTCCCCCGGGTGTCCAAGGAAGACCGCCTGGAAGTGCGGTTGGGCGGCGACACGGGGCCGGCCTATCCGGCGACGGTGTCCGCCATCGTGCCGGTCAACGACCCCAGCGCCCGGACTTTTCTGGTGCGGGCGCGGCTGGAATCGCCGCCGGCGCTGACGCCGGGCATGTCGGTGCGGGCTACCCTCTTCCTGCGCGGCGACGAGGCCAGCCTGGCGGTGCCCCGCGATGCCCTGGTGCGCTACCCGGACGGCCGGGTGTCCGTGTGGCTGGCGGAGGAAAGCGACGGTGGCCTGGTGGCGCGGGAGCAGCGTATCCGCATCGGCGACGGGCTGGCCGACCTGGTGACCGTCAAGGAGGGGTTGTCCGCCGGCGACCGGGTGGTGGTGCGCGGCAACGAAAGCCTTACCGACGGCCGCGAGCTGCGGGTGTCCGAATGAGGTTTCGCCGTGTTTGACAAGATTGTACGCAACGGCACCCTGATGACCGTGGTGGTGCTGATCATCACCATTCTTGGCGTGCTCGCCGCTCTGCGCATCCCGGTCCAGATGATCCCCGACCTGGAAGTGCGCACCATCACGGTCCAGACCAGCTGGCCCGGCGCCACGCCTCAGGATGTGGAAAAAGAGATTCTGATCGAACAGGAAGAATACCTGCGCAATATTCCCAATCTGCGCCGGCTCACCGCCACCGCGCGCAGCGGCGACGCGGAAATCGAGCTGGAATTTCCGTTCGGGGTGGACATCACCGAGACCCTGATCCGGGTCAATAACGCGCTCAGCCAGGTGCCCTCCTACCCGGACAACGTGGATCAGCCGCGCATTTTGTCCACGTCGTTTTCCGCCAATGCGTTCATGTACTACCGGGTCTCGCCCCAGGAAGGTAATCCCAAGGACCTGGACATGGACATGATGCGGGACTTTATCGACGACAATGTCCGCACCCGCATGGAAAGCGTCAACGGGGTCTCGCAAGTGGAGCTGCGCGGCGGCGCCGAACGGCAGATCCGCGTGCTGTTGGACCCGCAAAAGCTGGCGGAGCGCGGCTTTACCGTGATGCAGGTGCGCCAGGCGCTGCTGAGCCGTAACCAGGACGTGTCCGGCGGCGAGGTGGACAGCGGAAAACGCCGTTACCTGCTGCGCACCGTCGGCCGTTTCGATCAGGTGCCGCAGTTGCTGGACCTGATCCTTGAGCGTCGTCAGGACAGCGTTATCCGCCTGCGCGATGTGGCCACCGTGGAGTTGGATCATTTCCCGGTGCGCGCCGAGTCGTTCGTTAACGGCGAGCCGGTGATCAGCCTGGCGGTACGCCGGGAAACCGGCTCCAACGTGATCGACATCAAGTACGCCATGTTCGATCAGGTGGACCTGATCAACCAAGAGGTACTGGAACCCGCCGGCATGCGCATGTCGCTGATTTCCGACGATGTGCGCTACGTGGAAGCCTCGGTGGCGAATGTCTGGACCAATCTGGCCATCGGGGCGGCCTTCGCGACCCTGGTGATGTTCCTGTTCCTGCGCTCGGTACGGGTCACCGCCGTGGGCGTGGTGGGCATTCCCATCTGTACCATCGCCGCTTTTCTCGGCCTGCTGCTGGCCGGGCGCACCATTAACGTGATTTCCCTGGCCGGGGTGGCCTTCGCCATCGGCATGACGCTGGATAATTCCATCGTGGTGCTGGAGAGCATCGAGATCGAGCGGCGCAAGGGGCTGGACCGGTTCCGCGCCTCGGTGGAAGGCATCCGCAAGGTGTGGCCGGCGGTGTTCGCCTCCACCATGACCACGGTGCTGGTGTTCCTGCCGGTGGTGTTCATCGCCCAGGAAGCCGGGCAGCTCTATTCCGATATCGCCATCGCCGTGTCCGCGTCGATTCTGATCTCCATGCTGGTGGCGATGACGGTGATCCCCACCCTGGCGGCGCGGCTCGATTTCCGCGCGGTGTTCGATCACGGCGGCCAGGACAGCGGCTGGCTGCGCCGCCTGCACGGTCTTTCCCACTGGCTCAGCGCCACCGCCCCCCGGCGCCTGGGCACCATCGTCACCACGGTGGCCGGCGGGGCTCTGGTGCTGGTGTTGTTGACCCCGCCGGCGGAGTACCTGCCCGAAGGCGAAGAAGCCAAGACGTTTGCCTCGATGAACGCGCCGCCGGGCTACAACCTGAACGCCATGGTGGAAATCGGCAAAGAGGTCCAGGCCCATTTTCTGCCGCTGGTGGACGCCGACCCGGCCGCCTGGGAGCGCGGCGAACTGCCGGCGCCGCCGATCCGCTACCTGAATCTGTCCATCGAGGCTCAGAGCCTGCGGATTATCGCCGAGCCGGTGGATCCGGATCATATGGAAGCGTTGATGGACGCCCTCACGGACTACTATGAACGTTATCCGGGCATGCGCGCGTTCGCCGCCCGAGGCTCGATCATTTCCAGCAACGACGGCGGCACCCGCAGCGTCAATCTGGATATCTCCGGCAACGACCTGGCCACGCTTTACGAGGTGGCGCAGACCGCCTACCGGCGCGCGGAAGCGGTGTTCGACAACCCGCGTATTCAGAGTCAACCGGCCAGTCTGTCCCTGGCACAGCCGCTTCTCGAAGTCCGCCCCGACTGGGAAAGAGCCGCCGAACTGGGCATGGGCGCCGGCGATATCGGTTTCACCGTGGCGGCGTTGACCGACGGCGCCTTCATGGATGAGTTCTTTCTCGGCGACGACAAGGTCGACATTTACGCCTACAGCAACGCCGGCGTCGATCCGGACCTGGCCGCCCTGCCCTCACTGCCGGTGCAAACCCCGCAGGGTGCCACCGTGCCGCTGTCGTCGGTGGCGCGGCTGGTGGAAACCGTGGATACCAGCAGCGTGCGGCGGGTGAACGGACGCCGTACCGTGACCCTGAACATTATCCCGCCCCGTTCCGTGGCGCTGGAAACCGGCGTGGCGATGGTGCGCAACGATGTGATCGGTGCCCTGCGCGAGGCCGGCGAGATCCCGCCGGAGGTCAACGTGGACATCTCCGGCGCCAGCGACCAACTGCAGGCCACGCAGGAAGCCCTCGGCGGCAACTATGTGGTGGCGGTCCTGCTGGTCTATTTGCTGCTTGTGGCGATCTTCACCCACTGGGGCTATCCGTTGCTGATCATGACCACCATTCCGGTAGGCATTGCCAGTGGCATCCTGGGTCTGGCCCTTTTGAATGGCCTTGGCGGCCTGATGCCGCTGTTGGGGCTGCCCGGATTCAGCCAGCCGTTCGATATGATTTCCATGCTCGGCTTTCTGATCCTCATGGGCACGGTGGTCAATAATCCGATTCTGATCGTGCACGAGGCGCTGACCAACCGGCGCAACGGCCTGCCGGTGGCCGAAGCGGTAAGCGAGGCGGTGCGCTCGCGGCTTCGGCCGATCGCCATGACCACCATCACCACGGTGTGCGGTCTGGCGCCGCTGGTGCTGATCCCCGGTGAAGGCACCGAGCTGTACCGTGGCGTGGGCGCCATCGTGCTGTTCGGTCTGCTCGGCACCGCCATTGTCACCGTCACCTTCCTGCCCGCGCTCACCGCCACGGTGTTGCGTCTCACCGAGCGCCGCCCCGCCTCCCCTTGATCCAGGTCAATAGACCGTCCCTTCCGGGCTGCTACCTTGGCGGCCGCCTGAAACCGGAAGGGAAACATCATGCGAGATGGCAGCGGCACGCCGTACCACTACACCGTGGTGCGGCAATTCACGGTGGCCACCGTGATCTGGGGAGTGGTGGGTATGCTGGTCGGCGTGTGGATCGCCGCGCAGCTTGCCTGGCCCGCCCTTAATTTCAATCTGCCCTGGCTGAGCTTCGGCCGCCTGCGGCCTTTGCACACCAACGCGGTGATTTTCGCGTTTGGCGGTTGCGCACTGATCGGCACCTCGCTGTATGTGGTGCAGCGGACCTGTGAAACCCGCCTTGCGTTTCCGCGTCTGGCCGCCTTCGTATTCTGGGGCTATCAGGCGGTGATCGTTCTGGCGGCGATCAGTCTTCCGCTGGGATTCACCAGCGCCAAGGAATACGCCGAGTTGGAGTGGCCCATCGACATCCTGCTGGCGGTGGTCTGGGTGGCCTACGCGGTGGTGTTCTTCGCCACCGTCGCCCGCCGGCGCACCAGCCATATCTACGTGGCCAACTGGTTCTATGGCGCCTTCATCATCACCATCGCGCTGCTGCACATCGTCAACAGCGCGGCGATCCCGGTCTCGCTGACCAAGTCCTATTCCGTCTACGCCGGCGCCATCGACGCCATGGTGCAGTGGTGGTACGGCCATAACGCGGTGGGCTTTTTCCTGACCGCCGGCTTCCTCGGCATGATGTACTACTACGTGCCCGTCCAGGCGCAGCGCCCGATCTATTCCTACCGGTTGTCGATCGTGCACTTCTGGGCGCTGATCGCCGTGTACATGTGGGCCGGCCCCCACCATTTGCATTACTCCAGCCTGCCGGACTGGGCGCAATCCGTGGGCATGGTGTTTTCCATCGTGCTGCTGGCGCCCAGCTGGGGCGGCATGATCAACGGGGTGATGACGCTCTCCGGCGCCTGGCACAAGCTGCGCACCGACCCGATCATCCGCTTCTTGATCGTCGCGCTGTCGTTCTACGGCATGAGCACCTTCGAAGGCCCGATGATGTCGATCAAGACCGTCAACGCGCTCAGCCACAACACCGACTGGACCATCGGGCACGTGCACTCCGGCGCGCTCGGCTGGGTGGCGATGATCACCTTCGGCGCTGTTTATGTGATGACGCCGCGGTTGTTTGATCGCCGCCGGATGTTCTCGGTGAGCTGGATCAACGTGCACTTCTGGCTTTCCACCATCGGCACGGTGCTCTACATCGCCGCCATGTGGGTGTCCGGGATCATGCAGGGCCTGATGTGGCGGGCGGTCAACGACGACGGCACCCTCACCTACAACTTCATCCAGGAGCTCTCCGAACGCCAGCCTTTCTACGTGGTGCGGTTGCTGGGCGGCATCATTTTTCTCGCCGGCACGCTGCTGATGGCGGTGAACGTGTGGCGCACGGTGCGCGGCCACCACGATGACAACGGCGACCTTAATGTGCTCCGGGAGGCGGCGTAATCATGGCCAATCATCACGCGGTTATCGAAAAGAATATCGGTCTGATGATCGTTCTGATCCTGGTGGCGGTGAGCTTCGGCGGGCTGGCGGAAATCGTGCCGCTGTTCTGGCAGAAAGCCACCACCGCGCCGATCTCCACCCTGCGGCCCTACTCCGCCCTGGAAATGGCCGGCCGCGACGTCTACATACGTGAAGGCTGCCACGTCTGTCATACGCAGATGGTGCGGCCGCTGCGCGCGGAAACCGAACGTTTCGGTGACTACACCGTGGCCGGCGAAGACGTCTGGGAGCACCCCTTCCTGTGGGGGTCGAAACGCACCGGGCCCGATTTGGACCGGGTCGGTTTGCGGCCGATTACCGAACAATGGCACCGCGAGCATCTGCGCGATCCTCGCGCGCTGGTGCCCGAGTCCAACATGCCCGCCTACCCCTGGCTGCGGCACACCTCCGTCGACTGGTCGACCATGGCGCGCACGCTGACGGTGTTCCAGCGCCAGTTCGGCGTGCCTTACAGCGACCAGGACATCGAAGCGCAGATGGCCAAGGTCAATGGCGAATGGGCGGAGGCCACGGAGGAAGACGCGCTGGTGGCCTACCTGCTGTCTCTCGGCGAGGCACGGCGGGAGCAACGCCCATGAACTACCACGCCGTAATCACCGTGATCTTCTTTGTCGCTTTTATCGCTCTGGTCGCCTGGGTATACCGGCCCGGTCGCAAACGCGACTACCAGAAACTCGGGGAGATCCCCCTTCGCAGTGACGATAACGAACGCCAGGACCCGCGAGGAGACCGCCCATGAGCGACTTCTGGAGCTTTTACATCATCGCCATCGTGGTACTCAATCTGGTCGGCTGCGCGGTGCTGTTGTTCGCCAATCTGCGCATGACGCCGGAAGAAGCCCGTAGCGAGACCACCGGACACAGCTTCGACGGCATCCAGGAGCGAAATCAGCCGTTACCCCGCTGGTGGCTCCATCTGTTCGTGCTGACGCTGCTGTTTTCGGTGGTGTATCTGGTGCTCTACCCGGGCCTGGGCCGTTTCGGCGGGCTGCTCAACTGGAGCAGCGTGGAGCAGTGGCAGGAGGAAGTGGCTTGGGTGGAAAAACAGACCGCGCCGCTGTTCGAGCAGTTCGCCAAGGTGCCCATCGAGGAATTACACGCCTACCCCGAAACCCGTGACGTGGGCGGCCGCCTTTTCGCCAACAACTGCGCGTTGTGTCACGGCTCGGACGCCCGTGGCGCCAAGGGTTATCCGAACCTGACCGACGACGACTGGCTTTATGGCGGCAGCGCCGATGCCATCCTCGGCAGCATCCGCGACGGCCGCCACGGCCAGATGCCGCCGATGGCCGCCGCCGTCGGCGGCACCGACCAGGCGGTGCGCGACATGGCCTTGTACGTACAGAGCCTGAGCCGTCCGTCGATGACCGAGCAGCCCGAGGTCGCCGCATCGGTGGCCCGCGCCGAGCCGCGTTTCGCGGTATGCGCCGCCTGCCACGGCCGGGACGCGCGCGGCAACCAGGCCCTGGGCGCGCCCAATCTGACCGACGGCATCTGGCTGCACGGGGCAAGGCTTGAGGACATCGAAACGACCATTCGGGAAGGCCGCGCCGGGCGGATGCCGTCCCATGATTCGGTACTCACCGAAGAACGCCTGCATGTGTTGGCCGCCTATGTCTACGGACTGTCACGACAATGAATTCAGGACGCATCCCCAGCCGGGATCTCAGCCCCGACGGCGGCTCAGGGCTGTACGCCAAGCGCCGGCGCATTCAGATCAAGGATGTGAAAGGCCACTATCAACGCCTGCGCGATACCAGCGTGCGCCTGGTGGTGGCTTTGTACCTGGTGTTGCCCTGGCTGACCTGGAACGACCGGCAGGCGATTCTGTTCGACCTGCCGGAACGTCGCTTTCATATCTTCGGCCTGACCTTCTGGCCGCAGGATTTTCTGTTTCTGGCCTGGGCGTTGATCCTTTCCGCGCTGGTGCTGTTTTTCGTCACCGTGTTCGCCGGCCGGGTGTACTGCGGGTACGTGTGCCCACAGACCGCCTGGACCCGCTGGTTCATGGCCATCGAGCAATTTTTCGAAGGCGACCGCCATCAGCGCCTCAAACTGGACAAGGCGCCGCTGCGCCCGGGCAAGATCGCCCGCCGGCTGGGCAAACACGGGCTGTGGCTGCTGCTGGCGCTGGCCACCGGCCTGACCTTCGTGGGCTATTTCTCTCCGATCCGCGAACTGGTGCCGGACTTCTTCACCGGCCAGGTGGGCGGTTGGGCGCTGTTCTGGATCGGTTTCTTCACCCTGGCCACCTACGGCAACGCCGGCTTCATGCGTGAGCAGGTGTGCCTCTATATGTGTCCCTACGCCCGCTTCCAGAGCGTGATGTTCGACCGGGACACCCTGATCGTCAGCTACGACCGGGCCCGGGGCGAGCCACGCCGGCGTGGTGCCCGCAAGCAGGCGGAGGAACCCGCCGGGGACTGCGTGGACTGTGGCCTGTGCGTGCAGGTGTGCCCCACCGGCATCGACATCCGCGACGGCCTGCAATACGAGTGTGTCACCTGCGCCGCCTGCATCGATGCCTGCGACCAGGTGATGGCGCGGATCGACCGGCCCAAGGGGCTGATCCGCTACACCACCGAGAACGCTCTCAATGGCCGCCAGACCCATCGGCTGCGCCCGCGACTGCTGGGCTACGGCGCCGTGATCCTGGTGCTCGTGGGCCTGTTCACCGGCAGCCTGATGACCCGGGTGCCCCTGCAGGTGGACGTGCTGCGCGACCGTAACCAGCTGTACCGGGTCACCGGTAACGGCACCATCGAGAACAGCTACCGCCTGGAGATCCTCAACAAGGATCAGAGCCCGCACCGCTATGTGCTGACCCTGGAAGGGCCGCAAGGACTGACCCTGGTGAACGGCCCGCGCCACTTCAGCCTGGTGGCCGGCGAGCACCGCAGCCTGCCGG
>Ga0310345_10002319_pt1 | contig 19500 bp, 21 predicted proteins | sample HC15DNA20500_MG_FD_204667 | JGI IMG/M metagenome (GOLD analysis project Ga0310345, IMG submission 204667) | Marine microbial communities from station ALOHA, North Pacific Subtropical Gyre - HC15-DNA-20-500_MG | ecosystem: Environmental > Aquatic > Marine > Oceanic | place: Pacific Ocean: North...
CCCGCACAGCGTGCGCCCCTCTGCGACTCTGCGCCTCTGCGAGAAACCCAACCCGAGACGTCGACGCTCGCAGACCCGCCCAGCACAGCCCGGCGAGCCTCCACCCCGCCGCCACCCACCCCCTTTGCGGCTTTGCGGCTTTGCGAGAGTAATTGTCGTCCCCCGAGCCTACCGCTTCGAACGCCCCGCATACGACTGGGCTCTCGCCAAGCCGCCAAGCCCGCAAAGGGACGAGCAGGCAGCGGGACGGCGACTCGCCGCCCCGTCCATCACCGCCGCAGCACGCCCAGCGAGCGGCCGCTCCCGCACAGCGTGCGCCCCTCTGCGACTCTGCGCCTCTGCGAGAAACCCAACCCGAGACGTCGACACTCGCAGCCCCGCCCAGCGACCGCCACAGCCCGGCGAGCCTCCACCCCGCCGCCACCCAACCCCTTTGCGGCTTTGCGGCTTTGCGAGAGTAATTGTCGTCCCCCGAGTCTACCGCCCCGAACGAGCGTCGACACTCGCAGACCCGCCCAGCGACCGCCACAGCCTGGCGTGCCTCCACCCCGCCGCCACCCAACCCCTTTGCGACTTTGCGTCTTTGCGAGAGTAATTGTCGCCTTCCGAGCCTACCGCGACGAAGAGGCCTCCAAGACGATCCGATCGAAGACGTGGCCTTCGGCGTCGACCGCACGAAGGACGAGGCGGTCGGGATCGACGCGGAGGTGCACGAAGTGGAGCACCGACTCGGCGAAGGCCGTGAAGTCGCTCTCGCCGACCGGACGGGTGGAGTGGCCGCCGCCGCCGCTGACCACGTAGGTCACGCCGCCTTGCGGCCGGACGCGCTCGTAGTGGTGATCGTGCCCCGAGAGCATCAGGTCCGCGCCGTGGCGGGAGAGGACCGCGGCGAAGGCGCGGCGCACGCGGAGGCTCGAGCCGTGCGCGCCGGAGGCGAAGGGCGGGTGATGGCCGACCGCGAGCTTCCAGGGGCGATCGCTCGCGTCGAGGTCGCGCGCGAGCCACTCGGCCTGCGCAGCGAGGTCGCCCCCCGTGTCGAGCAGCGCGACGTGAAGGGGGCCGTAGTCGAAGCTGCGGGGCACCGGGCCGAAGGTGTCGAAGAACGGTCGGCCTCCGTCGACCTTGCGGTCGTGGTTGCCGGGCACCGCGGCGACGAGCGCCCGCCGGGTGAGGGCCGCGAAGGGCCGGAAGAACTGCGCGTCGTACGCCTCCTCGGTGCCGCGGTAGTAGGCGATGTCGCCGGTGTGGAGCACGAGGTCGGCCGCGTGGCGTGAGAGCGCCCGGGCCATCGCCGCCTGGTCGGGGTGCGAGCCGCCGGAGTCGCCGAAGACCACGACGTCCACCGGCCCGTCGGGTCGCGGGGTGCGGAACGAGACCGTCGGTCCCTGCGCGGTCCCGACCGTGACCGCGTAGCAGAGGCGCGCCCCGGGCTCGAACCCTCGCAGGCGCGCCTCGTCGCCGCGCGCGCGGAAGCGCCGGGCCTCGAAGCGCTCGGGCGACCAGACCTCCACCCAAGCGGCGTCGGCGTCGGCGCGCCAGGCGAGGGTCGCCGCGTCGGGCGCGAGCGCGACGAGACGCGGCGGCCGGGAGAAGCGCGCGTCTCCCTCGCTCGCCGCGCACCACGGCGTGAAGCGCGGAGCCACGTCGTCGAGCGGGGCCCGAGCCGCGCGCGCGCCGTGCAGGTGCGGGAGGCAGGCGGCGAGCCCGAGCGCCGCGAGCGCGATCCCGCCGACGCCCGCGATCGCGTCTCGATGCACGGTCAAGACGGCGGGCTCCCGATGAAGAAGGCGACGCGCCCCTCGCGCACGGTCGCGCCTCGGACGAGCGGGTCGGTGCCGAAGCCGACGATCAACCCCACCCGGTGCGCGTCGTCGGCGAGGGTGTCGATCGACATCGAGACGCTCAGGCGCTGACGGTCGAGCCCGAAGCCCTCGAACGCCGGCCCGAACACGTTGCCGAGCTCGGCGTGGAGCGCGGCGTCGGCCCACTCCGAGATGCCCCAGCGGTAGCGCAGATGGAGCACGGCCGCGGTCTCGCCGCGGAGCCGGCCGGCGAGGAGGCCGGCGAGACGCCCGGGCTGGCCGCCGAGCGCGGGCAGCGCGACGAACGGCGTCTCGCCTCCGGTCGGCGCGAGCGCGGTCACCCAGCCCCCGAGGGTCAGGTCGTGCTCCGGCGCGAGGCGCGCGGTGGCCTCCGACGTGGCGTCGACCCGCAGCCAGCGCGCGCCTCCGTCGAGATCGGCGCCCTGGGTGAGGCCCAGCTCGATGGCGCCGCCCGGCCGCGCCGCCGCGTCGGGCCCGCGATCGTCGAGCCGCGCGACGAAGCGCGCCTCGAGCAGGGTGACGCCGCGCACGAACCCCTCGGGGCTGGCGCGCTGCGCGGTCAACGAGGGCTCACCGCCCCAGGCCACGCCCTCGAACCCGTGGCGAGCGATGGCGAGCTCGGTGCGCAGCCGGCTCGCCCGCCAGGGCCTCGACTCCAGCGCGAGCGCGCCGCCGCCGCGATGATGTCGATAGCGGGATCGGGCGTCGGCCGGCGCGTCCCAGCCGAGGCCGTGGAAGATCCGGTCGGCGCGCGAGGCGCCGAAGCCCCGGCCGAGCACCGAGAGCCGCGGCGCCACGTCGAGCTGGATCGAGAGCGCGCCCTCCAGCCGCCGGTCGTCCCAGTGCTGAAAGGTCCCGCGCAGGAGCCAGGGCGCGGCGCGCAGGGTCGCGTAGGCGCCGATCGCCGGGGTGCGCTCGGTCTCGAGCTGCAGCACGGGCAGCACCTCGAAGGGCGGCGGGGCCGGCTCGGCCGCGTCCATCGAGCTGGGCGGCGGGCCGAGCGGCGCGAGCATGGCCTCCGAGATCAGGTGCCCGGCGCGGATCGCGCCCCAGAACGGAGCGAGCAGGGCGCGGGGCACCGCCAGCGCGGCGTCCTCCGCGGTGTGGTCCGGCGGCGGCCGTCCGTCGTACGCCTCGCGGGTGGTGCGCAGCTGCGCGGCGGCGGGCGAGGTGGCCGAGGAGGTGAAGAGCAGGACCGCGAGGACGGGGAGCGCGCGGCTCACGGGAACGCCTCGCCCTCGGGCCGCTCGAGGCCGACCACCCGCCCGTCGCGGAGATGCACCCGCGCCGGCCCGGGCACGCCGCGCACGCGCACGTCGACCACGGCGTAGCCCTCCGTGGGCACGCCGCGCACGCACACCCGCTCGCCGGTCCGGGAGACGGCGAGGCCGCGCGAGGAGGGGAACCGGAGCCGCCCGAAGTCCTCGCGGGCCCGAGCGAGGACGAGCCCGGCGCGGACGGCGACGTCGTCGAGACAGAGCGCGTCCCCCAGGGCGCGCGGCGAGGTGAGCGGAGAGCGCCCGCTCAGGTGGCGGGTGAGGATCGCGTCACGGCGCGTCCGCAGCGCGGCCACGAGGAGCCCGGCGGTCGAAGGGTCGGCGAAGCGCGCGGCGCGGACCGCCTCCTCGAGGTGCGCGTCCGTCAGCGTCGCGAGCCGGCGCGCCGCCCAGGCGGCGTCGGTGGCGTCGGCGCGGGCGAAGGGCCCCGGGTCGTAGTGCGACCGCCACCCGTCCGGGTCGAAGGGCTCGGTCGCGAAGTCGCCGAGGATCGGGTGCGCCTCGCGCGCGACGAACCAGGGGCGCGGCAACAGACCGAGGGTGAGCACGTCCTCCGCCGTGGCGGTCGGGTCCATCCAGGAGGTGCGTCCCATGCGTGCGCGGCGCCGCTCGGAGGGCGCGCCGGCTCCGAACGCGTCGCCGAAGTCGATGAGCAGGTGCTCCACGTGGCCGCGCTCGGCGCCCCGCCAGACCATCAACGTGTTGTGCTCGCGCGCGTCGAGGTGATCGATCCAGGCGAAGAACCAGCGCAGCGCGCGCAGCTCCCGGCGGCGCTCGTGGGGCACGCGGTCGTTCGGGTCCGACGGCCAGACGCCCTCGTAGCGCCAGGGCCCGAGCGGCTCGCCATCCACCAGCGCGCTCAGGCTCGCGCGCCGCCCCCTCGCGTCCGGGGTGGCCGCCGCGATCACCGCCTCGACCTCGGCCCGCAGCCGCGGCGGGAACCGGAGATCGTCGACCGCGAAGAAGACGACCTGGTTGCAGGGCACGTGATAGCCGAGCGCGTGCATCAGCGCCGCGCCCACCGCGTCCGCGGCGGTCGAGCGCTCCGGCGTCCCGGCTCCGTCGGTCTTGAGCAGGTGGCGCCGCCCCCGTGCGTCCTCGATGAACAGGCCGGGCTGCACGCCGTCGGTCTTCGGCTCGAGCACACGCCAGGGCCGCGGCGGAGCGAGCTGGGACGGCGCGCAGGCCCCACGCGACATCTCCGCCGCGGGGACGCGCCGGGCCTCGAACCAGCTCGAGTCCGGCACCTCGTCGAGCGCGTTGACGTTCACCGCCTGCCGGCCGCCCTCGAGCGACAGCGCGCGCAGCGCCGGGCGGAAGAACACGCCCTCGCCCGCGTCCCACACCGCCGTCGATCGCCGCGGGGCGGGGCGCGGGCCGAACGGCGTGCGATCGTCGTCCTCCCGGACGATCGGCGCGTCGGGGAACGGCCGCAGCGCCGCCCCGCATCCTGCGAGGAGCAGCGAGACGATCAGAAACCGCGATCCACGAGCGCGCACGCGGGCACGGAATGCAGCCGGCGTTCCGGGCGGTTCGCGGCCGCTCTCGCCGATCCGCCGTGACGTCTCGCCACGCCCGTGGGCGACTGACACGGGCGATGCGCCGCGCCGCGTGACGCCACGCCCGCCGACCGGCTACCATGGAGGTCTTCCGATGGCTTCAAGCACCGACGAGGCCGCGCTCCAGTCCCTCGGGCCGCAGCTCCCCTTCACCATGGGGCGCTTCACGCTCTGCAAGGAGATCGGCGCGGGCGGCATGGCGACCGTCTACCTCGGCAAGATGCGCCTCGCGGCGGGGCTCGACCGGCTCGTCGCCCTGAAGACGATCCACGGCCACCTCGCGAAGGAGCAGACCTTCGTCGACATGTTCCTCGACGAGGCCAAGATCGCCTCGCACATCAGCCACCCCAACGTCTGCTCGGTCTACGACTTCGGCGCGGTGGGCGGCATCTACTACATGGCGATGGAGTACCTCTCGGGGGTGCCGCTCTTCGACTTCGTCAACGCCATCGCCGAGTCGGACAACGAGGACCTGAAGGAGGCGCTCCCGTTCATCGCCGCGCGCGTGATCGCCGACGCCTGCGAGGGGCTGCACGCGGCCCACACCCTGACCGGCCAGGACGGCGCGAAGCTGCAGGTCGTGCACCGCGACGTCTCGCCGCAGAACCTCTTCGTCACCTACGACGGCGCGACCAAGGTGGTCGACTTCGGCTGCGCCAAGGCGCTCGAGCGGGTCACCCAGACCAACACCGGGGTGATGAAGGGCAAGGTGTCCTACGCCGCGCCCGAGCAGCTGCAGGGCGAGGATCTCGACGCGCGGGTCGACGTGTTCGCGCTCGGCGTGTGCCTCTGGGAGTGCCTGACGCTCCAGCAGCTCTTCCGCCGCGACACCGCGATCAAGACCGCGATGGCGGTGCTGGAAGAGGAGGTCCCGCGCGCGACGACCAAGGCGGCGTGGGTGCCGGAGCAGCTCGCGGACATCGCCGAGAAGGCGCTGCAGCGAAACCCGGACGATCGCTTCCAGTCGGCGCGCGCGATGGGCAAGGCGCTGCGCGGATTCATCGCCCGCTCGGGCGCCGCCTTCGAGGCCGCCGAGATCGCGGAGTGGATGCGCTTCCTCTTCAACGACCGCCGCAAGCGCGACCTGAAGCGCCTCGGCGAGGTCGAGGGCGTGGACGCCTCCGCGGTCGCGCCGCTCCCGTCGGTGGCCGAGCGGGCGCCGGACGACGACAAGGCCGCCCTCGCCGACGCGCCGACCAAGCTCGCCAAGACGACGTCCAGCGCCTCGAAGCAGCACACCTTCAAGCTCGACGAGGACGGCGACGACGAGCCGGTCGTGATCCCGACCCGCACGGGCAAGTGGGTGTGGACGGCGCTGATCCTGCTCGCGCTCGCCGGCGGCGCGGCCTTCGGCTACTGGCGCTACCAGCCCCAGGTGAACGCGTGGCTCGGCATCCAGGCCGCGCCCGAGCGGGAGGCCGCGCCCGAGCAGGAGGCCGCGCCTGAGCCCGAGGAGGAGCTCGCCGTCGCCATCGAGACCACACCCGACGAGGCGGTGAGCGACGAGGCTCGCGCCGCGCACGAGGCCCTCGAGGAGACCGTCGGCGAGGAGGCCGCGACCGAAGAGGGCGCGGAGGAGCTCGAAGCGGCGGCCGAAGAGCCGGAGCCCGAAGCCGCGCCGCCCTCCGAATCGGCGGCACAGGCCGCGCCGACGCCGAGCCGCCGGAGCGCGCCGCGCCGATCGAGCTCGAGGCGGGAGCCCCCCCCGCCCGCCACGCCCACGCCGTCATCCGGCGAGGAGCGCGCCCCGGTCCGCCCCTCGACCACCCTCGACTTCTCGCAGGGGCCGGTCCTGATCCGCACGTCGGGCGGCTGGGCGACGGTGACGCACGGCGGCCGGGAGCTCGGGCGCACCCCGCTCCGGGTGCAGCTCCCCGTCGGTCGTCAGCAGCTCCGCCTCCTCCCCAACGGCCGCGAGCCGGGGCGCACGGTGACGGTGACCGTGGAGTGGGGATCGCTCACCACCGTGAACGTCACCCTCCCCGGCGGCACCGAGGGGTGGGACAACCCGTACTGATGTCGCGCGCGCTGCTGCTCACCCTGCTCCTGCTCGGATGCGAGGCCCACCCGATCCCGGGCGCGGACGCCGGCGACGGCGCCGTCCAGACCGACGCGGGCCTCCCCGACGCGGGCCCCGCTGATTCCGGTCCGACCGACGCGGGCCCGACCGACGCGGGTCCGACCGACGCGGGCCCCGTCGACGCCGGCCCCGGCGACGCCGGCCCGCCGCCCCCGCCTCCGCCGGCGAGCGTCTTCTTCGTCGGCAACTCCTTCACCTTCGGCGGGCCGGTGCCGACGCTGGTCGAGGATTTGGCGGTCTACGCCGGCTTCCCGCCGCCCAACGTCGAGTACCGCGCCATCGGCGGCCAGACCCTCGAGGGCCACCGCGCCGACGGCGACCCGGACGGCGCGCCGGCCCGCGTCGCCGAGGGCTGGGACGCGGTGGTGCTGCAGGAGCACAGCGTGCGGCCCACCGACTCCGTCGGCCCCGCGGCCCGCTTCTACGAGGACGCGACCTGGTTCTACGACCTCGCGAAGACCGCCAACCCGGCGGCGGAGATCGTGCTCTACGAGACCTGGGCGCGGCGCTTCAACCACTCGATCTATCCGGACCCGTTCACCGATCCGGCCGACATGCAGGCGCAGCTCCGCTACCACTACTACTACGCGGCCGAGGAGCACGTGCCGGCGAATCGCGCGAGCGACGCGCCGCTGTCGATCCGGGTGGCGCCCGCCGGGGACGCCTGGGAGCTGCAGCTCGCGGGCGGCGAGCCGCCGAAGCTCCACGGGAGCGACGACTACCACGCGGGCCCGGCGGGGCAGTATCTCAACGCGCTCGTGCTCTACTCCACCCTGTTCCGGCGACGCGCGGACGGCCTCGTCCCCCTGCGGGGCCTGGACGCGGCGACCGCGGCCGCCCTCCAGCGCGCGGCCGACGACGTGACCGGCGAGGAGGGCTTCGGCGTGCTCGGCCCCAGCCCGCTCCTGCCCGTCTCCGCCGGCGACGCGATCGCGATCGACGTGGGCCCGCTCCCAGCGAGCGGCTGGACGGCGCTGACCGCCAGCGCGCTCACCGCCCCCGACGTCGCGACGGAGTCCGGCGCCGCGACCCGCGCGCACGTGACGAGCTGGGGCTTCTCGGGCACGCAGGAGGGCGGGGCCGCGGACAACGTGCTCGGATGGCCCGGCGACGTGAGCCGCGACACCCTCTGGGTCGGCTCCTTCGACGGACACGCGGCCGCCCTCGAGATGGAGGCGCGCCTGGTCGTCCGCGGCCTGCCCGACGGCGCCTACCGCCTCGAGCTGTTCGCCTCCCGCGACGGCGACGACTCCGGCCGCGGCCGCCTCACCCGCTACCGGGTGGGGGACCGCTTCGTCGACCTCGAGGTCTCGGACAACCGCGGCACCGTCGCCCGCCTCGAGGACGTGCGCCCCGACGCGCGCGGCGAGATCGTGCTCCGCGTGGGCGTCAGCCCCGAAGGCGGCGCGCGCTTCGCCTACGCCGGCGCCCTCCGCGTCGTGCGCACCGGCGAGTAGGCTGCACGACCTGCGAAGCGGGCTGCACGCTCCGGGGCGCGAGGAGGCCGCGCGAGTCGACACGCCGGGCGTGGGCACGAGGGGTGCAACTCGCCCGCGGCATGCTCCGACCGCCGACCTTCGCCCAGCGCGTCTGGCTGAGGCTCCTGCACCGCCTCGGCCGCGCCCTGATACGCGCCGTCTACCGGCTCCGGACGGAGGGCTTCGACCGCCTACCGCCCGGCGCCGCCGTGCTGGTGAGCAACCACGTCTCCTTCATCGACTTCCTCTTCGTGGGCGCCGCGCTCCCCGAGGTGCCTCGCTACGTCATGCACCACCATCACTGGCGCTACGCTCCGCTGCGCTGGTTCTTCCGCTCGGCGCGCGTGATCGCGATCGCGCCCCGCAAGGAGGATCCGGCCATGCTCGAGCGCGCGATGGAGGCGATCGACGCGGCCCTGGCACGCGGGGAGAAGGTGCTGCTCTGGCCCGAAGGCGCGATGACCCCCGACGGCGAGGTCGGCCCGTTTCGCCCCGGAGTGGAGCGCATCGTCGCGCGGCGGCCGGTGCCGGTCGTGCCGATCGCGATCCGCGGCGCGTGGCGGAGCGCGCTCAGCCGCAACGGAGGCGAGCCGCTGACCAAGCTCCCGCGGCACCTCCGGCTCCCGATCGAGCTCGCCCTGGATCCTCCCGTGCCGCCGGAGCGGGTCGAGTCCAGCCGCCTGCGCGCCCGCGTCGCCATCCTCCGCGGCGCGACGCGGTGAACGCTCGCGCACGTTCTGCGTCGACGGCGGACGCTTGCTCGCCGCGAGGGCGTGCGCACCTGCCGCTCATGGCGCGGTACGTCGACGAGATCATGAACCCGGAGCTGTTCGTCCTGCGCCCGCAGGACACGGTGGGCACCGCGATGCTCGGCATCCTCTCGCTCGGCGTCACCGCCGCGCCGGTGGTGGACGTGGAGCGGCGCCCGCTCGGCGTGGTCTCCCTGCGCGATCTGGTGAGCGCTACCGGCGGACCCACGGTCGGGGACCGCATGAGCCGGCCCGCGATCACGATCCAGCGAGGCGCCGAGATCCGGGACGCGGGGCGCGAGATCGCGGAGTACGACGTGCACCGCCTGATCGCGGTGGACGAAGCGGGGCGCGCGGTCGGGGTCGTCTCCAGCCTCGACGTGGTGCGCGCGCTCCTCGAGCTGCCCGTGACCCACCCCGCCGCCTTCCCGCACCAGGACGCGGCCGGCGTCTCCTGGTCGGACCCGTTCGTGCTCGACGCCGATCACGTCCCGATCGCGCCCGAGGGGCCGGGCCTCCTCGTGCTGATGCACGACGAGCTCCACCGACCGGTGATGCCCCTCTGGGCCGAGGCCAGCGAGGACGTCCGGGCCCGGCTCGGCGAGCTGGTCGAGGCGCCGCACCTGCAAGACGTGTGGCTGCGCCGGATCCTCGAGCACGACGTCCCGCACCTCCGCGTGCGCGTCGCCTCGGTGCTCGACCCCGGCCTGCGCGGCGCGTCCCTGGACCACGCCCGCACCCAGATCGCCGCCTCGCGACGCCCGGGGTGAGCGCTACGCGTAGATCGGAGTCACCCCGTAGGCGGCACGCACCTCGTCGAGCGGCCGGCCGAGGTGATCCTCCCAGCGCACCGCGAGCAGCGGCGCCGCCTCGACGCCCACGCGGTGAGCGCGCGCCACGTCTCGCCGGAGCACCTCCCAGCGGCCCTCCAGCACCATGTGCTTGAGCGCGCCCAGGGCCACGATCGCCACCGACGCGGGCAGCCCGGTCTGGGCGAGCGAGAAGGCGTGCACCAGCACCTCCTCGTGCCCGCGGGTGCCGACGCCGATCAGCACGTGCCACAGATCGTGGCTCTGCCGGATGCGGTGCATCAGGTAGGCGCACCGAGGGTCGTCGGTGTACGGCGTCGGCTGCTTGGTCAGCTTCGGGTCGAGGCCGTGGTCGTCGAGAAACCGGACCCACTCGCGCCCCAGCGTCCCGTCGGGGTACGCGCGCAGCGGCCCGAGCGGCACGTCCGCCAGGTGCGGCCGATCGGCGAGCAGCGCCCGGCCCTCCTCGGTCTCGAAGACCCCGCGGTCGACCAGGTGGCGGAGCTGCGTCTGCGCCGTGATCTCCTCGACGGTGATGATGTCGAGGGTCTGATTCGAGTCCGCCAGCACCCTCGCGGTGCACGCGAGCACCGTGCGCGCCCGCTCGCGATCGAGGGGCGTCCAGTGCAGCCGGACCGGGCGCGTCAGCTCCGGCATCGCTACCCGAAGAGGCCGCCGAGGAGGTTCTTCCCGGCCACCTTCACGAGGTCGTCGGCGATGGAGCCGTCGTCGTCCCGGTCGAGCAGCCCACCGAGGAGATCGCCGGCCCCCGACGGCTCGAGCCCCGCGCGCTCGCGCCCCAGGAGCTCGCCGAGGCCGCCGGCGTCGAGCCCCTGCCCTCGCTTGGCCTTCCCGAGCGCCGCCATCACGAGCGGCGCGAGCAGCGAGAGCACGTGCGCCGCCTTCGACGCGTCGAGCCCGCTCGCCTGGGCGATGCCGCGCTCGACCGCGCCGCGCTTGTCCCCGAGCACGTGGCTCAGGATGCCGTCCCCGTTGGTCGTGCGCGCGCTCCCCGGCCCGGGCGCGGCGCCGAGCATCGAGCCGGCCATCTCGAGCAGGCCCCCGACGCCGGTCTGCGGGCCCGCCCCCGACAGCAGCCCGCCGAGCCCGTCGAGCAGCGCTCCGTCGTGATCCCGGTCGAGCGCGCCCGCGAGCGCCTGCGCGCCTCCGGGGCTCCCCGCGTTGCGCGCCAGCGCGCCGACGAGCGCCGGCAGCGCCGCGCCGACCGCCCGCTGCGTCTGCTCCGGCGTCGCCCCCACCTGCGTCGAGATCGAGCCCAGCTGCCCGGAGAGCGCGCCCCCCAGGAGATTCATCAGATCGCTCATCGTGTCCTCCCTCCCGGCTACAGGGGTACCCCCTCCGCCGCGCCCACACAACGGGAGGCGGGTATGCTCGCGAGGTATGGGCCTCCGGTTCGATCGCGCGCTCGGCGCGCTGCTCGGGACGCTCCTCGGCGACGCGATCGGGCGGCCCTTCGAGGGGGCGAGCCCCGGACCCTCGCTGGAGCGACAGCTCGAGCGCAGGCTCGAGGCGCCGCGGGCGCTGTCCTACTCGGACGACGGCGAGATGACGCTCGCGCTGGGCGACGCGATCCGCCGGACGGGGCGCGTCGACGCCGACGCGATCCTCGACGCGATGGCCCGCCGACACGAGCCGGCGCGCGGCTACGGCAAAGGCGCCCGCGCCGCCTTCCGCGCCTGGCAACGTGGATTGTCGCGCGAGGAGGCCGTGCGCGTCACCTGGGCGGAGGGGTCTCGGGGCAACGGCGCGGCGGTCCGGGTCGCGCCGGTCGCCCTCTTCGAGGACACCGAAGACGCGGTCATCGCCGCCGCCCGGGAGAGCGCCGGGGCGACCCACGCGCACGAGGAGGCGAAGGCGGCGGCCGCGGTCGTCGCCCTCGCCATCTTCCGGGCCACCCGAGACCACCCGACGCTCTTCGAAGACGCGCCGCCCGAGCGCCCGGGTCCTCCGTCGGTCTTCGCCGTCGAGTCCGTGCGCGCCGCCGCGTGGGCCGTGACCGGCGCCAAGAGCGCGGCGTCCGCGATCACCCGCGCCATCCTTCTCGGCGGCGACACCGACTCGGTGGGCGCGATCAGCGGCGCGGTCGCCGGCGCCCGCTTCGGCGCCTCCACCCTCCCCGACGCCTGGCTCACCGCCCTCGAGCCCGGCGCCCGCCGCGAGGCGACCGAGCTCGCCAGCTGGCTCGTCACGCCGGCCGCGCCGCGCCCGTGACGATTCGACCGCCGGACGCGCGTCCCCGGGCTCTGCGGCGACATGCACGACCCCACCGCGGGACCTCTACAGTCGCACGCGGTCCTGATACCCTGCGGGCATGACCCGCCCCGTGGTCTGGCTCCTCGCCGCGTCGATCGCCGCCGCCCTCTCCCTGGCCGGCGGCATGACCCTGCAGAGCTCGGCCTCCGCGCACGGCGGCGGCCTCAACCGCTGCGGCTGCCACCACGACCGTCGCACCGGTCGCTGCCATTGCCACCGCGACCGAGGCTGCGGCTGCGAGTGTCAGCCGTCGAGCTGCGAGTGACCCCGGAGCGAGCGTTGCGAGCGGCCGCCACCCCCGAGGATCGCCTCGGGGCGCTCGAGACGTTCGCCCGCCAGAGCCTGGGGCTCGCGCCGCGCGGCTGGGCTCCGGCCGAAGTGGAGGCAGCTCGTCGTCGCCTCGACGTCCGCCTCTCTCCGCCGGTGACGCGCTGGATGACGCGCCTCGCCGACACCTTCGGGTTCGCTCACGGGCAGAACCACGCGCGCTCGCCTCGAGCCTGGACGCTCGGCGAACGAGGCCTCGTCTTCCTCGACGAGTGTCAGGACAACTGGCGGCTCGAGTTCGAGCTCGAGGGCGCGGACCCCGCCGTCCACGCGACGGGGGAGCAGGCCGGGCTCGTGGCGCGCTCCTTCTCTGCGTTCGCGGTCCAGCACGCGATCTTCGAGGCCGTCATGACCGCGGATCGTGGCGCGGCGAACGGGCCAGCTGCAGAGGGCGCACGCGACTGGCTCCGGGCCAACTTCGGGCCGCCCCTCGGCGAGCCCCTCCTCGCGGCCGGCCCGGGCCCCCTCGACGTCCACGTGAGCCCCTCCGGCCTCGCGCTCTTCCAGTCGGGGAGCCAGGCCCCGTGGATCTTCCTCGCCCGCGTCCCCTCCGAGCTCGCGCGGCGCGCGCCGGTCCTCGAGTGGGTCCTCGAGCCCGAGGACCTGCAGCGATGAGGCCGCGGCTGCGAGAGATCCCCGAGCTGCGCGTGCTCGCGTGGGGCCTCGGCGCAGCCGGGGTGGCGTTCGCGAGCGTGGTGGTGGCGACCGGGGTGCTCACGGCGCTGCCGATCGACCGGCGCACCACGCAGGGGATCGCCGAGGCGATCACCTGCCCCGCGATGCTGCTCGCGCTGCTCGGCGGCCTGCTCGTCGTGTCGGCCGGGGTGATGGCGATGGCGCGGACGGGGCGGGCGCTGCGTCGGCGCGCCGCTCCCGACGAGACGCCGCCCTCCCGCGCGCCGCGGGGCCCGTACCGCTCCTCGGCGGAGGAGAGCCCCGGGCCCGATCCCATCGCGAGCGGGGACCGGCGGCTCGCGCTCCGGCTGGCAGTCCTCGGCGCGATCGGGCTCGCGATCGGCGTCGGTCTGATGGCGGCGCTGCCGGGCGCCCAGCCGTCCTGGGTGGGCCGCGCCGGGCAGCTGAGGGCGATCGCCGCCCTCCTCGCGGCGGCCGGCGCGCTGCTCGGCGTGGGCGCGGTCCTCCTGGCCTGGAGATCGCGACGCCGGTCGTAGGAGGCACGCAACCGCTCGCGCGACGGCGCGATGAGGCGGCCCATGATGACCGCCGAGCGACGGAGCGCCCACGCCTGCGACTGCTACTGCTGCGACTGGGAGCGCGAGCGCGCGCGGCTGAGACGCGCCGGCCTCGGGCCGTGGCCGAACCGCCCGATCTACACCTCGGAGATGCGTCTCGCGTGCGGCGCGTTCCGGCAGCTCGGCCCGGTGCAGACCTTCTGCCGTCAGGAGCGCGACTGGTGGGACCGCCACGGCCCGCACGCGCTCCGGTGGATGCGAGAGCTGATCCACCTCGAGCTCGACGACGACCTCGCGCGCTCGAAGCACGGCGCCGAGCACCTCCTCGCCATCCCCTGCGACCGGTCTCGTGGCATCGTCTCCCCGCACCGCCCCCCGTTCTCCTGGGAGGCGCTCGACGCGCGCGAGATCTTCTTCGACGGCTACCTCGCGCTCGGCCTGCGCCCCGGGTGGAGCGCCTACCGCCTCGCCCAGGACGTCGGCGGCTTCGCGACCTACCTCGTCCGGGTCGGCCTCATCCCGCCCCGCGTCGGCGGCCCCCTCCTCGAGGACATCGAGCGCTGGGCCCCCAGCTGGGTGGCCCAGGTCGAGGGCGCGGTCGAGGGTGAGGTCGAGGTCTCGCGCGCGCGCGACGAGGAGTAGCGCTCCCTGGAGGACTCGAACCTCCGACCATCGGCTTAGAAGGCTAGCTTGAGTCGAGTGATTCCAAGGCGTTACGCGCGGCATGGTCCGCGGATGGTCCGCCCCAGGCGAGCTCCGTCAGTCCGATCGACCCCTGCGCGTCCGTCCAGGCATGACGCAGCACCGCGCCCGCCGCCGCCCTCTCACCCCCACCGCGATCCGCCTCCTCGAGGAGGTCGCGGCCGCCGGCGACGCCGGTCTCCGCCGCAGCATCGACCACCGCGAGCTCGTCGCCCTGGCCGAACTCGGCCACCTGGTCCGCGAGGAGCGCCGGGGACCGCCGCCGGCGAAGACGTGGGGCGGCCGGCGCGCGGAGGCCCGGTGGGGCGCGCCCGCCCGCTCCTCGGTCCTACTGCTCACCCTCGACGGTCGCCGGCGCCTCGACGCCATCCTCGTCGGCCGGCGCCGGCACGTCGCGGTCGTCGCGGGCGATGACTGACCTGCGCTCGCGCGCGATCGCTTCATAGGAGCGCCGGAGCATTGCCGCAGACGAGCGCAGCCGCTCCTCGGAGCGCGCGCGGAGGCGCGAGCACCGCGCTGACAGCTCCCGCAGCTCGTCCAACGGGGGTCCCACGGCACCAAGGTGTAGCACCAAGAACTGCGTCGCACGTCCCTGTTCTGGTACCCTGTCCAGGGTTTGGCCGAAGAAGACGCGAGGGCGACCGAGACTGATCATGATGATGACGCGGACTCCTGGGACGCGGTCCGCCAGCTTGCCCACGCCGCCCGAGAGGCCCGACAGCGTGGGGACTTCGCGCTCGCCACAGCACTCGAGAACGAGTGGTTCCGCCGGCGGGCCCGGCTCCTGCGCGCGGGAGAGTGAAACCCCCGGCCCAGGGGAAGCTCACGGCGGTGGGTTGGTTGCCGAGAGCATGGGCCGGGGAGGGCCACCGTACCATGACGCGGCCTCCGCACGGCCGGTTGCGCGCAACGTGCCTCTCGACCAGCCTACGGGCGTGGAGCTGACGAACGCCGATCTCCGCGCTCGCGCGTGGGCCGAGCTCGACCGCGTGTCGAGCCTGCAGGCGCCGGATCCGTACCGAGCGGTCATGCGCGCCCTGGCGGCCGGCGATCCCGGCGCGGGCGCCCACGCCGTCGACGAGCTCCGCGCGCGGCCTGGGCTCTGGCCTTCGCTCCGGAGCGCGCTCGAGGCGTGGATCGCCGGTGGCTAGGCACGCAACCACCACCGGGATCCGGCCGACACCCTGAGCATGCCTGCCATGTTGCCCAACTGGACCGATCTCTCCCTCGACCAGCGAGCGGGGGTCATCGTCGAGATGCGACGAAGGATGCGCGACCTTCACGATGAACTCGAGCGGGCTGTCACGGGCCTCGGTCGCGACCGCGAGCAGGTCGCGCGGCTGTTGCGCGCCTACACCGCCGCCGTGGCCGAGCTCGAGAGATCCGACGGACCGTAACGCAGCTCTCTACTTCTAGAGCGCCGGCGGCAACCGGCTGGGTGAAGCAGGCCCGAGCGCCAGACGGACCAGGGCGCCGCCGAGCTCCGGCGAGGTGCCGAACTCGACCCACCCGGAGTGGAGGTCGGCGCAAAGTCGAACCGAGAGGAGGCCCAGGCCGGTCCCCTTCTGCTTCGTGGTGAAGAACGGTTCGAGCAGCCGCTCCTTCGACTCCTCGGGGAACCCGGGGCCGTCGTCGTGCACTTCGAGCACCCTGGTCGCCCCCTCCTTTCGAAGTCGAACGAGGATGCGGCCGCCGGGATGAGCGTCGGCGGCGTTGATCGCTAGGTTCACGACGACCCGGTAAAGGAGGCGCGGGAAGCCGTCGATCAGCAACCCATCGGGCAGGTCACTCTCGACTTCGGCCGAGCGCACCGAGCGATGGCGGCGCGCCGCCTCGAGGGCCTCGCGCACGACCGCGACTGCGTCGAAGGTCTCCGCCTCGCCCATCCCCTCCGGCTCGCCCGCGTGCATCAGCGCCCGCGATAGCTCGGCCGCGCGCTGGAGCGCCTTCGACATGCGCTCGACCTGGTCCGGCTCGCCCGTGAGGTCATCGAGCTCCGTGAAGAGCGTCACGAGAACGTTGTTCAGGTCGTGCGCGACAGAGGCCGCCAGCACGGCGGCCGAGGAGCGGTGCAGGGCCTCCGCGAGTTCGACCTGGGCCCTGGCCCGCGCCGAGCGCTCGCGCACCAGACGCCGGAGGTCGGCCCGCACGATGACGAAGATGAGGCCCGCGGAGGCGAGCACGAAGACGATCCCCTTAGCCACCTCGACCCGCGTCTGCGTCTCAGGGTCGAGGCCGAGCGCCCCGAGGCCGAGGCTGGTCGCCAGAATCCAGCCGAGCGCCAGCGCCAGATAGATGAGCGCCGCTTTGACGGCGCGCCGCGAGACCAACCCCACGCGTCAAGTGTAGGAGCGCAACCCCCTACGAACAGAGGTTCAAAATGCCCGCAGAAGCGGATATTCTTCGCGCCCCCGCTACCCGTTCAGGGTCGCGGACAGCAGCGACGCGGCGCGAGATGCGACCTCGGCCTTCGCTAAGTCTGCCAAGCGTGCTCCGAGCGGCCGGGTGTTGAAGCGCTGGTAGGCGCGGCCGGCGTCCATCAGCGCCAGCTCGACCACGTTGCTGATCAGCGGGGCCGGGGAGCGGCCCTCGAAAGGGGTGAGCAGCACGTGACGGATCAGGTCCTGCTGCTCGCGTAGTCCGGCCTCCCAGGCCTCAGCGGCACCGGGGAGCCGGCTCTCGGCTTCGAATCGAGTGGGGATGGGGATCGCCAGCGCCTCGTCGAGGAGGGCGACGAGCTCCTCATACTGTCGGGAGCTGTCCATCCCCGACACGAACGGCGGAGCCTGAGAGACCTGAAGGGCATCTGCGGCGCCAGCGACGGCGCGACCTCCACGCCGAGCTCGAGCGCGCCGTCGACGGCCTCGGCGGCGACCGCGAGCGGACCGCGCGGCGGATGATCGCCTACGCCGCCGCAGTCGCCACACTGGAGGACCCCTAAGCGCTGGTCGACGGCAGCTGCTCGTCAGTCACGGCACCGATGATCAGCTCGGCCCGTGAGGCCGGAAGTGCGCCGAACTTCACCTTCCGGTTCAGATACGCGGGGTACTTCGAGGGCAGGTACTCCGCGTCGAGCCAGGTGCGGAAGGTGCCAAGCGCCTCGACGGGATAGACCCAGGCCTCCGGGGTCGCCGCAGACTGGGCGTAGGAGTCCGGGTATGTGTGAGGGTGCTTCTTCCGCGGGCCGAACACCTGGTCAAGCTCCTCTTTCTTCCAGTATGTGGACCACGCCTGGCCGACGCTGATGTCGGGCACCGTGTGCTGGTCCACCTTCAGGCCGGCTCGGATCGAAGTGAGCACGATGTGGGCGGTCTCCGAGAAGACGGAGAAGAAGCCCCGAGGCATGGGATTGAGCAGCAGCCGCTGGTGGTACGACGTGAAGGGATCTTCTGCGGAGGCGGTGGGGTCGTACCCGAGCGAGGTGTAGACGAACGCTCGCATGCCAGCTCGGGCCAGCAAGCGGAAGTTGTCCATCGCCTGGGAACTCCTCCGGTCGGCCTCCCATGCGTAGTACTCGAGGACCGCCATGCACACGGGCTCAGGAAACGCGTTGACCGTCTGCCCTGCGTGCTGAGTCTTGTAGTAGAGCGGGCCGCTGTAGCCCGTCTGACTCAGGAGCTTCCGAATCGCTCGGTCGCGCTTCTTCGTGGACCTCGCCGTGTACTCGCCAGCCCACTGATTAATCACGCTCGGAGCGACACCAGCGACCGCCGCGAGTCCACGACCCGTGAGGAATGAAGACCCGTCCTCGAGGACGCCCATTTCGACGCCGTCGAGGTTCGCAACGGCAACAACACCGAGATCCAGCTGAATCGCGCTCATCTAACCCCCGACCAACGATCTCGCGGCCACCCCATGAGACCGAAATCGTTGTGCATTCCCTGTCAGGATGGTGATCTCGCGATCACCGCAGGAGCCGGCAAGGTAAGGTGGCGCTGGATTTCTGCAAGCTCAGTCGGCCGGTAACATTCGCCGCCACCGCCTCGACCAGGCGCCGTGCGACGTCGGGGTGCTCGCCCTTCAGCCTCGTGGCAATCTCGAGGACCTCGTCGATGCTGCGCTCGAGCACGCTCGGCCCGGGGCGCTGCGACGGCCGCTCGCCGGCCCACCAGCTCCGGAGCGCGTCCTCGTTCCCGCGGAAGCGGTTGAGGTCCACCGGCCCCTCGATCCCCGCGACGCGCCCGGGGTGAGTCTTCGACCCGGCGAACTGCCAGAGCCGCCAGCTCCCCCACGGCGCCGGCTCGCCGGCCGGGCCGACCGGGAGCCGCGGCGCGGTCGAGCGCCCGTACCAGGGCACCCAGAGCTCGCCGATCTCGCGGGCCGGCGGGGCGAGCCCCCGCTGGGCGACGAACCAGTGCCAGCTCTGCCCGGTGTAGACGACCGGGCGCAGCCCCGCACGCCGGGCCCCGCGGGCGACCTCGAGGACGTCGGCGAGCACGTCCGCGGTGGACACCGGGCCCTCCGCCCCGTCGGGCACGTGCCATGCGCCATGCGATTCGTCGCTGTCCGGCGTCGTCGGGTCGTCGGGCCGGCCCTCGACATCGATCCCCAGCCAGCCGACCCGGACGCCGGCGGTGCGGATGACGTCGAGCACGAGCTCGAGCTGCTCGAGGGCGGGGTGGTAGGCCCGGAGGTAGAGGTAGACGGCCAGGTGCTCGATCCCGGCCTCCGCCGCGTCGACGAGGTTCCGGACGGCCATCGGGTCGGGCTTGGAGTCGCGGCGCGTCTGGACGCCGTCCGCGGCCCGGATGATGGCGTAGCGCACCGGACCCAGCGAGCGCCCGTGAAAGACGGCCTCCGACCGGGCGACGCGCGCCCAGTCGATGCGCCCCTGGTGCGCCGAGACGTCGATCCCGATGGTCGTCGGGCCGTCGTAGAGGTCGATCGCGGTGCGCCGCATCGGAGCCTACCCCTCGTCCTCGTCGCCGAAGCGCGCGCGCTCGAGCTCGTCGAGGTGGTCCTGGTCGAGCGCCACCCCCTCGAAGATCTCGCCCACGGTCTTGGTCGTCTCGCCGGCGCGCCAGGCCTTGTAGACCTCGACGCCGAGGGTGAGGAGGAGCTGACCCGTGCGGAGCGCTTCGGCGGGGTTCAGGATGCTCACGACGCACCTCCGTCTCGGAGGTTGGCCACCTCACGCACGAGCGCGGGCACGGGCACGCCGGCGGCGACGAGCGCGTTGATCAGGTCGGTGGCGGCCTGCCGGAGGTCCGGGAGCATCGCCTCGAAGGT